>SMVB01374985.1_pt1 | contig 15585 bp, 13 predicted proteins | sample 2456461 | NCBI WGS metagenome assembly SMVB01 (sample SAMN11095934, study PRJNA526329) | marine sediment metagenome | biome: Marine sediment; feature: Surficial sediment; material: Deep marine sediment; isolation source: Hadal surficial sediment | place: Pacific Ocean | collected 2014-05 | depth... | reverse complement strand
TTGACGGAGCGCAATACTTTTCGCCATCAAGTGGCGTAGGTTTTCTTTGCTTGTATCGATATTTGAAGAGAAAATGGGGAGAATGCAGATGTGTAAATGCCTCCGTGTTTTACTGCTGTTCGCCGTCGCAACACTGGCTGCTTGCACCAGAGGCCCAGAGTCTACCCGTGGTTTCAGCCTGCCCGAGGGGGATTACGACCGAGGCCAGTCTACATTCGCTTCCCTGGGCTGTAACAGCTGTCACTCCGCTGAGGGTGTAGATCAGCTCAACCCGGAGGAGGCGGTCGTCTCTTTCGAGCTGGGTGGTAGCTCTCCCCGAGTAACGACCTATGCAGAGCTGATGACTTCTATCATCAATCCCTCACACAGATTGTCCCACCGCTTACCGCGAGAAGAATCCACTGTTCAGGGTAAGTCCATTATGAAGAATTACAATGAGGTCATGACGGTGCAAGAGCTCATTGATCTGGTAGTTTACCTACAACCCCAATACTCGGTCATTGTAATTACCCCTCAGCGCTACCGTGCCTACTATCAATGACAGGAAAATAGGCCGCAAACATCCTCACAGAGAACACATACCCTTTGTCGGAGAGAGCACTACATGGACAAGAACCCAGCCCACTCCGAACTCAGTTGTTACCTGTTACCAGGCCATACGAGGACTCCGGCCGATGCCATCAAAGAGGCCCAGTGCGCCGAAGCCCTCGGGCTTGGCAAAGTCTGGCTATCAGAGCGTTTTGATGTAAAAGATGCCGGTGTCATTTGTGCTGCGGCACTTAGCACTACCTCGACTATTCATGTGGCCACGGCTGCTACCAACCTGCATACCCGCCATCCCATGGTATTGGCTGCCATGGGCAGTTCACTGCATTACCTGTCTGGTGGCCGCTTTGAACTGGGCCTGGCTCGCGGTGTGGGTATTCGAAACCAGATGATGGGATTGAACAATGTTAGTAACCAGCAGTTGGAAGAGGGCGTCGATATCCTGCGTAAACTGTGGCGTGGTGAAAAAGTGATGGGTTATGAGGGTGCCATGGGTACGCTACCCTATCTGAGTATGGGCGACTGGCTCGATGCAGATATCCCTATTCATTTCGTTGGTTTTGGGCCAAAGAGCCTGCGCTTTGCCGGCGAACATTTTGATGGTGTACACCTGCACCCCTTTATTAATGACCAGGGCTTACGCCGCGCAAAGGCCCTGGTGCGCGGAGGCTGTGAGGCTGTCGGCCGTGACCCTGACACGGTAAAAATCTGGTCGGTGATCGCTACGGCCATCAACCCCAGCCGGAAAGACTACTTGCGCAAATTTGTCGCTCGTATGGCTACTTATATGCAGGCGCCGGGTTATGTGGAGATGCTGGTTGAACTCAATGATTGGGACCCGGCCGTGCTGGAAAAATTTCGAACCAGTGCCCTGGTGACCTCCATCGCCGGCGGTATCGACAGTGTCGCCACCCCGGAACAACTGGAAGCCATCAGTGAGCTAATTCCCGAACACTGGCTGACTGGCGCCATGGGTAGTGCAGAAGACTGTGCCCTGGCCTGGAAAAATCAACTGGATAACGGTGCTGACGGTATTGTTATTCACGGCTCGACGCCGGAGGAGTTTACCCCGGTTGTTGAAGCCTACCAGGCACTTAAAGCAGGTGAGTGATGGAGTATCCTTCGTCCTACCAGGAACTGGTCAATCGATTCTCAGGTGGTGGTGGTACCAGTTGACCAGCCGATTATGAGTCACCCGCCTCTGATCCATAAACTACCCCCAAACGGAGGCAGATCACCTCAGCTATAAGTCTTTGTGCTTCCTCATCAATGTCTACCGGAAAAGAAGCATTGATTTTTCCTCTATACTGCCCTCACGCTAATTCTAATAAAGAAGTAATAAATGAGCGACCTTTCTAGTACCCCGAACGCAGAGGCGACCGGACCCTACATTCGAACCCTGATTTCCTGCACCGCGTGCTGGTTCCTGGCACAGATGAGTTACTACGCGCAGGCTCAGATGCTGGGCCCGCTGATGTCACAGTATGATCTCGGCGAAATCGACGTTGGCATAATGTTCACCCAGGAACTGACGGTCTACGCGCTCGCTGCGCTGTTTGTTGCCGGGCCACTGTCGCGAGTTTCACGGGTGAAAGCAGCCGCGTTGGGCGGATTGGTGCTGATCACCGTCAATCTGATTTCCGCGTCTACCGACAGTTTTGAAGTGCTGAGAATCACTCGACTGCTGGCAGGATTCGCCGGTGGCCTGATTGGCGCTGCCGGCACGGCCTCGGCGGCTTCTTCCCTAAATCCTCAGCGCGTATTTGCCATCGTCGGTGTGAGTTGGGGCTTGATAGCCGCGATACAACTCATGGTGGTGCCTTACTTGACGGTCCCCTATGGCGCCGCTGGAGCTTACTACGGCATGGTAGGTGCAGTTGTACTGTTCTTGCCGATGATCCTGTGGTTAAACCCACCGCGCGACCGTGAAGCTGCGCAGGAAAGCGAGGCCTACGAGCAAAAATTATCATTATGGGCACGCCTGACGGAGCGCCTTGGAGTACGAGACGCACCCAACGCACGCTTTGCGCTATTGGCGATGGTGGCACTGTTCGTCTACGAAATTGGCCAGGGAGCCACCCAGGTGTTTCTAGAGCAATTTGGACTGCGCACCGGATTGGAAGAATTCCGAATAGGCCAGATACTGGGAATCACCGGCTTCCTGGGCCTGTCCGGTGGGATACTGGCCGCCTGGTTGGGGAATCGTTTTGGCAATTTGAGACCCATAGTCATCGGCATAATTTTCAATGCCGTCTTCGCGTCTGCGCTCGCACTTGGCACCAGCCCCATCTTGTTCGGCGCGAGTTACCTCGGCTGGAACATGGCCTATTACTTTCTCGTTCCCTATATGCTGGGTGTGTTAGCCCAAATGGATGATCGGGGTCGCTGGGCAGTCGCGGCCGACGCGGTCTGGTGGCTTGGCGCTGCACCCGGTGCCGCGGTGGGCGGCCTATTAGTGGAAACCGGCGGCTACAACGCCCTTGCCACCTTGGCACCGGCCGGTGGTTTCGTCTGTTTGCTTATATTGGTGCAGACTTTGCGCAGGTTTAACGCGAGTCAAAGCCAACAGACCCAAGTGGCTTAAGTAGCGCCACCGATCTACATTGATGAAGTCTTTGTGAAGATCAATGGCAAGCAACATTATCTCTGGCGAGTCGTGGACCAGGCAGGCGCAGAGATTGCTGGGCGCTCACGCAGCTGTCCATAATCTATTCAATCTCGGCAGCATATGGTAGCTGCCAGTCGTTATCGCGACCTTAGGGTCGGTGCGTCTCCAGCATGGAAAAGGGCTGTTGCTTGAGAGTCGAGTTCAGATTACGGCAGTCGGAATTAGTTAACCGGCAGAAAAGCTCAACTCTGATGAGTTTCATTGAGTTTGATCATCCGAATCAGCGTGTTGAGGTTTTCTTCGCTATTGACATGCTCCGACAAGATTTGGGCGCTCTCTTCCATCGATTTGTGTTCGAGCATGAATCCCAGGCTGCGACGCAGTGGGCGGAGATTGTTTTCCGCCAGCTGTATTTCAAGCATGTCTGCGTAATCTTCGTATTCGCCGACCTTGAAAAGCTGTCGACTCCGCAGAACAAAACGGCGTTCATTGAATTTCCTGTAGTAAACGCTCATCAAGGAGCCCAGGAAAAAGCCCAGGGCCAGGACTACTATGTCACCTAACTTGTCCCAGACGACTGACTCAAAGACCTGCGCCTCCAGACTGGTGGTGGCGATGGAAGTCTCGCGAATAACCTCGACGTAGGTTTTTGCCATTTTATTGAGTGGGTTGATACGCAGCGCCTTGCGAAAGGCATCTTCCGCCGTATCGATCTGGCGTGATTCATACAGGGCTTGCCCGTACAGGCTCCACAGATTGTCATTCCGTGGAAACTTGATAACAGCTCTGTTCAGAAACTCTGTCGCGATGACGAGCTCACCCGCATCGATGAGCTGCTGCGAGTACACAATGGCCCGGGTTTTAGTCGTCACTTGCTTGGCTTGTGCAACGGTGAGGCTGCATCCCAGCAGTAGAACGGCAATCAGAATTCTGCGAATCACTCTGCCACCACGATTAAAACGCCGGCATTGTTTATCACCTCCATAATGCTGCTATTTGAGCTGAGGAAACGGGCTGCCTCCGCGCTGATAACCAGATCGGACCGCCGCGACTTAAAGGTGCTCTGCGCCTTGATGATAAAGGGGGTTGCCGCAATGCGATCATTGCGTATGGCGTCTTCCATGTTAAAGTCATAGGAGACCGGGCGCTTGGCTGCGAGTGTGGTGTTAAACAGCTCCTCCATGGGGTAGATGATGTTGCCCTCGGGGTCTCTGATCCTGGGAATCGTGGCCAGCTCGAAGTTGCTGACCGATCGGGCGTCGACTAACAGGCCTGTATAGGCAGTGCTTTCCCGGTAGGAATCGGCATCCGTTTGCAGTCGCCGTATTAGCTGTTGGGGGTCGGTGTGTTCAGCCTGTTGCAGGAGGCGGTTGGCCATCTCCAGATCGCTACCCGACTGGATCAGTCTGCCATCCGCAGAGGCGGCAAAGGCGGGGGCCATGCCAAAGCGGCGGATAACTTCCCCGTAGGCGGCCAGTTCGGATAAGGCATCATCGAAAAAGCGATAGCTGGATGGTTTTGATCGTTGCATCGCCTGCCGGTTGATGGCGGAGGAAAAGTCGCCATCGAAGTATATTCGCATCGTCACTTGGGCAACGTCATTCTGATAGTGGTCTTTCACCAGCAGGGCACCTTTCACCAACGCCTCTATCCGGGTTCGAACGCTGCCGCTTTCGAGCTTCATGTCCTTAACGACGGTTTCTGAGCTGACGCGCACACCATCCATAAACTCAGCCAGGTTTCTGTAGGCATCCACTGTTGCCGCTCGCCTGGCGAGCAGTCGCTTCTTGTGGTCAGCAACGCTATCTCTGGCGACTCCATAGCCTTCCGCCCAGACATATCCCTGAGTCCAGTTGATGCCGCCTCCCGCACCCTGGGTAACCACATCCTTAGCAGTGGCTAGTGCCGGCAGCAGCAGGAGTAGTGTCAGGATTAGCTTGTGCATGCGTCTTTACCCCAGTCGACTTCTATGCTCTTGGTTAGTCCCTTGAAGGCGTGATCGACTGCCAGGTTAATGGCTTCATAGCGGGCGTTGATCAGCTCATCAGTCGCCTCAAACTGCTGGTTAAGCATCTGGTCAATGGCTTCAAAGGAATCGTCTGCCTGCTCCAGCGCCAGGTGACCTGGAGCCAGGACCAAAAGAGCAAAGAGGCCGCGTAGTTTCATCAGCTATGGCGCCTGTGCAGCAATGTTCTGCAGAGTTTGCCGTTCTTTGCAGACTACGGGAGTGTTATCGAGACAGATGGCCATTTGTAATTCCGCGACAAAGGCTCCGGTCTCCTCAGTCACCTTCTTTTCCATCACGAAAGCGCCTTTAATCAGCCCTCTGACACGAGTGGCCACGATATCACTGGTGACTTCGTATTCTTCCACCGTGGTGCCGCCGGTCAGCTCTACTCCCTTGATTATTTCTGCAAGCTGTCTCTGACCGTCAACTTGGGCAGCTCTGACTGCCATCATTTTCGCCTGAGAAACACTTGTGAATGCGGAGCTGTCCACTGTGCCGTAGCCAGTGACAGAGAGGAGACCCCGTTGCGACAGAGCAGGGCTGCTCAGAATGAACAGTAATCCAATGACGGTCAGGCGATTCACAGCGATTCTCCCATTTTTTGTTCTAATAGTGCGTTGACGAGATCAATCTCAACCCCTTCGGCGATAGAGGAAAGCAGGCCATTGGCCACCTCAACCTTGAACGCGCTACCAAGCATCAGGCGTTTGATTTTCAGCAGATCGCGGCGGCAGGCAAGAGGCGCATAAGTCACCGCCGTTTCAAAATTCTCCACTTTCAGTAGCTGCGAACCACGTTGCAATACACATTGCCGGTACTCAGACTTCATTCGCCGAAAATTCTCGCTGTCGAGGAATGGCTGGGGATTGACATCGAAGGACTCGGCCAGTGCGATGCTCGCCCAGGTCAGCGTAAGTAGCGCAAACAGTGTGATAACTGGCAGGGTTCTCATTGGTTACCGCTGGCAAGCGTCGCCGTGACTGCAGAAACAACATCGCTGCGGGCGCCCTCGACCCGGTAGCGGTTATAGGCCGCGACTATATAGCTGTATTCTGTCTCGCTCTCGAGGGTATCAAACACGCCGCCTTTGTCCAGATACTCGGATTTCCCTGCCCCGCGGATACTGGCGATCTTTTTGGCACCCGCCTCGCCCACCCGATAGATCGTGTAGCCACCGATATCTTCATCTTCGATCACCGTCCAGCTCACCCGTACCTGACCGGGCTGACCACTTTCTGCAATGACATCGGCAGGTGCCGGAGGCAGGTCCTTGGTATGCGCCTGGACCTTGTTGGACACGCCCAGTACTTTCCTTTTTTCCAGCGCGGAAAGCCGGTACTCATAGTCAGTGCCGTCCACGAGCCCTTTCTTATCCACGTACTCGGTCGTGGAGCGATTGCGTATGGTCTTTAGCTTCTTCCACCCTGCGTCACCGAAGGGACGCCTTTCGACTGCATAGCCAGTGACCAGATCCTGCTCATTCCAGCCCAGATGCACTTCGCGCAGGAGTTGATCCCGGGTAACCTCGAGATCGATACGGGCCGGGCTGGTGAATGCTTCTGAAACGGCGTTGTTGCTAAACAGTTCATCAACATCTTTGACGACAAGTTTGTATTCCACCTCTGCGTAGGGCTTAAGCTCCTGATCAATATGCTCAGATTTATCTGCCGCCATGGATATTAGCGGTTTCCATTTTTCACCCTGCCAGCGGCGCGATACCTGGAACTCGCTGACATTGTCCCGGGCCTCGTAATCCCAGCTTATTTTGATTTCACCGTCCTCCGAAAAAGCCACCAGGTTATACACCGGCTCGGGAGTCGGCTTGCTATTGCCTTGTACCGCTTCACTACGGGGTCCCTCACCACCCAGGCTGATTTTTGCGGCAATTGCGTAACTATAATCGACGCCGTGCTGCAACGATGCTTGCTTGCTGCCGCGGTCGATAAATTCGTTAGCGGTGGCCTTGTCCAACTCGGCATACAACGCGAGCTGTTCTGCTTCCAGAGAGCCTTCTCCGCGGTAAATGGAGTAGCCCGCGACATTGGGGTCATCGGTCGGTGGCCATGTAAGGCTTATCTGCCTGGCTACTCCGCGACTGGCTTCGAATTCCCCCGGCGCCGCCACGATACGGGTTGTGGTCTGAACGGTGTTGGACTCACCCAGCTCATTTTTTCCCACCAGTGGAGAGAGGACATAAAGGTACTGTGTGCCATCGTGCAGGCCCGAGTTGTCAGTAAAACTTGTGGCATCTGCCGCTATTGTCGCGTCGATAGTGCGCCATTCGCCATCGGGAAGGCGGCGGCGCCTTAAGACATAGGCATCGATTAGCAGCTGGGGATTCCAGCTCAGTTCTGCGCGCCTGAGCAAGCTGTCAGCGGCCAGGGATAGCTCGACCACAACCGGGCTCTGCACATTTTCCATGAGTGTCGCATTACTCACCAGTTGCGTTGTGTCGACTACCGTTACCCGGTAGTCTGCGCTGGCATAAGGGCGCAGTTGCGAGTCTACAAAGGTTCTCTCAGTCGGTTCAATTGTAGCCAGAGCTTCCCAGTTGCCGCCCCGCCAGCGCCGTTCAATACGAAACTGTGAGACATCGCCCAGCCCGTATTGCCAGGTCAGTGTAATATTGCCTGCCTCGGTGCTGGCGTCCGGGTCATTGATGTCAGGTGGACGATGCTTGGTTTCTACGTCTGCGGCGGGGCTGATAGGTCCAATACCACCGAGTCTGTTTTTGGTGGCAATGGCGTAATGGTAACGTTGGCCATCGCCAATGGTGTTCGGTGCTTCGCCAGCATCGGTGAAAGAGTTTGCTCGCCTGCCCTCCACTTCCGCGATGGGGCTGATATCGAATTTCTCCTCATCGGTGTAGTCAGCGCGATAGATGATATAGGCTACTGCGTCGTCATCTTCCACGGGTTGCCAGTTGAGATCGACCCTGCCTGCCAAACCTGATTTAGCAAGGAACTCCAGTGGCGCATCTAGCGGTGGTTTCGTGCGCGTAATAACAATATTTGATTTGTGTGATTCCGACTCTTCATCAATTGCGGTGTAGTAGTATTCGTATTGTTTGCCGTCGACCAGTTTTGTCTGGTCGACAAAGTTGGTTTTGTTGCGTTTTTTGAGTTCGCCAATCAATTCCCACCTGCCTCCAGGCTTGCGTCGATAAACACGGTAACCCGTGCCGGCCTCCGCTGGCTGCCAGTTTAGCTCTACCCGACGCAACTGCTTGTTGTCACCGATAAACAGCTCAGCTATCGCCGCCACTGAATGGTCGAAGGGTTTTGAGAGAGGGCTTTCTTCACCCTTGTCAGTCAGGGCAGAAACAGCATATTGAAATTGACCGACTCCGGTGGGCAGCGCCTTGTCGATAAAGGTAATTTTTTTCGTTTCACTCCGCGTGCTCCCCTGTGCGCTTTGATGGAGCAGCGGAACTTCAGCTATTTCTTCCCAATTGTCTCCCATGCCACGTCTGTAAACCCGCAACTTGATCACCTGCGGGGTTGCACTCTTCATGGAAGGCAGTAATTCCAGCCTGGCGCCACCTGCCAATGGAGTAACGGTATAAATCAGAGGCACAGGTACCGCGCGCGACACCACGGCAGACTTCTCCAATGCGCCTTTAACTGTTTTGTGGCTGCGGTTCTCCAGCCCTTCTAAATCGACTTCGCCGAGCTGGTAGTAATAGGTGGTACCGGGCTGGACTGTGTCGTCGGTGTAGCGGGGGGTGTTCGCAGTATCGAGAAAGCTGTAGGGGCCACCAACAGTCCTTGCGCGATAAATGTTGTAGCCCAGTACTTCACGGCCGATGGCGGGCTCCCAGCGAAGCTCGATGAGAGATCGCTTGGCATCCGCCCTGAAAGAACTAATGGGTTCTACCCCATGTTGTGATTCAGCTGCTGTGCTGCTTTCTCTGATGCTGCCTGCCGTATACTCCCTGCTGACGCTTGTATAGTCACCTTTAGTTGCCGCTACAATTTGATTTACGAGATCTTCTGAGGCCTTGTCGATTTCGTTGCGAGTACGGTAAGACGCTGTCCAGTATTCAACTTCCATACCTGCGCTGATGTCTACCAGCTTCATCAGGGCATTGATCTCGCCATCCCGTTTGCTCACGCTGCCAATAAGCACATACCTGACGCTGAGCAGGCGACCAGCGATAATGGCGTTTTTAACTGAAAATGACTGCTCGAGGTCTTTTCTGGAGAGAGTTTCTTCCACATCTCTGCGGGCCAGCAGACGGATGGAGGGTCGACCACTGATTTCGTTGCGAATGGCCAGCATGACATCGCTCTCATAACCCATCGCATCGATGTTTTCAGGCCGAAATTGAAAAATTGCCAGGGTGATTGTCTCCTGGCCCCAGCCCGACAAGGGACTGAGGAGAAAGAGAATCAGCAGTGCAGTGCGTGGCAGCACTGCATTAAACATCAAACTTCTTCGCGTGCATAATCTGCTGGATCCGCTTTTGGGATTCTGTAGTTAGCGGTGAAGTGCCAACAGATTTAACTCTTTCGTTGAAGATGCCATCCACATAACGTTCAATCGCTTTCATAAATTCGCTACGCTTTTCATATTTCTCTCCTCGTTCGAAGTAGGTCTTCTCAAGACTTTGCAGAGGGCGCAGTACATCGACGGACATGATGTCGACTACCTCATCGGTAAGCAACTGCAGCAACTCTGTATCCGTGGGTATTTCCATGCGGTCGTAAACGACACCTGCTTCGGCCAGGCCCTCGTTGCTGGTATCCCTTACCTCAAGCACTTTCTCTATAGTGTCGACACGGGTGTTCTCGCCAGTGAGGACATCGACTATGCGAAAGGAAACTCCAATGAAGGCCACCTTTTTGATTTCAGCAACGTCGTACTCCGTAATGGCGTATTTGGGCACCTTGATTTTTGCCCGGGGTGCATTGGCCAGCTCTGATTTCTTGGGTTGGGGATTTACTGCCAGCCAGTTCAGGTAGTCGATGTTGTCCTCGATTTCCTCGCCGATCTGGTAGCGCACGGTCTTTGAACTACGCGATTCAATGGTATCCACTTTATAGAGCAGCACGCTGCCCATGATGGCGTAGTCAATACCGTAAATACGCCCCATCTCTTTGGCGGTGCCTTCGGATACCACGCCTATCTGGCCGAGCTTCATTTCTTCAAGGATGGATTTGAGGTTCTCACGTTCCAGAATCTTGATGTCGCGCCCGGCGTTATTAAACAACCGTGCGATGAGATTGTTGGCCACGATAATGCCGGCGTCGGCATTGTCACTGGGGCTGTTAAAATCGAAAACAGCGATAGATTTGCGAGTGTTCTCCCGAATAATGTCTTCGGTAGCTCGTCGTGCTTCATGCAGGCCTGGGTAGCTGGGGTCTACCTCAGCCAGTTTCTCGTAAATCACCCAGGCCTGACCGGGTTTGTCTTCGTCCGCGGCCTGAACAGCGGCGTGATTAAGCTGCTTGGCCAACCGGCCCTTGATGGCGCCCCGCGCAGAAGCGAAGTCGGCGCCTTCGAACTGGTGGAGCTTGAAGTAATTGTCGGCGGCGTTAAACAGCTGACCTGAGGATATGTGGGATGAGGCTTGTTCAACCAGCGCAGAGGCCTCAACCTTGTCTAGGTTGGCCAGTTTTTGTCGGCAGCGCTCATCGTCCGGTGCATAAGTGAGCACCTTGTTGCAGTATTTTTTCAAGGCGACGGAATCATCTGCTGCCACTGCCTCGTCTACCCGGGAGTCAAAGTAGTCTTCGCTGTCTCGCTCGTCGGCTTTGCGGAGGAGGTTTTTCGCCATATTATTTTTCGGATCGATGGCCAGCATCTGATTGGCGGCATTGCGGGTGTCGTCGAGTTCATCGGCTTTAAGAGCCCGACCGGCAAGACCCAGGTAATCCTTACTCGCCTGCTGTCTGACGCGTGCCAGTCTTTGACTGGTATCTTCGTAGTTGGGGTAGAGCTTGTTGACTTCGCTCAGCAGATGGTAGGCTTCTACCCACTGTGATTCACTCATCGCCCGGCTGCCACGGCGATAACTGCGCTCCAGATTGCTGTAGAGTTTCTCTCTTTTGGTTTTAACATTCCTGGCGATGCCGCTGAGCTTGCTTGCCAGAACGCCTGTGGAAATTGCCTCGCTGATTAATTGCTCTGCTTCATCAAGGGATTTCTTGTCAGGTTTGCCCGCAAGCAAGTCTTGCGCCTGTTTCTTGACGGAACTGGAGTAGGAGTCGAGGTATTGCCTGCGGGTTTCCAGATAGGTCTTGTTTTTGGGTTCTTTCTGTAGGGCGCTATCAATCGCCTCGATTGCGGCCCCGTAGCGCTGCTGTAGGGCAAATCCAGCGGCAATGTTGGCTTCGTTTTCGCCCTTGGGTGTCGATGCACAGGATATCAGCAATGTGATGGCCAGGACCGTCAGTAATCTAAACAACATGTCTCCTTCCCCTTGTTATAAGACTTCTAATTGCAGCGTATTGCCGCTTATTCCGTTCAGTGTCAGGTTCAGATCCTGGTTCCTTGCCAGGGCGGCAGCTATTTCGTCATAAAGCTGCTCCGGCCAACCCATGTAGACGACGGAGAGAACCGCAGTGCTGTCTCCGGCTGAAACCACGGTAATGGAACGCACACCGCGAAGATTCTTACTCAGGCCTGACTTAATTGATGGTACTTTGCTACTGATGCTGTTGCCGGAGAGTTCCAGTACGACATCCGTCCCACGGGACTGGTTGCGTAACCATTCTTCACTGAGTTCCCGGTTGAGGTCTTTGTAGACGGAATTGGCCGCATCCTTGCCCAGGGACTTGAGCGCCTTGGCCTGGTTGGCGCCAGCCTTGGAGCCATTGTACGAGCTGGATGCAATGATCTGGCCGCTGCCTACACGGCTGAGTGTGGCTGTTACGGAGAGTTCAGTGTTGGCGAGGGTGATGCCCTGGTATTCCAATTCCCGATTGGCGATAAAGGCTGAGGCTTCCAGCAAAAACCCCGCGCGATTGGCGTTGCCTCTATCGTTGCTGAAGACCTCGAAGCCCTGGCTGCGGAATTTCTTCTCCAGTTGCTGTTGCAGTTGCTGTGCGGCTGGTCGACTCAGGGCTTCTCCTTCGCCTGTAACACTCACCAGCAGGCGCGGCTTTTTGTGCCAGTGGTATTTTTTCAGCAGGGCTTCTGTTTCTGATACCAGGGCTTCATCTTCGAAGGTGGCGACAATTTCAACTCGATAGACATCCCCTGGCTGGCGTTCGTCGAGGATGATATCAAAGCGCTCAATTCGCCCTTGTACGGTGGAATATATTTTATCGCTGGCCAGGGAGAAGTCACTCACCTCTGTCCTTGATTCGACGTAGCTGCCCAGCGCCTGTTCCACTGCAGCTCGCTTTGCTTCCTCAAGGGCGGCCTTGCGTGCGCCAAGCACGTCAGAATCTAAAATTGGCGCCATCCCTGCAGCGGTGACTTCTCCTGCCAGTACCGGTGCTGCAAACCACAGCAGGAAAGAAATGACCCCCACCAGCACTCGCACCGCGGTTACACCCCTACCGGGAGCTCTTTCATCCGCTCCCACAATTATCATCCGCTCCCAGCCTGGTTAATTATTGATGTGTTATGTCAATAAGAATGGCTCAGTTTTCTCGATCTGGCAAGTTCTAGTTGGAAGAGCAGGTGTATTGTTAAACGCCCGACAAACCACTAATTACCTGCCTTCGCACGGATCTTTTGTCGAATTTCCCTAACGAGCCTGTAGGTTAAACCAGAGACTGCCCCGCAGGGTGTCACCTTGTCTAATGATTCGTGATCCCTCTCATGGTGGAAAAGACTCGGGCTGGTTTACTTCGCTAATAAGTGCGACGATATTTACGAGTACTTTACTGCTGGCCGGAAGGCTGGCGAACGGGTCGCCACCTTGCGTTTCCCGGACGATAGCGTGAAGTGGAGTATGTGGGTTGGTATTACCGTGTCCCTGGAGGACGGGGGTTTTCTGCTGGGCGGACTCTTCATGGTGAAGCGCTTCAATACCAGCGAGCTGCTTTAGCTCAATCACGCGGACTGGCTTTTTAGCCAGAAGGAAGCAGAGCGTCCGGGCAAGTAGGGGGAAGTGCATGATTATCGATCTTGAGGGACTTATGCGCCGCTTCCGTGGCGCTGAGACAGATGAAGAACGCGCTGCAATTAATCAGGAAATCCTGGATCGCTATAATGTAACCGGTGCCTTGCTGGTGCTGGATATGTCAGGCTTCTCTCGCATCACAAGGGAGAAAGGCATCGTCCATTTTCTGGCACTGGTGCAGGAAATGCAGGATGTGGTTATTGAGGAAATTAAGAATCGCAATGGTGAGATCATCAAGTTCTTTTCTGACAATTGTTTTGCCTGGTTCGAGAGCCCATACGAAGCGGTTGAATGTGCAGTGCGCATGATGCAGGCCAGCCAAGTGATTCACGAAGAGTCCGCTGAACCACTCAAGATCTGTATCGGCATTGATTACGGCGAGTTCCTCCTGATTGAGGGCAATGAGTGCTTCGGACACACGGTTAACCGGGCCTGCAAGCTGGGTGAAGATATCGCCGATACCGAAGAAATACTGGTTAGTGTGAGGGCGGTCGAGGCAATGGATAATGCTGATACGCTAAATCTCGAAAGGCGCCGTTACGATATTTCCGGCATAGAGATAGATGCCTATAAAGTCATCTACTAGTAGTCGTTGGGTATCGGCTTGCTGCGGAAATATCCTGTTGCGCGGCAAAGCACAACCCGTCAAAAGCGGCGGCGCAGAAATTAACCGGACACTAGTGTAGTATCATATTTACTTGTTTTTGTGACACTTGGCACAAATTGACTGGAAAGTTCACACAGCACAATTTTTATAATGTAGCGTTGCCCGCAACGACTGGTTTTTCACCTGGAGAGGAGTGAACAGCGATGCGCATTATCATGGGACTACTTCTGTTGGCGGTGGCTGATTCAGTTGCCTCTTCAAGCCGGGGGCTGCTGGAGCCAGTGGAGCCCGATATTTTCGCTTATCTCGAACGCGCCTCGGTACCCGATTCATTCACTCTGATCGGGATCTCGACCCGGGCCGGCGTGGCGATGACCGCTTATTCCACAACCGATTCGCCAGAAACGGCAATGGCGACGTGGCTGGCCCAGTTCTCGCAATCGGGCTGGCGGCGCGGGGATAACAGCGCCTTTGTTCGCCGCGGTTTCCAGGCCATTTATCAGCCTTTGGTTGAAACCGTGTGTGGCCCCAAAGTCAGTTATCGTCTTTCTATTGAGCGCAAGGACGGCCGCAACATAGCATTTGTCGCCGATGCGACTGATTTCGTGAGCGGAGACATCAACGCCTGCGATGCACTGGAGAATCCCGATTTTCGCCGCAGCGTGAGTATGAAGATGTTTCTGCCAGTGCTGCAGGTGCCAGAGGGAGTCTATCGTTCTGGACGCAACAGCATCGTAGGGAGAACTTTTACTGATGTTGCTGCTGTTTCAGGCCAAAGCAATGCGACGACACGTACCTCGTTTACGGCTGAACAGTCGCTGGAGCAGTTGGCATCATTTTTTGGCAATCAGATAGTAGAACAGGGCTGGCAGTTGGACAGCCAATGGGCTGGAGAGATTGCCGCAGGCTCGGTATGGCGCCGGACAGCGGTGGCCGAGGGTGAGTTGATGGGCAAGCTGGATATACTGCAGAGTGCCCAACAGGGCTTCAGGGTATCCTTCGTCGCCTCACAGCGCTAGCGGTAGCCGGGGCCATAATGGCGGAGCTATTGCCAAGTTAACTGCCCGAAATTGATAGAATCAGCGCATGAATACTTACCAGCGCCACCGATTCCGGCTGGGCGCCCCCCACACCTGGGCGGCCCCCCGACCTAATCAGCTACGCCGTCTGGCTCTACTATCGCTTCAATCTTAGCCATCGCTGCTACCGCGCGCCCGGGGTGCCGGACCATTCATTGAAGACCTGCTCGCCGAGCGTGGCATTACTGTCAGCAGCGAGGCTATCCGCCTCTGGTGTATCAAATTCGGAGCGCTATACGCTCGAAGACTGAAGCGTAAACATCGTGGCTTTGGCGATACCTTCTACATCGATGAAGTCTTCGTGAAGATCAACGGCAAGTAGCATTATCTGTGGAGAGCTGTTGATCAGGACGGCGAAGTGGTTGATGTATTTCTCCAGGCCAGACGGGATGCCGTGTGGAGTAGCGCGGTTGCTTGAAGGCCCACGGTGCAGGTCCGGGGCTGGACAACAATATAGTATGGACGCGTACTATCCACATGGTTACTATAATAGCGCATAGCAACCGGGTGGATGGCAGGCCACTCAGTGTTGCTTTGGAAAACATACTGGAGAAAACAGTGATCCGATATAACGAAGAACAGATGATGATGAAGCATGCCTTCGCCAGCTTCCTCGAAAAAGAACTGGAGCCCATCCGCGATGACCTGGAGTTCAACGGC
>SMVB01384209.1_pt1 | contig 15587 bp, 12 predicted proteins | sample 2456461 | NCBI WGS metagenome assembly SMVB01 (sample SAMN11095934, study PRJNA526329) | marine sediment metagenome | biome: Marine sediment; feature: Surficial sediment; material: Deep marine sediment; isolation source: Hadal surficial sediment | place: Pacific Ocean | collected 2014-05 | depth... | reverse complement strand
GTCGACGTCGAATCGGAAGCCCCGCATCACGTGCTTCGTGTGCGCGAAGCCGGCCACGGTCTGCTCGTCCTCGTCGCCGTGAAGCTGGACCCACGTGGAGTGCCACCGGGCGGCCATCTGGGGGTCGCCGTTGCGGATGACGGCGATCTTCATGATCCGCGGCGGCAACGTGGCGGCGATGGCTTCGGCCTCGTCGAGTGTCAGGGTCCGCGGCGAGCCGGGGACATCGATGACCATGCCGATCGCGTCCGCGCCCGCTTCGACCGCCATCGCGGCCATCTCGACCGACCGGATGCCGCAGATCTTGATGAGGGTGGTGTTCGGGCGTGTCGCCGATGTCACCGATGTCGGAATTGTCACGTGGCCAGCTCCGAGAGCAACTGGTCGGCCAGCCGTGTCTGGCCCTCGTCGCGCAGACGCGGCCTGGCCAGCTCGATCAGCTCGCGGGCGCGTTGTGGAAGGTTCAGATGCCGCGCGTACAGCAGGCCGAGGATCAGTCGGACCTCGTCACCGCGCGACGTGGACGGGTAGCTCTGGATCAGAAGCTCGTACGCCCGCGCGGCGTCGGCGTGGGCGCCCAACGCGTAGAGCTGGCTGGCGATGTCGAGCTGCCCCTGCTCGGCGAACACCGTCGCAGCGATCGCGGCGGCCTGGCCGGCTTCGGTTCTGGACTGGGTATCGAGGTTCGCCGGCGACGTTTCGCCAAGCAGAGCCTGGTAGCTGCGGGCGGCCTGGTCGAGATCGCCGGCCGCCAACAGCTTGTTGATCTTCGTTCGCAGTTCCGACCGGCGCAGCTGTTCGGCCGTCGGTGGCGTGTCGGCTGTCCGGTCTGCCTGCCTGCCCAGCCGTTTCCCGGTGTCGGCCTGGGCCGAGTCCCACATTCCCGACGGACCCTGACTGCTGGCGGCGCGGAACGCCGCACGCCGCCGGGCCTGGGTGAACAGGAAGAAGACGTCGAACTCTTCGTGTTTGAGCAGCTTCGTCGCCAGCAGGAAGAAGCCGACCGAGAAGCCGTAGACGTACCCCGCGATATGCGCCATGTACGCGACGTCGCTGCCGCCGGCGCCCATGAAGTCGCTGAGCTGACGCAGTATGTCGATGCCGATATAGAAGGCGATGAACCAGAGGCTGGGGATACTGAAGAACCCGATGATGAAGAAGAAGACCAGGATCTGGATCTTGCTCCGCGGGAACAACGCGAGAAACGCGCCGGTGACGCCCGCGATCGATCCGCTGGCACCGATGACCGGGGCTTGATTGACCATGCCGTGTGCGATCGCTGCGACCGCACCACCGCCGATGTAGAACGCCAGGAAACCGGCGCGGCCGAGGCGGTCCTCCACGGCCGATCCGAAGACCCACAGGAACAGCATGTTGAAGGCCAGGTGCATGATGCCATGCGGATCGTGCAGGAACTGGTAGGTCACCAGCTGCCAGACCTTGAAGTCATGGGGGTCGAAATGACCCCAGGCCGCCATCACCTGGGCGCTCTCGACCATGTTGAAGTATGACCCGGAGACACCCGCGAGATATACCAGCATGTTGATGACGATCAACGCCTGGGTGATCACAGGGGTGCGTTTCGGCGGCCGGTCTGTACGGAGGGGAATGATCATGGGTTGTCCGTTGCACGATAGCCGCACAGTGGTACGACCGTGCGAATTCATCGGGTGGCACGGCCGAGCGAGCGGTAGCGAGCTCGCCCGTGGTTGGACGTCGCTCCACGGGCGACGTCGCTACCGCTCCGTCGGCCGTGCCACCCAGGCGCCTTTCGGATCCATCAATTGGCCATTGAGAACAACGCGCTCAATGTAGTCATCTCGCCATGTGTAAATGAGCCGCCCGACCAGGTGCTCATCGACCCGTAGACCCGGTTTCAGCACGAGCAGGTCCGCCGCGGCGCCGGCCTCGATGCGCCCCATGTCGGCGAACCCGAGCGCCTCGGCGTTGCCGGTTGTGATCAGCGTCCAGGCTTCAGCCGGGGTGGGGACGTGGACGTCGGCGCTGTCGGGCAATGCCATCGCTCTCGCCTTGGCGGTTTCGATCATCGCTCTCGCGACGCGCGGCATCGCGACGTCGGGCCCCGCCGCGACATCGGAACCCAGGGCAAGTCGCACGCCGTGGGCGCGGGCGGCGTCGAGGTCGAACAGGCCGCTGCCGAGGAACGTGTTGGCGGTCGGGCAGTGCACGACGACGCAGCGTCGCTCGGCGATCAGACGCCACTGGTCGTCGTCGAGGTGCACGCAGTGAGCCAGCAGCGTCCGATCCGTGAGCAGCCCGTGTCGGTCGTATATGCCCGCATAATGCGGGTCGTCGGGGAACAGTTCGGCGACCAGTTCGCACTCCCGCTTGGATTCGGCCAGGTGTGTCTGGATGAACACGCCCGGTTCGGCACTGGCGGCTGCGGCGATCCGCGCGAGCAGCTCGTCCGAGCACGCCAGGGCGAACCGGGGGTTGACGCTCAGCGTCATGCGACCTCGGGCGGGCCCGGTGCCGAGCGACGCAAACTCCCGGCTGCCGTCCAGCAGCTGTTGGGGCCCGTTGCGGTCCATCAGGACCTGTCCGACGATTCCGCGCAGGTCCAGCTGCTGTCCAACATCAAGGGTGGCGACGACGCTATGGGCGTGGCTGGTCAGGTACCCGGCATAGCCGAGCGTGCCGGAGGCCAGCATTCGCCGGCACGCCCGCAGGACGTCGGTCCGTGCGACTTCCGGATCGGCCCAGCGTAGCTCGGTCGGATAGATGATCTTCGCAAGCCACGCCAGCAACTCCAGGCCGTCACAGCCGGCTTCGTCGATCTGGGGCAGGTGGATGTGGGCATCGACGAATCCCGGGCAGAGAATCGCATCCGGACCGCCCGCGTCGGGAGCCTCCGGCGGGTCGCCGGGGGCGACCTCGACAATGCGTCCCTGCTCGACCCTGAGCCAGCCGGCTAAGGGCAAACGGTCGGCGACTGCCAGCAGGCGGCCCTGCAGAATCATGTGATTCGAGCCCTGCCGACCCAGGCGGGTCTGGACTCTCTGGCGGGCAGCGATTGCTGAGTTGGCTGGTTCAACATAGGATCACACCGGGCACCGCGAAGTCACCAGAAGACCGCCGAGCAGGCTCAAGGAGCACCCGTGACCACTGTCGCGCCGAAACCAGTTTTCGACAAGGGCCTCGCCAACACGATCGCCTCGGAATCCGCAATGTCCTGGATCGACGGGCAGGCCGGGGTCCTGGAGTACGTCGGCATAGATATCGACTCGCTCGCCCGGAACTCGACATTCGAGGAGACGGTCTTTCTGCTGTGGCGCGGCAAGCTGCCCACCACGGCCGAACTGGACGCGTTTTCCGCTTCGATTCAAGATCAGTACGAGCTGCCGGAGCCCATGTGGGACCTGATTCGCAGCATCCCGGTCGAGGCGGGCCCGATGCACGCGACCAGGACGCTGGTGTCGGCCCTGGCACTGTACGACCCGGAGGCGGACGATCCTTCGACCGAGGCCAACGAACGCAAGGGCATCAGGCTCCTGGCCCGGACACCGGCGTTGATCGCCAACTTCGACCGGCACCGCAACGGCCGGGACATCATCAAGCCCGACCCGTCGCAGAACATCGCCACGAGCTTTCTCACGATGCTCAACGGCACGCCGCCGACCGACACGATGTCGCGCGCGCTGGATGTCTGCCTGATCCTGCATGCCGACCACGGGTTCAACGCATCGACGTTCGCGGGTCTCGTCACGATCTCGACGCTCAGCGACATGTACTCCGCCGTGACCAGCGCCATCGGCACGCTCAAGGGGCCGCTTCACGGCGGCGCGAACGAGGCCGTGATACACATGCTCGACAAGATCGGCGGCATCGACAAGGTCGAGAAGTACATCCGAGACAAGCTGTCCCGCAAGGAGCGGGTGATGGGCTTCGGCCATCGCGTCTACAAGGCGTACGATCCGCGCGCGACGTACTTGAAGACCTTTGCAAAGCAGCTGGCCGACGACACCGGCAATCAGCAACTCTACGAAATCAGCAACCGCATCGAGCAGATCATGCACGAGGCCGTCGCGGCCAAGGGCATCCTGCCGAACGTCGACTTCTACTCGGCGACGACGTACTACTCGATCGGGCTTGCGATCGACCTGTTCACACCGATATTCGTGATGAGCCGTATCGCCGGCTGGGTCGGTCACTGCATGGAGCAACTGGCCGACAACAAGCTGATACGCCCGCGGTGTGAGTACGTCGGGCCGCATGAGATGGCGTATGTGGCTATCGAGGACAGGCAGTAGGCATCAGCCAGTAGCCAGTAGGGGGGAGGAAGAAAAGAGGGAGCAATGATGCTCCCAGTCGTCTTCTTCATCAATCCCTACTGCCTGATCTCTTTCGCACACATGGCCAGCTCGTGACGCAGGATGCGCTGGATGCCCAGCCAGTATGCGGCCGCGGCGGCGACGCCGTAGTACGCCAGGTTCATGGGCGTGAGCACCTCGCGGTAGATCTGCGTGATCAATCCGGGGGTGAGCGAGGTCAGGACGTCCGCGAAGGCTGCTTCTTCGGACCCCATCGCGATCATCCAGCAGCCGGACAGCAGCGTGCCGGCGGCACTGGCCGCCAGTGTCAGTATCACCGCGGTGAGACCGAAACTGCGGTCGATGCCCTTTCCCGCAAGGCGGACAACGCCGCCGATGCTGAACCCGATCACGATCGCCATCGCGCCCACCTGGAAGGTCGTGAACGCGGTGATGCCGAGCCATGACAACGCGCCGAGCATGGCACCGATGCTCCCGGCAAGAACCGCCCTCGGCAGGTGCTGGGTGGTCCGACGCAGATCGATAAGGTGCTGGTACTTCGCCGGGTCGATCTGCAGCGCGGCAACGTGCTGTCGCACCTCGAAATCGATATCTGGATCAAAGTCTTCCATGATCTGACCTGCGGCGACCGTCCCAAGAGACCGTCTCATCGGAATCGTCGGCCGTGCGGCCACCGGGCCTGAGCGGAACCGGTCTGATCGTGGTGGAAAAAAGCGCTCAGTGGTCCTGCGGATAGATCAGTATCCGGTCGTGAGCGAGCAGGATCAGGTCCGCGGCGCCGTCGCCGGTCACGTCGGCGATGATCGCCTGGCTCGGCTGGTACTCGCGGGAGTCGCCGCCGGAGAAGATCTTCGACTCGAAGACCTCGAAGCCGGTCACGTACAGCAGCCGTCCGGCCTCGGAGATCGTGAAGATTTCGCACATCTGCTCGCCCGCGTCGAGCGACACGATGTCCATGAACCCGTCGCCGTTGATGTCGCCGCTGGTCAGTTCGTGCTGGCGTCGCTGTTCCTTGTCCGTGCGCCACGAGGCGACCTCCACGAGCGTCCGCCCGAGACCGGCAAGCCGGATGATGCCGAATCCGTCGTCGCCCACCGCCAGGATGTTCTCGTTGCCGTCGCCCGACAACGCCCCCGAATGGACGGCGCCGAAGGAGAAGCCCTGCACGTTGATCGACTCGCTCTCTCGCCACGCGGTACCGAACCCCGAAGGGTCGCCTTCGCCGCGTGCGAGGATGATCAGTCGGCCGTTGGGCTTGTCGGCGACGACGATCCGATCGCCGAGAACGGTCAGCGACACGAGTTTCGAGGAGCTGTCGTCGGCGTTGATCTGCTCGACGACCTGCCAGCCGGGACTGATACCCGCCGGCGGGTCGAATTCGTACCGGACGGCGCGGACGTAGTTGCGGTCGGCGATCAGCAATTCGGGTCGCCCATCGCCGTCGACATCGCAGATCGCCGTGTTATTCGCGGCGGCCGCCTTCACGAGGCCGAACTGACCCATCTCGTCGGACTCGATGAGTCTGAACCCGTCGTCCTCGGCGTGAAGCATCTTCATCGGTTTGTCGCGGGTGAACAACAGCAGGTCCATCCGACCGTCCTGGTCGGCGTCCAGATCGAGGATCGTCTCCGGTGAGCGGCTCAGCGATCCGAGCTCGATCGTCGTACGCTCGCCGGTCATGTCCAACAGCGTCAGCGCGTATTCCCGCTTGTTCTTGACGACAATGGCGACGTGGGGCTTGTCGTTGACCGTAACGAGGTTCAATGCCACCGGTGTGAAGCCATCGGGAAGCCGCAGCGGCACCGGGTACGGGATACCGTGTGGCGAGACGTCACAACGCCCGACGACGCCTTCTTTCTCCGAGAGCACGAACAACTCCGCGTACGGATCGTCATCGACATTGCCGGCCGCGAGGTACGTCACCTCCGCGTAGCAGGGAAACGACTTCGGTGGGTGGAGCCCCTTGCCCTGCACCTGGTGGTAGGCGACCAGCGCGTTCGCCTGTGTGTCGGTGGCGATCAGGTCGAGCAGGCCGTCGCCGTTGAGGTCGACCGTACGCACCGTCCGGTTCCGGTTGCCGGTATCGGTGAAGCTGTAGACCACCATGGCCGCATCGCGGTCGCCCGACTGCTCGATCTCGGTCTCCTCGACCCGGTACAGCACGAGCCGTTTGGAGGCGCGTTCGATGACGGCCAGGGTCGCCGCCTTTTGCCCGTGTGCCGTGACCGGGTGCAACTCGACGAGCGCCGGCATCTCGAACCGCAACTGGGCGCCGAGTACGCCCTCGCGACCTTCGCGCTCGCCGATCCACATCCGCACCGGGGCCGGATCCTCCGGCAGAACCGCTGCGATGTCGAGGAGTCCGTCTCCGGTGTAGTCGGCGAGCATGAACGCAACGAGGTCGCCACCGGCGGCGAGCTTTGTCGGGCTCCCGATATCGTCGCCGTCGAGGGTCCAGATGTGGATCTGGCCCCCGACCAGCGCCAGCAGTTCCGGTCGTTCGTCGCCGTGGACGTCGGCGACGGCAAATCCGTTGCGGTTCGCGCCCAGGTTCCTGACGCGGTGCTTTCGGCCGACCGAGAAGTGACCGTCGCTTGTCTGACGCATGAACACGATCTCACCCGGCAGGCCGGCGTAGATGAGGTCAAGCCGCCCGTCGCCGTCGAAGTCGTGCGGGACGACCGCCAGGACGCGGTGGCTGACCGAGAGCAGTTCGCGGCGGAACCGCCAGTGTTGGGGCAACTCGTTCGGCCGGCTGATCGTGGTGACCTGGTCGTCGGGAGAGGCGCCGGGCCGCTGATAGTGCACCTCGATGCGGCTGGCATGGTTGTTGATGACGATGAGATCCCCGAAGCCGTCGCCGTCGATGTCGGCAACGAACATCGGTCCGGCGTTCCGATCGACGCGGACGATCTCCAGCTCACCGAAGCCGAAATAATCGGCCAGCGATGTGTCCTGGTCCGATGCGGTCGAACCGACCGTGAGCACCGCGGACAGGGCGAGACCGAAGAAGGTCAACATTGGCGGCATGGTCACGCCCCTCCTGGGCTGCGAAAGACGAAAGAAAACGGCCGATAGGACCGATTCATCCTCTGCGCTGGCCGGCCTCCGCCGATGACACGAAGTGCCGGACATTGCTGGCCTCATCGGCACCATCGTATACTTGTTGCATCGGACTGTATCGCTTTTCGCAACCGGCGAGGAATCATGAGAAACCTGTACGAGGGAATCGTTTCGTTGATCCTGGTGGCCCCTTTGACCCCAACCGCGGCCCTCGGTGATGTGATCCTGCTCAATAGCGGTGCCGAGATCCATGGAACGGTGCTCAAACGCGATGAACACCGTATCTGGCTGGACGTCGGGCCGACCGTGTTGTCGTTCAGCGTTGACGACATCGACGAGGTGCAGCTCGAGACGTCGGAGGTCGCCGAGGCGGTCGAGACCGATGCACTCTTTCACACCGCGCGGAACCTGCCGCAGCTGAGCCCCAGGGAGCAGGCCAAGCGAGTCGGTCCGTCGATCATCAAGGTCGCGACGCCCGGCGGACTCGGTTCCGGAGTGATCATCGACGAAGCAGGCCACGCGATCACCAACGCACATGTGATACAAGGGGAGACGAGCCTCCGGGCCACGGTCTGGTTCCCCCAGGACGACGGTACACTCAAACGGACTGTCATCGAGGATGTTGTGATCGTCGCCGTCAACAACCACCTCGACCTCGCGCTGCTGGCGATCCCGCCGCTCGCCGGCTTTGGACGATTCCCGTACGCCCTACTGGAGTGGCAGGAGTCCATCGAGGTCGGCCAGACCGTCTTCGCGATCGGCAACCCGCTGGGCCTGGAGCGGTCGCTCAGCCAGGGTGTCATCTCCACGACGCAACGGAGCTTCGACGGGCTGACCTACATTCAGACCGACGCCGCGGTGAATCCCGGCAACAGTGGGGGGCCGCTGTTCAACACGCGGGGCGAGGTCGTCGGTATCACGAACATGGGTATCGCCTTCGGCGAGGGGCTGAACTTCGCGATCCCGACACGCTACGTCAAAGACTTCCTTCGCAATCGCGAAGCATTCGCCTACGCCAAGGAAAACCCCAACTCGGGTCACAATTACCACGCTGCACCGACGCGTCGCAAGTACGGCGTTGCGCCTGTGCTCAAGGACGGCGATGGCCGACCCAGGTGAGACCGTCACAGTCCCATCGACTTTGGAAGGATCAATAAACGTGTTCAAACACATGACCGTGTTGGCGGCCCTGATCGGCCTCGGCGCGACGACCAGTTTCGCCCAGGTGACCATCGAACGCCTGGCGCCCGAGAACAGCATCGTTATCGCCGGCATCGACAACTTCTCCAAAACGCTCAAAGCGGTCAAGAGCACGTCCCTGTGGGCGCTGTGGGAATCCGACGAGATCTCGCAGATGCTCCAGGAGCCGCTCGAGGACATGCACGAAGAGTTCGACGATGTGCTTGAGGAGCTCGATCTCGACCAGGACGATGTCTCATGGCCGCAGGGGCCCGTCGGTCTGGCGATCTTTCCCGGGTCGCCGAACGACCCCGACTCCGGGCCCGGCTACCTGGCCATGGCCGACTGGGGCGTCAAGTCGATGCGGATGAACCGCATCTTCGAAGCGCTGCTGGACCAGGCCAGGGATGAGCACGACATCGAGATCCCCGAACAGGACATCCTCGGTCGGACGGTCTATTCGATCAACCTCGCCGAGCTGGCGGACGAAGGACTCGATCTGGATGCGATCGACGATTTCGACCAGATGGGCATGGTGCCCATGCTCGATCCGGGCCAGATGATGGATTGGTTCAGCGTCGTCCATGTCGTGCGCGACGGCCGCCGATTCATGGCCAGCTCAGATCTCAACGTTCTACGCGATGCGCTGGAACTCGTCGACGAGGACGGGCGATCGGGGCTCACCGACCGGGACGACTTCCAGGGCGCGAAGCGACAGCTTGGTGAGACGGATGCCTACACGCTGGTCCTGATCCGTGACCTGGCCGGTCTGATGCCCGGTGATCCGACCGTCATGATGGCGCAGATGTTCTTCAAGCAGATCGTGGGTGATATCCAGGGGCTCGGCTTCGGCGTGCGTATCGGTGATGGCGATGTGATGATCCAGGAGACGATGACCGTCTATATGCCCGACGGCAAGACCGGGCTGACGACGCTGCTGTCTCACGAAACGCCGCAGGGCAAGGCGCCGTCATTCGTCGGCCCCGACTGCCTGACCTACTCGCGGCTGAACTTCCAGTTCGACGGCGTGATGGACTTCTTACGGGGCCTGGGCGCAATGAACCCGATGATCGGTGCCCAGCTCAACCCGATGCTCGACCAGTACGGACCGACGATCGAGAAGGTGTGTGCGGCGCTCGGACCGGAGGTGCACAGCACGGTGAAGATCACGCGGCCGTTGACGCTGGACAGTCTCAAGACGCTGTACGCGATCCAGTCGTCCCGGCCCGGCGACGTTGAAGCGGTCCTCGCCGAGTATGCCGCCGGCATGGGCATGCAGGCTCGTGACTTCCTGGGCCACCGGATCTATTCGATGGACTTCAACCCGATGGCCATGGGTATGGGCGGCGGTATGGGCGGTGGTATGGACGGCGAGGGGTTCTCGGTCGGGTTCGGCGGTGGCTATGTCATGATCGGGAACACCAGCGTGGTCGAGGACGGGTTGCGGGCCTCCGCCAGGGCGGACATGCCCGGCCTGGTCGAAGACCCGGGGTATCGACGCGCCATGCAGGCGTTGTCAGCGCCGCGGTCGGTCGGTTGGGGCGTGATGAGCATCTTGGACTACCTGGACTACTTCAAGAACCTCGCCACGATGGTCACCGAGCAGGACATCGAGCAGATCAAGGAGTGGGACCCGGAGTCCGCCCGCCAGATGGAGCAGGAACTCGCCGCCGAGGCGGACATGCCCTGGGAGAACTTCGACGTCCGGATGCTGGAACGGTACCTGGGGCCGATCTCGTGGGAGATTCGTTCTCTCGATGACGGGTTTGTCGTGCGGTATATGGTTTTGGCGCCGGAAGACGACTAAAACAGGAGTGGCACGGTTGAGCTCGCGCCAGCGAGCTCGGCCGTGTCTTCGGACGTCCAGCTGCTGTTGACATCGCTTGCGCGACGTCGGAAATACGGCCGACATTGCTCTTGTGACGTTCGAAGACCCGAGTGACGGTTTCTCTTGAGACGTCCCAAGACACGGCCGACGTCGCTGCGCGACGACAACCGTGCCACTCGTACGTCTTAACCCCAGCCGACGGCGTAGAACATCCCGGTGAATACCAGGTCGGCGATGATCACGGCGACGACCGCCTGGACGACCGTTGCGGTGGTCGCGCGGCCGACGCCTGCTGCGCCGCCGGTCACGGAAAGCCCGTGGTAGCACGCCAGCGCGCTGAGGATGATGCCGAACACGCACGCCTTGACCAGCCCCGTCAGAAAGTCGGGGAGATCGATCGCGCTGAACGTGTTCGCGCGGTACAGCTCGTAGGGAACACCGAGCAAGCCGACGCTCATTGCCCCACCGGCGACGATGGCCGTGACGTCGGCGATCACGGTGAGCAGGATGAGCCCGATCGTCGTCGCGCAGACCCGCGACACGACCAGGAATCGCACCGGGTTCAGGGCATGTGCTTCGAGCGCCTCGATCTCCTCACCGACAACCATCGTGCCGAGCTCCGCGGCGATCGAGGCCCCGGCGAAACCGGTCATCACGATGGCGGCGATGAGCGGACCGAGTTCGCGGGTGATGCTCACGCCGACGATGTTGGCGATCATCTCGGTCTGCCCGTACTCGGCCAGGACCGGCTCCATCTGCAGCGCCAGGATCAACCCGACGCATCCGCAGACAAGCATGACGATGCCGGTCGCCCGTGTGCCGACACGGACAAGCTGCGTCGTGAGCGCGGTCCGGCCGAATCGCACGCGTGGATCGACCATCGACCGCCACAGCCACATCGCGACGTCCTGCAACAGGTAGTAGACGCCACCGATCAGGGCAAGCCGGTCGAGGAAGAACCCGCCCACGCGATCGAGTCCACGTATGACGAGCGATCGTTTGGTTGCAGCCGATTCAGGCATATATGTTCATCAGGCGGCCGCCGCCTCTTCGACGCTGCCGACGATTGTGAACACCATGTCGAGCCGCGCGATCTCAAAGATCGCGAGGACCTTGGCCTGCAGGGCACACAGCACGAGTTTGCTCCCGTTGCGTCGGGCGATCTGCATCGCCTCGACGAGCGTGGCGACGCCTGAGCTGTCCATGTAGGGAACGGCACTGAGATCGATGATGAGCCGGCCGGGCTTGCCCTGCTGCACTTTGCTCAGCCGGGTCCGCAGCATGGCCGCGCAGCTCAGGTCGATCTCTCCTGTTGGCCGAAGAATCACGCCGTCGGAGATCTCCTCGGTCTGAATGTCGAGCTCTTGGGCCTTACTCATTTTTCAACTCGCTGTTCCTTCCCGGTTGCAGGCGTTTGATCATCGTCAGCCGCATTCCCTTCGGTGAGCGGCGTTCCCAGTTCACCTCGTCCATGACCTCGCGAATGATGTGCACGCCGAGGCCGCCGGGTCGTATATCGTCCAGATCGCGCGGCTGAATGTCGTCGGGGTCCACCTGGGTCGCCAGGTCCTCGATCACGATCTTCAAACCTGTCGGTTCACCTTCCAGCGCCCAGAAGTTGATCCAGAGCTGGCCGTCGGGTCTTCGTTCGTAGCCGTGGGTAATGACATTGCAGAGGGCTTCATCGACCGCAAGGCTGATCTGGCCGCACTGCATCTCGGTGAATCCCAGCCGTTGCGCCATCGTCCCGACCAGCGCCCGGACCGCGGCGAGGAACCGCGGCTGGCTGAACATACGCAACTGGACTTCGGGTTCTGTAGAGGTGTCAGCCATCGGCGTGGGTGGTGTCTGGATAGTTCCGGTTGACGTACGTGACCCACCGTTCGACGGCATGGTTGCGTATCGAAGGCGGATCATCGTAATGGTAGCCGTTGGTCTCGCCGGTCAGGCTCTCCAGTGCCGAGATCGCACTTCGTCGGACCACGGGGTCGTCGGAATCAAGCTGCTCGACGATCTGACGCACATTCGATGGCTCGCCGTTGCGGGCGGCCGTCTTGATTGATTCGATCCTCGACGCCGTATCGGGCGTGCTGAAGTCGTTTCGCGGCGGGGGCGCGGCGCAAGCTCCCGCAAGGAGCACGACACCACACACCAACGAGGCCGCGATTCGAGCCATCGGGCAAAGCATAAGGGGTAACGAGGCAGAGGCAAAGCCGTGCCACCCAGCCACCCGCACAAACTGGAATGGTTGCGGCTCCCCGCGTACACTACTGTTTTCCCACGGAACGATGGACATGGTTGAATCCGGCGGCGCCGCAGTGGGCCAAGCGGACGTTATCGCTGTTCTCGATTTTGGCAGTCAGTTCGCCCAGCTGATCGCGCGGCGTGTCCGTGAAGCCGGCGCGTTCAGCCTGTTGCAGGCGCCGGATACGCCGATCGAGAAGCTGCGAGAGCTCAATCTACGCGGGATCATTCTCTCCGGCGGCCCCGCGAGCGTGACGCACGATCGGTCCGCCCGGTGCGACCCGGCGTTGTTCGAGCTCGGCGTGCCGGTACTCGGCATCTGCTACGGGATGCAGCTCGGCTGCCAGTTGCTCAATTGTGACGTACGCAAGACCCCGAACGCCGAATACGGGCGGGCCCGGCTCACGATACTCGACCACGCGGATCTCATGGCCGACATTCCCACCACGACGACGGTGTGGATGAGCCACGGCGACCAGGTGACCGACCTCGATGGGCAGTTCGAGACGCTTGCCGAGACGCCGACGTGCCGGTTTGCCGCTGTCCGCCACAAGAAGCTGCCGTTCTACGGCGTGCAGTTCCACCCGGAGGTGACCCACACGCCCCACGGCGTGGATTTGCTACGCAACTTCCTTTACGAGATCTGCAAGTGCAGCGGCACATGGCACATGACTGATTTCGTGGAAAGCGAGTGCCAGCGGATCCGCGAACAGGTCGGGGATGCCCGGGTCATCTGCGGTCTCAGCGGCGGCGTCGATTCGTCCGTTGTTGCAGCCCTGCTCTCCAAGGCGATCGGCGATCAACTCACCTGCATCTTCGTGGACAACGGGTTGCTCCGGAAGAACGAGCGCGGCTTTGTCGAGTCGACGTTCCGCGACCACTTCGACATCGATCTTCGGGTCGTGGACGCCTGCGATGAGTTCCTTTCTGACCTCGTCGGTGTCACGTGTCCGCAGGAGAAACGGCGGCTCATCGGACACCGGTTCATCGAGGTCTTCAAGCGTGCCGCCCAGGACGTGCCGGGTGCGCCCCGGTTCCTCGCCCAGGGCACGCTCTACCCGGACGTGATCGAGTCGGGGCACGGCTACTCGGGCGAGGCGGCGAACATCAAGCTTCATCACAACGTGGGTGGTCTGCCCGAGGACATGCCGTTCGAACTCATCGAGCCGCTGCGTCACCTGTTCAAGGACGAGGTCCGGCAGCTTGGCGAGGTGCTGGGCCTGCCGTCGCATCTCGTGTGGCGGCACCCGTTCCCCGGCCCCGGCCTGGCGGTGCGTGTCCTTGGCGAGATCAGACCGGACCGGCTCGACCTGCTCCGCGAATGCGACGAGATCCTGCTCGAGGAAATCATTGCCAACAACCTCTATCGAAGCACCGACCAGGTCTTCGCTGTGCTGTTACCGGTGAAGTCCGTCGGCGTCATGGGCGACGCGCGGTCGTACGAGTCGGTCGTCGCAGTCCGCGCTATCGAGTCACAGGACTTCATGACCGCAGACTGGGCGAGAATCCCCTACGACGTCCTGGCAACCATCAGCAATCGAATGATCAACGAGGTCACCGGCGTCAACCGTGTCGTCTATGACATCTCGTCGAAGCCGCCGGCGACGATAGAGTGGGAATAGCCAGTAGCCATCAACCAGTAGCCAGTAGGGAGGAAAGAGAGGGAACCGTGGTACTGCGCCAGCCTTCTTCTTCCCTAATCGCTACTGGCTGACGGCTACTGCCTCTCCTGCACCGTCTTTCCAAAGATCATTCTTCCCGCCGTCGTCTGCAGGGAATTCGTGACCTCGACGTCCACCTCGGTGCCGACCATCCCGCCGGCTTCTTCGATGACGACCATTGTCCCGTCGGGGAGGTAGCCGACGCCCTGGTTGGCGGACTCGCCCTTCTTGACGACCTCGACTCGCAGCGATTCACCCGGGACGACCTGAGGCTTGAGCGCCTTGGCCATTTCATTGATGTTCAACACCGGGACCCCCTGGATCTCGGCGACCTTCTCCAGGTTGTAATCGGTGGTCATGATCCGCATATTCTGCTGCGAGGCGAGTTGGAGCAGCATGTGGTCCACCGAGCGACCCTGGACCTCGATATTGTCGAGCGAGAGGTCCACGTAGGGATTAGTCTGCAGGCGGCCGAGGACGCCGAGACCGCGGCGCCCGCGGCCGCGTTTGAGCTTGTCGGAGGAGTCCGCCAGCGTCTGAAGCTCGTCGAGGACGAACTGGGGGACCACAAGCGGTGTGGAGAGGAAACCGGTTTCGCTCAGGCCCTCCACCCGCCCATCGATCAGGGCCGAGGTGTCCAGCAAGAGCGGTCTGACCCCACGCACCTGGCGAGTGAACTCGACATACGGGATGACCAGCCGGAAATCGTCCTTGGTCGTGAGGACGATCGAGACCGCCAGATAGCACAGGACGATCGCGATGATGACCTTGATGAGGCCCAGGTAGACCTCCCCCGGGGTGGGGGACGTCCCGGGGTTCGCCCGCTTTATGCCCCACGCCTCGGCGACGACGTCGATGAGCGCGTTGATCGCCAGGGCGCCGATGAGTCCCACGCAGAGTCCGAGGTAGACGCCCACGACGTTGGTCAGTCGCTTGTTGGGCGTCCGGGCATCGACCACGAGCACGATGACGCCCACCGCCATCGCGCCGACGAACAACCCCATGAGCGTCGAGAACTTGAATTCCTCCGGACGGTCGGCACGACTTGCGACGGTCAGCAACGACACGGTCACCAGCAGCACCAGAAACAGCAGCCGAACGACAAGCAGCAAAAGCCGATGGCTGCGACGCCGTTGTTCGGCGACAACCGACGGCGGCGTGAATTGTGGCATCTCCAACGCCGGTGGTTCGCCGGTTTGCGTGATTTCGTCGGTCATTCCACCGGAGTGTACCACAGCCACGTCGGTCGCTAAGATGCGCTTCAGTCGGTGGTGGTGCGGATGACGGCCGGGCCCGTTGGACGGGTGGCCCGTGAATCTG
>SMVB01092316.1_pt1 | contig 15597 bp, 13 predicted proteins | sample 2456461 | NCBI WGS metagenome assembly SMVB01 (sample SAMN11095934, study PRJNA526329) | marine sediment metagenome | biome: Marine sediment; feature: Surficial sediment; material: Deep marine sediment; isolation source: Hadal surficial sediment | place: Pacific Ocean | collected 2014-05 | depth... | reverse complement strand
TGCGGGCATAGATGGCGGCGCCACCGTCGGCGCCGACCAGCACGGCATCGAGCCGAACCGTGGTGCCGCGATGTCGCAGACCGTCGATCCGTGACGCGAGCCGGGTCTTGACCTGCCCGGCGAGCGAGCGGCCATCGATGATCCGTGCGGTCATGGCAACTCGACTTTGATGTCGTCGCCGTCAACCTCAACGCGATAGCTGGTGACGCCCTCCTCGGCCGGCGGACACTGGACGCTGCCGTCGGCCAGCTTGAAGACCGCACCGTGCCAGGGGCAGACCACCGTGTCACCGTCGATGTCGCCCTCGGACAGCGGTGCCCCGCTGTGCGGGCAGTTGTCCTCCAGCGCAAAGTAGGTGCCGCCCATGTTGAAGATCGCGATCGCAACGCCCTCGATCTTGACGCCAAGACAGCCGCCTGGCGGAAGATCCTTCGTCTGTGCGGCCGTGTGCAACTGTCCCATCGTGTGCTCCCTGCAGCTCAGTGCTGCGTAATCTCAAGAACGCCGGTCGCGTCGACATCGCCAAGCGGATACGTCTCGACGACGCCGTCCGGCCACGTGACCGTCAGTGTCGGGGCGGTCTGGTCGGACCCAAGACCGATGGTGACCGTTCGCTCGACCTGTGAAAGATAGCTCCTGGTGGGCATGACCTGCCGACGCACGACCCGGCCGTCTGCGAAGACACACTGGACCCACGCCCCGATCGCGTCACGATTGCTCGACGTCCCGTTGCCGGTGAGTTGCACGCGCAGTTGACGGTGCCCCAGCGACTGGTCGTTGCGGAGCAGCTTCGGCGGGCCGCCGACCTGGGTGAGGACGACGTCCAGGTCGCCGTCGCCGTCGATGTCCGCGTAGGCCGCGCCGCGACCGACGATCGGATCGGACAAGGCACCGACGGCGTCGGCCGGTACGTGAACGAATCCCAGCCGCGAGCCGGGCCCGGCGTTCCAGAACAGCTGCGCCGCCTGGCGGTAGTGCTGGCTGGACTGGACCGTGTTGATCGCCTCTTCGAGGTGCCCGTTGGCGTGCAGCAGGTCGAGCCGCCCGTCGAGGTCGTAGTCGAAGAAGAACACGCCGAAGCTCAGCGCCCGCCTGCTGGGCGCCCCGATGCCCTCGCCGATGGCCTCGTCGGTGAACTGCCAGGGCCGCCGCCCGGAGACGTACAGGGACGACATCTCGTTGGCGAAGTTGCCGATGCAGAACCCCAGCGCGTCACCGTCGTCCGCGCGGTAGTAAGCGGCGTCGATCCCCATCGCCCCAGTAGCCTCGCCCATGCTGCCGTAGGCGACGCCGGAGCGGACTCCGACGTCCTCGAACCTGCGCCCGTCGGGGCCGGCCGTGTTGCGGAACAGGAAGTTCGCCACCGTGTCGTTGGCGACCAGGATGTCGATCCAGCCGTCGCGGTCAACGTCGACGAAGACGACCGCGAGCGCCTTGCCGGCCGGGACGCCCGAGACGGGGTTGGTCACCTCGATGCCGCTGGCGGCCGAGACGTCGGTGAAGGTACCGTCGCCGTCGTTGCGGAACAGCGTGCAGAACGTGCCGGCGAAGTTGGTCGGCGCGCCGTAGGCCCGGCCGATGCCGTCGATCCGGAAGTCCACCGCGAAGTCGATCTCGGCCGACCACTGCACGTAGTTGCAGACGAACAGGTCGAGGTCACCGTCGTTGTCGTAGTCGAAGAAGCCGGTGCTGGTGCTCCACCGGTCAGGATCACCCGCCGTCCCGCTGTGCAGTGTGACGTCGGTGAAGACGCCACCGTCGTTGCGGAACAAGCGGTTGGGGCCGACCGCCGTGATGTACAGGTCGGCGTCGCCGTCATTGTCGTAATCCCCCACCGCGACACCCATGCCGTAGAAGCCGACCCCAAGGCCGGCCTGATCCGTCACGTCCTCGAATCGCCCGGTCCCGTCGTTGGCGTAGAGCGCCATGGTCGCTCGCTGCCCGGCCGGAGAATCCGCCCAGGACACGGAGTTCACGAACAGCAGGTCCTGGTCGCCGTCGTTGTCGTAGTCGAAGAAGGCGCACCCGCCGCCCATCGTCTCCGGCAGCAGCTTGTCGCCCGTCGCCCCGTTGACGTGGACGAAGTCGATCCCGGCGGCCTCGGTGACATCCGTGAAGACCACGCTGGGCGGCTGTGCCGCAGGAACCGGCACCACCACCGTGGCGGTCGTGGCCGGGTCCGGGGGTACGACGGGTTCCGCACGGTTCACGATCACGGCGACCACGCCGCCCATCGCACAGAGCACCACGAGCACCGTCAGCGACCACCGGAACGCGCGTCCGATGACCGCGTCGTCCTCCGGGACGAGTTCGGTTTCATTCATGGCCGGCGACTCACTGGGGCGTTGGGTCCAAATGGGCGTCCGGCAGCTCGAAGGCGCCGTCACGCTGCAGATCATAGATCACCACGGGCTCCGCGGCGTGATTGGCCGCGGGGTACTGGATTCGCGCCGCCGCGACCGCCAGGTCACGCGCGTTGTCGTCCGGCTTGTACTTGCCATGCGCCGCCCAGTGCAGTTCAGCGCGATCGGGATCGCTCATCTCCTCGGACAGCAGCGCCAGGTTGTAGTGGGCCGTGACGTTCTCCGGATCCAGATCGAGCACCTGCTCGAACCAGCCGGCCGCCTCGGCCATCATCGCGCGCCGCCGCGCGGCCGCCGCATCGCCGCGCTCCTGCTTCGCCCGCTCGAAGATCGTCAGCCCCAGTTCGTTGAGCAGCCGATAGTCTCTCGAGAAGTCGAATCCACGGCGACGTTTCTCGGCCGTGTCGTCCAGGATCGACGAGAAGTTGGCGATGGCCTCGTCGAGGTACCCGTTCTGCTTGTTGACGAGCCCCGTGAACCAGGCGACCGTCCACGGGTAGGCAGGCGGGTCGAACGCACTGCCGGCCTGCAGCGCCGCGACGGCGTCGTCGAGCCGGCCCTCCTTGAAGTACACCCTCGCGCGGCCCAGCGGCCCCTCCGCCCGGCCAAGCCGCTCGACCTCGGCGAACGCGGCCTCGGCCTGGCGCAGTTCACCCGTGCCGCCCTTGCGGAGCAGCCCGATCCCGTAGTCGTACCACCGGACCCAGGCGGGGGCGGAAAACACACCTGGTGTAATTTCCTCTCCGGCGATCTGGAAGGTCACGGTGTCGCGGGCCAGCGTGACGATCGGCAGGTCGTTGCCGTCGAACGCATCGCCCTGGAAGAACCGCATGTAGGTCGTGTCGAACTTGCGATACTGGAGCTTGACGTCGACGGTGATGGAACCGGTCGCGTCCGGCGGAACCGTGAACGCAAAGTGCACGACGTCCGCCGCGCCCGGCGGGATCTGGTGGTTGTACAGCGCCACGAAGATGTCCTGGGCGTTGCGCCGGTCGATCCGGTTGCCGTCGCGGTCCAGGACGAACGCATTGACGAAGTGCGACCATGGATCGACCTCACCGTCGGGGCCGCGACCGCCGCTGCGGCCGATGACTGCCGGGTCGCCGTCGCTGCCGGTCATCGTGACGTCGAGCCAGACCTCGTTGGAGTCCGCCGTGCCCTCGGTGAACACGTGACCCATCTTCAGCGTTCGGATCACGGTCTCCAGCAGGTACGATCTGCCGGGCCGCAGCACGGGTGCCTCCGGGCGTATCGGCGCGATCAGTTCCCCGTCGATCGTGCCGCCCGCGCGGACCCCGAAGATGTCGACGCGCATCACGCCGTCCAGGAACGCCCGGTGCGCCTCGTTCACCCACGGCGGCATGCCCAGCAGGTGCGGCATCGCCGTGTTGGCCGCGAGGAACTGGTGGTCGTGCACGACCAACTCGCCGAACAGGTCGTCTTGCGGGTCCTGCACGACGCGGGCACCGAAGTCGTCGGACGCCATCAACGGCATGTGGCAACCGTTGCAGTTCGTCTCCGCCATGGGCGGGTAATAAAAGCTGCTGACGCCGTGGCCGGAGACGCCGCTGAGCAGGAAGGCGTCGTAGTGGTTCTGGCCGCGCAGGAACTTGTAGTCGTTGAGCTCCTCTGGCAGGTGAACCTTGTGGCAGGAGCCGCAGAACTCCGGAGACCTGTGCAACGGCTTGAGGAACGTCTTCTTGTGGAACCCGGGGTTCGACTTGACGAGTTGACGATTCACCCACGAGAGCACCGCGTTGTCGGAAAAGGTGAACGGGTAGTGGATCGGCTCCTCGATCGTAAAGTCGGCGTTGCCACGCACCGAGTTGATACGGACGATCGAGTGGCACGACGTGCACGTGATCCCCGCGCCGGCCAGCGGATCGCTCGCCGGGTCGTACCCCGGCGCGTCGAAACGCGGGTCCTCGAACTCGCCGGAGAAGAACGGCACCGGGTCATGGCAGCCGGCGCAGAATCGCGACGCCTGGACGTTGCCGTCGCGCTCGAACACGACCTCTCGGGTCTCCCGGATCGACGCGTTGTAGGCCGGGTTGCTGAACGAGCTGAAGTGATGAACGCTGTAGTTCCAGTGCTCGTGGATGTCGGCGTGGCACTCGCGGCAGTACTGGTCGTTCAGAAGCACGTGCTTCGGAATGAACCCGCCGCTGGCGGTGCGGGCCAACGAGGGGAAGAAGTACTGCACGCCCGAATCCGGCCCCCGCGGGTTGCCTCGCGGGTCGCGCGAGTGCAGCCCCAACAGGGCCACCGCGACGACACCCGACACCGCCGCCCACGCCAGGCCGGTCCGCCAGCGGATGCGGGTGCCCGCGAGCCTGTGCAGGATGAACAGCCATATCACGACCACCGGGCCGATGACGTGCGCCCAGTACACGACGGCCCGGACGTCCGGCCGTCGCAGGTCCACGAACGCGCGGGTGAGCAGGATCCCGGTGACCAGGACCACGATGCTCGTGGTGAACAGCGCGAGACCGGCCCGGACCGCCCGCCGGTTGGGCCGCGACCATGCGTTGCGGATGTGGAACGTGCCGAACAGCACGATGGGAACCACGATCGCCAGTCCCAGCACGAGGTGCGCCAGGAACATCCACTGGAAGAAATACGTCTCCCAGATCTGCCCGGTCTTCCACTGGATCACCGACACGGCGGACAGGTACACGGAGTTCACCACCAGCAGGGCGAACAGGCCGAAGACCACCGCCAGCAGCCGTTTCAACCGCGGCCCGACCACCGGCACGTACGGCATGCGCCGCGAACCGGCCGCGGCCGGACTGTCGCTGTCTGGAGTCGAATTCATGCCTGCCGCATCCTAGCAGAGCCAAACTGCGCTACACTGATGCCGAGATGAGCGAGCTGAACATTATCGCGATCAACGTCGGCAACAGCCGCACCCAGATTGGACAATTCGCCGGCATGGAACTGCGCTGGGACGAACGCCTCGACAACGACAGCGTCCCCGCAATCGTCCAGCACGTCGTCGAACGCTGGGAGCAGACCGAAGACCCCAAGACGTTGATCATGGCGTCCGTCAACGAGGCGGTTGCCAGGCCGCTGGACGCGGCGCTCAACGACCAGCTGTCGGTCGAGATCTACCACGTCGGCGACGACGTTCCGGTCCCCATCGGGGTGTGCCTCGACCCGGAGACGATCACCGGGGTCGATCGGCTTCTCAACGCCGCGGCGGCGTGGGACCGGACCCGGGAAGCGTGCATCGTCGTCGATGCGGGCACGGCACTCACGGTCGATTTCGTGGACGGCGACGGCACCTTTCACGGCGGGGCGATCGCACCCGGGGCGGCGATGCAGTTGCAATCGCTGCACGACCGCACGGCCTCCCTTCCGGAGCTTCAACTTCGCACCCCGGACGATGGCGAGCCGTTCGGCCGCTCGACCAGCCAGGCGATGATCAAGGGTGTCTTTCACGGGATCCGCGGCGCGGTGCAGCGACTGGTCGAGCAGTATGCCGAACACTACGGCGCTTTTCCGAAGGTCATCGCGACCGGCGGCGATGCAGAGACGTTATTCAAGGGCGAGAGGCTGATCGACGCCATCGTGCCCGACCTGACGCTGCGCGGGATCGCCGCCACCGCCCGACACGCGCTGGGGGTCAACGAGGTGGACGGACCGGATGACGCCGGCTGACGGGCCGGGGATGTCCGGCTGCCGGCTGCTGGTGGCCACGGCGTCCCAGCCCGGTGCCATCGCGATCCTCCAACTCGACGGGGACGTCGCGCTCGTGCTCGGGGCGGTGACTGGCATCGCCCGATGGCCCGCCGGGCGCGCGCGGCTGACCAACCTGGCCGACGTCGACCGGGGCCTGGCGGTGCGGCTCACCGACACGGTCGCACAACTCATGCCCCACGGCGGGCCGCGTGTCGTGCAACGGCTCGTCGCGTGGCTCGTGGATCGCGGCGTCGAGCTGGTCGGGCCCGACGACGTAGCGCCCGAGCGTGTGTTCCCCGAGGCAGCCGATCGTTTCGAGGCGCTGGCCCTGGCGGCCGTCGCCCGGGCAGCGAGCCCCATCGCGGTGGACCTGCTGCTGGACCAGCCCAGCCGCTGGCGTACCGCCGCGACGGCCCGCAACCCCGACGTTGAACGGGCCCGCCGCCTGAACCGGCTCATCGACCCGCCGCTGGTGGTCGTGGCGGGGCCGGCCAACGTCGGCAAGAGCACGTTGAGCAACACGCTTGTCGGCCGCTCGATGTCGATCGCCGCGGACCGGCCCGGCACGACCCGCGACTACACATCGGGCCGCATCGATCTGGCCGGCGTCGTCGTCGACTGGCACGACACGCCCGGCCTGCGGGACTCGTCAGACCCCATCGAGGCCGAAGCCGTCGAGATTGCGCTGGCGCTGATCGCGCGGGCCGACATGGTGATCGCGCTCACCGACCACCAGGAACCCTGGCCCGAGCTGCCGCGCCCAGCGGACTTGCGTGTCGCCAACAAGTGCGATCTCGGTGATCGCGGTCATGACGGTGGCGACCTGTCGATCAGCGCCGCGACCGGGGCCGGGATCGCCGAACTCGTGCTCGCGATTCGCGACAGGCTTGTCCCGCCGGAAGACATCAACCACGGTGGCGCTTGGTTGTTCGACCGGCGGCTTGTGGATCAGCCCGGAGAGTGACGAGTGCCATGCTTCGCCCGGCCGTCCCCGGACGGGAGAAGCATGAGCCTTGAACGTCGTCGCAGGCATGCCTCTCCCGCCTTCGGCGTGTGAGGCATGGCACGGAGACTACAGCCCGACCATGCTGTAGCCGCAGTCGACGAACAGGTTCTCGCCGGTGACAGCGGTTGACATGTCGCTCAGCAGGTACACCGCGGTGTCGCCGACCTCCGAACCGCGGACGTTGCGTTGCAGCGGCGACTTCTTGGCGACCCAGTCCTGGATCTCGTTGAACCGGCCGACCGCCAGCGCCGACATGGTCCGCAGCGGTCCGCCGGAGATCGTGTTGACGCGAATGTTCCTGGGTCCGAAGTCGCACGCCAGGTATCGCGTGATGGATTCCAGCGCGGCCTTCGCGACACCCATCACGTTGTAGCCGGGGACGGCCTTCTGCGAGCCGTAGTAGGTCATCGCGACCATCGAGCCGCCGTTGGGCATGAGCGGCGCGGCGCGGTTGGCCATGGCCATGTAGGTGTAGGCACTGATGTCGAGCGCCTGGCTGAATGCCTCTCGGGGCGTTTCGGAAAACGAGCCGTTCTTCAGCCAGGTCTTGTCGGCGAACGCGATCGAGTGGACAAGGAAGTCCATCGTTCCGAAGTCGCTGCCGATCTTCGCGAAGACGCGGTCGAGATCATCGTCCGACGAAGCATCCAGCGGTTCCAGCCACGGGTCCTTGACGCCGAGTTCCCCGATGGCCCGCTCGACGCGGCGACGCATCTTTTCGCCGGGCAAGTGCGTAAAGAGGCACTCGGCCCCGTGGCGGATCAGGGACTGGGCGATGAAATACGCATAGCTATGGTCGTTGGCGATACCCACCACCAGCCCGCGTTTCGAGTCCATGAGTCCCATGCCGGTCTCCGGGATCGCTTCGGATCCAGAACGCGAGGGTAGCGGGGATTCGTGCAATCAGCCAGTGGCCCATCGCTGCAAGAGGCCGTATCGCGCTGTATGCTCGATTCCCCTATGGCAGAATCACAGTCCCCGGTCGCCCCGATCGTCCTGACATTGCTCCTGTGTGAGAAGGTCATCGTCGACGCGCGGACGCAGCAGTACTCGCTGATCGGACTGGTGTCCAACGTCAATGCCTCACGGTTCCCCGTGCGGTCACCGAGCTTGTGCATCTACACGGAGATCACCGGCGGCCACGGCGTCACGCCGCTGACCGTGCGGATCGTCGACGTCGATGAGAAACTCGACCCCGTCGTGAAACTCGACCTCGAGGTCAACCTCGAAGATCCGCTGGCCGTGACGCAGGTGGTCTTCGGCATGCCGCGGCTGGTCTTCCCCGAAATGGGCGATTACAGGCTCCAGGCGATTTCAGGGGGGACGCGGCTGCTGGAGAAGCGGCTGATTTTGCGCGAAGCGTCCCCCTCCGAGGTCTCCGACATGGATGGCGACCAGGACGATGATGATGATGACGAGGCGATCTAGTTTCCGTTTCGCCATGGGTACGATTCCGGGCTATACTTGGGCTTGACACCCCGTTCCGGGGAAGGAGGCCCTCCAGTGACAGTTCCACAGGATTCGACATCGGTCGAGGCGCTGAGGATCGGGCCGATCAAGGTCGTGCGGGTCTACACCTCGTCGCCGCGCGATGACCAGCAGGTTACCGAACGGCTCGCCTACGACTGCCCGCCGTTCTCGCAGATCCGCCATCTCTGCTCCGAGAAACCGCTGGGCCGGCACGACCACTCCTAAGCGATCGTCGGGCCTGGCAGCCATGCCCGCAACGGCGGGAACACGATCACCGTTGATGCAGGGGAGCCTCGGCGATCCGTTCTCTTACGTCGTCGCCGCTCGCGTGCGCGGGTGACACGCGCTGTCAGTGGACGGCGTTCACCCCTCGCGATACCGTGACGGAACCTCGCGCGCGTAGCTCAATTGGATAGAGCATCGGTCTTCGGAACCGAAGGTTACAGGTTCGAGTCCTGTCGCGCGTGTTCAAGAACGCGGTTTTGCGGCGGCGTTCATCGGTGATTCATAGATTACCGCCATCACTTGGTACCCGCCGCTGCTGTGAACTCCGCATCGGTGGGGCTCACGTAATGCTGGCGACTCACCGTCGGGGAGTGTCCGAGCCACGTCGTGAATGTGGCCTCGACAAAGCCGGCCAACTTCCGGTCGTTCTCCCGCGACACACGCATGGCGTGATAGAACTTCTGTCACGGCGCCGACGGCGGTGCTGCATCGGGTCATAGGCCCGAAATGTTCCAACTACGGGTGCGGGCCTCGCGTGTTGTCGACCGTGGCGTCGGCTGGACCAAGGCGCGCGATCGTCGGCAGTGCGAGCACTGCGGGAAGACGTGGGTGGCGGAGACTGCGAAACCGGAGGAGATCGAGGACCTCGGCGGGCCGGTGATCTACCACGTCGGACGGTGTCGTCGGCGCGGCGGGAAGGCACCGGCGACGACAACCCCGAAGCCGAACGGCAACGATTCCAGAATCCGCCACCACCGATGCGAGGGCTGTGAGTACTGCTTCAAGAGCCTGGAGGGGTAGGATTCCTAGCGAAGTCGCGGGACGAGCGGATGCTGGAACGGCTGATTGGGTGCTCTTGCTGAGTTTCACAGGGCAGCGGGGCCAATCCGTGCTACTCTGATTGTCTCAAACATGAGGGGCCCCGCTATGACACGACGACACGACTCAAGGATCGCTATCGCTTTTGCAATGCTGGTGGCATCGACGGCCTACGCCCAGGATTTTGACCAGGGCGCTCCGGGCGCAGGGTGGTACATCTCTGGGTCCCTCATGGCCGTCTTCCCGCAGGACTCCGCGATCGACGGCACGTCCCTGGCAATCGATTTCTCCCCTGGTGTCGGGGCCCGCGTGGGTGGCGGCTACACGTTCATGCCGCCCGAGGCGCCGCTCGACTTCGCATTGTCGATTGAGTTAGAGTACGTCTTCCGATATGCGGATATCGACCAGGTCAAAGCACCCGGTGTTAGCGCGGACCTCGGTGGCTACGCGTTGGCCAACGCGTTGATGATCGACTTCATCGCCGAGATTCAGTTCGGCGACAGCGGCTTCGGCCTCTATGGTGGCGGCGGTATCGGCGTCGGGTTCGCCAACGTCGAGATCACTGTTCCGGGAGTCGGCACGGCCAGCGACAACGACTTCGGGTTCGCATGGCAGGTCCTCGGCGGTGTCAAGTATCACATCAACGCGCACTGGATGGTGTACACGGGCGTGCGGTACTGGGCACTCGACGACCTGAACTTCTCTGGCATCGAGACTGACCTGACGACGGTCGAGTGGGAGTTCGGGTTCAGGTTCTACTTCTGAGGCCCGGCCTGCGGATTCTCGCCATAGATCTTGAACTGCATGCTCCATGCCCCCCTGCCTGGCGTCGGTCGGCGACTTCTACGGGTTGACGTATTGGCTCCCGTTGTACAGCCGCATGAATGTCCACACGACCCGAACCGAATCCGTCGCACATAGAATCGGCGGTTCCTGAATTTCGCGGACAAGCAGTTCGTTGACGTGGAACAGGCGAGTCGGTTCAAAGATCTTGGGAAGGGAAACAGCCGGCTAAACCGGGGACCGTCGCCTTGGTCAAGCATGACGCCCACATCATCGACAGCGTATGTTCGTACCTGTGGGAGACGGTCGCGGAGGACTACAACCCGAAGCATGTTGTGCGCGGGTCAATGACCGTCGACACTCAAGACCGTGTCCTGCCCACGAGTTTCCTTGTCGCTCAGTCATCGCTCCCGGCCGATCTTCGCGACGGTGTCGCTACGTACTTCGGAACCGGAGGTTGTGGGTTCGAGTCCCTCCGCGCGTGTTCGATTCGAGACCCAGGTGTGATCCGGAGTCCGTCAGCGGCAGGGACCCCATTGGGCCAGGACGCTCAGGAAATCCTGGATGCCTACGACGCCGTCGCCGTCGAGGTCCGCGGGGCAGTCCGGGCACTTGCCCCAGCTCGCGAGCACGATCAGGAAGTCCGTGATGCCCATGACGTTGTCACCGTCGATGTCGCAGTACCTCGGCTCCGGCGAACCATCCTGCATGAAGACGGACTGACCGCTGCACCAGCCGATGAGCATGTCCAGATCGCCGTCCTGGTCGAGATCGATCATCGCGACATCCGACGTCCCGTTGGGCGTCCAGGCAACCGGGGTCGGGTAACCCTCGATCAAGTACGGCGCGACGCCGCTGTTGAAATAGATGTTAAGCCGGCGCGTGCAGTTCTCCGGGAACTCCTGGTCGAGGTCGCAGACGAGGAAGTCGTCGGTGCCGTCGTGGTTGAGATCCGCGACCTGCACGATCGACCCGAACCCGTTGCTGCCCGGGAGGTCGATGGCGGGCCCCCAGCCGACACCGTCGCCCTGCGGCCCGGTGCTCAGGCGGATCTGGTCCAGTGCGTTGCGGACGCCGAGGATGTCGAGGTTGCCGTCGCCGTCGATGTCGCCGAGGCCAAAGTTGTATGAGAGCCCCGTGATGATGTTCTGCGGGACGCCGTCCAGGTTGCCGCCACCATCGTTGGGAATCAACCGCACGATGCCGTCGCAGCAGGTCTGTCCCTGGATGAGATCCATGTCGCCGTCGCCGTTGATATCGACGATGACCGATGACCGTACGGCCGTCGTGTTGGCGTTCGCCCCCAGGCGACCGGATTCGTCGGCAAAGCCGAGCCAGACGCCCCTCTTGTCGAGCCCGAGGTTCACCAGCAGCCGGTCATTGCCGAGCCGAACACCCACGAAGGCGTCGTCGAACCCGTCGCCGGTGATGTCGCCGGTGCTGACGCTCCAGGCATCGACCGCGAATCCCTTGGGCAGCAGGTCCGGCCGTTTCTTGAAGCCGTTCCACATACCGTCGGTCTCACACAGATTCACGAGCAGTGTCGGTACCGTCGAGGGCCCGTGCACGACCAGGGCGTCGAGCCAGCCGTCTTCATTGAAGTCCGCCACGGCGACGTCGCGCGAACGCAACGCCGTCAGGAGGCCGGGGGCAAACTCGGCGGTGCGATCGGTCAGCACCCCCGACTCGTTCATGAACAGCGTGTCCGGCAGCGGCTGACCGACGTTGATCTTCAGGGCGATGCGGCGTGCGGAAATGACGTCCACATCGCCATCGTTGTCGAAATCGCCGAGACCGTAGTCCTTCTCCGAGATGTCCGCGTCACCCTCCGACGGACCGGCACTCAGACGCGTGGACGTCGCATCGGTGAAGGTCGGTATGGACACGTCGCCGGCGAACGCCGGCCCGCCGAATGTTGCGATGGACGCAGCGAACACTGCGATCGGATCCAATGCCATGACGATCTCCTCCCGCAGACATTGCCCGGTCGAACGTGTCCGCCTGGACCGGCGCGCTTGCTGACGACGAGTATAGCGCTCCCTCCAGGTATGCAGGCAGGCAGGGGATCGGCACCCCTCAGTTGGAGGATCCGAGGTCGACCACGAACATCGTGAAGGTGCCGTTGGCCCCGATGAACCCGTGCACGACGATGAGGTACTCCGTGGCGGCTTCTGTCTGCCATGTCAGGCCTGCCTGAAGCCCGCACGAGTCGTCGTTGTTGGCGACACAGACCAGGTTATCGCAGTCGCCCTGGTAGACGGTCAACATCGAGTCGTACATGGTGTCACCGAAGAGGCAGGTGTCGGCATTGAAGACGCCGCCGGTACCGGTCACCTTGTACCAGACGCTGGGGCCGGTCATCTGCGGGCCGCAGGCGGGCAGCCCGATGTCCGGGAGCGCCCCGATCGTCGTGCCCTCGACAAAGAACGGCGTGATGATCGGCGTCGCGAAGTCACATGCATCGTTGGGAACCGAGAACGACTGGCAAGTGATCGTCAGCGTGCCAACACCGGCTGCCGCATCGACGCCTCCGATCCGAACCATGTATCGCTCACCGGCGATGACCGCAAACGTGACGGCGGATTGCGCCCCGCAGGAGTCGTCGTTGCACCCGATGGGGGCGCCGTTGGGCGGACAGGCGCAGCCGTTGTACACGGCGAGCTTCGTGTCGAAACCGCTGCCGCAGACGCCGGCCGTCGCCGACCCCGACGCGGACGCGGTGTAACAGAACCAGATATCGCCGTCGATCTGGCTGGACCCCCCCGCTTCGCATTCCGGATTGTCGGGACCGTCCGTGGTGGCGCCGAGCGTCGAGAACTCGAAGATGCCCTCGATGACGTCGATCGAATCACGGCACATGTCGTTCAGCACGGGGCAGGGCCCCCAGCTGGCAAGCAGTGTCAGAAAATCGTTGATGCCGACCGTGCCGTCGCCGTCGAGATCGGGCGGGCCGCCCGGGTCCGTTCCCCAGGCTGCCAGCAGCGACAGGAAGTCGTTGATCCCTACCGCACCGTCGCCGTCGAGGTCGGCGGGGCACGTGTTGAACGGTTCGTCGGCGACGTACGCCAACCCCTGCACGCGTGCAGCGGGGCCACCGGTCGGTCCAACCAGCGTGACCGCCCCCGTTCCGGGATCGATCCGATGAAGCGCCGCATCCTGTTGGTAGGACGCTACGAACAGCGCGTTCTGATCAGTGTCGAAGCTCAGTCCACTCGTCGCGCCAATGCCCAAGTCATGCAGATCGGTCGTGATCGGCACCGCCACGCCGGTGACCGTGTCGATCTTCAGGACGAGGGAGGTGGAGAGCCCGAAGAGCGTGTCCGACCGGGGGTCGAAGGCAAGGCCCTTTATGCCCTGGCCCAGGAACCCCGTGATCGTCGTGAGCGGTGTTCCGACGCCCGTCGTCGTATCCACGGAGTAGAGCACGTCCGAGACCACATCCGTGGTGTAGAGGATGCCCCGCGCAGGGTCGAACGCGAGCGAGTCAGGGAATTCGATACCGAGCGCACCGGGAGCGCCCAGCGGCGTCGCGGTGGCTGTCTCGCGATCGAGTATGTAGATCCGGTCGTTGGCGCCTGAAGCGGCGTTGAGACCGTAGAGCACGTCGTTGACCGGGTCGTGCGCGAGACCGACGAAGTTGTCAATGAGGAAACCGATCGTGGCCGTCTCGCCGGTGCCCGGGTTGATCGTCAGCAGGAGGTCGCCGATCGTCTCCGAGCCGATCAGCGTCGCGCCCGAACCGGCCAGACCGCGGTCCCGCACGTAGATGTCCCGGTCGCCATTGGTGTCATCGGGGACGAGCGTGGCCAGGCTCTCGAAAGCGATGAAGCGTGCATCGGCCGAGATCGACGGGCCGTAGCTGTCACTGCCGGCGCCCTGATTGGCGACGTTGAGACTGACCCGCTCGGTATGACCGCCGATGCAGTCGCGCACATAGATGTCGGCACTGTTGTCGGTGTCGTCTGGGTCGAGGTTGGTGGCATCACTTCGGAACGCGACGGACCGGCCGTCGGCCGAGATGGACGCGGCAAGGGACCGCTGGTTGCATGCCACGCCCTCGGAGCTGACGCTGGCCTGCGTCACCTCGCCCGTCGCGAGTTCAAAGACGTAGATGCCCCAAACATTGTTACCGCCGACGACCAGTGAGTCGGCCTGACTCTCGTACGCCACGTAGCGACCGTCGGCCGAGATCGACGGCCACTGGCTGTCGGAATTGGATGGCTCGACCGGGCCCGGGCTGGCCCAGACGGTCGTGCTGTCGACACGATCGCGTACGTAGATGTCCAGATCGTCATCGGGGTCCCCGGGGTCGATGTTCTCGGAGTTGCTTGTAAACGCGACGAACCGACCGTCGGCCGAGATGGATGGCTGTGAGCCGAAAGTATTCCCGCCCAAGTTCGTCAGGCTGACCTTCGTCGTCTCGCCGGTCGCCAGGTCGTGAACGAAGACGCCGCCCACACCGCTAATGTGGAAGTTCCCCGCGTCACTGGTGAAGGCGACGAACCCCCCATCGGCCGAGATCGACGGCTCTTTGGATTCATCGTCGCCCTGCTCGCCCGATGTGTTGACGCTGACTCGAGATGTCACATTGGTGTCTCGGTCGTGCACGAAGACGTCGACGGCATCGTTGGTGTCATCCGGAACCAGGTTGGTGGCCCAGCATTGAAATGCGACGAGGCGACCATCGGCGGAGATTGACGGGTAAGCGCTGGCGTTGTTCGCCTGAGTGCCGGACGAATCGACGCTGACTCTTGTCGTCTCGCCGGTCATCCGATCATGGACGAAGATGTCGTCGAACCCGTTGGTGTCATTTTCCACGAGGTTGGTCGCCGCGCTGATGAAAGCGACGAACCGGCCGTCGGCGGATATCGCCGCAACGAGGCTGTGGTTGTCGGCTTGCTCGCCCGCGGAACTGACGCTGACCCGTTCGGTGTTGTGGGCGATGGCCGGTCCGGCCAGGAGCAGAACGCCCATCAACCCGACGCAGGTGTTTCCAGCGATTCTCATGGCTCTGAACCCCCGGGGGGGGGGAGATTCCCCACCGGACGCCCCGTTGCATTGGAGCGTAGCGGCACCAGTCGGTCAAGGACAATCGTGCGTAGCCGAGTTCCATCTGCCGGCGAGCGTCGTATCCTGAAGGTGGTGCCGTGACATCGCCGCTCGCATGCTTTGCCGGTCAGGAGATTTCGCCATGGCCTATGACCACCGACTGACTGTTCGGCCGGCCCTGATTGCCGTACTGTTGCTTTC
>SMVB01031288.1_pt1 | contig 15601 bp, 15 predicted proteins | sample 2456461 | NCBI WGS metagenome assembly SMVB01 (sample SAMN11095934, study PRJNA526329) | marine sediment metagenome | biome: Marine sediment; feature: Surficial sediment; material: Deep marine sediment; isolation source: Hadal surficial sediment | place: Pacific Ocean | collected 2014-05 | depth... | reverse complement strand
GGTCCAACTTGCGCCGTAGCCCACAGATTCACCGGTCTGGACATCCCTGATCGAGATGATGGCCGAGATCAAGGTCATAACCGGCTGTAGCACTGCCGTGTTTTCATGGGGAGTGGGGAAGGGCGAGTTGCCGTACAGCATATAGCCTGGGCGAATCCAGTCAAAGTGCGAACCTGGCCAGCCCAATAGCCCGGCGGAGTTTGCCGCACTGCGCTCACCGGGCAGGTTTGTACACACTTTATTGAAGCGGTCAATTTGTTGCTGTGTCTGGGTACTGCCCATATCATCGGCAGAGGCGAAATGCGTACACAGTACAATGTTATCGGCGACATTGGTGCTATTTTTCAGACGTTTGTGGACATGTTCTGCTCTGTTGGCATCGATTCCCAGGCGGTGCATGCCCGTATCTATTTTCAGCCAAACAGTTAAAGTGCTTTGCAGTGTTGCCGTCTCCAGACAACCTAGTTGCCATTCATTGTCTATGCACAGCCAAAAATTTTCAGCGGCAATAATGGCAAGTTCATTTTCTTCAAAAAAACCCTGCAGCAACAGGATGGGTGCAGTGACGCCCGCCGCGCGTAATTCCAGGGCCTCCTCGATGCAGGCTACCGCCAGGGCATCCGCCAGGGGTTCCAGTGTTTTTGCAATGGCGACGGCGCCATGCCCATAGGCGTTTGCCTTTACCACCGCCATCACTTTGGATAGCGGTGCCAGGCTACGCGCATGGCCTATGTTGTGGCGCAGCGCTGCCAGGTCGAGTTTTGCCTGATTGGGCCTGGCCATTAATAGTCGTACTTGTGCGCGGTATACAGTGTTTGCGCGGCCAGCCAAACCGGGCCAACCTTGCCATCGCTAACCGCTTTGCCATCGATCTCTATAACCGGTGCAATTTCCTTGCTGGAACTGGAAATCCACACTTCATCGGCGTCCTGTAATTCGGCCAGGGTCACTACCCGCTCCTGGATGGGAATGCTGCCATCCTTGCGCAAAATTTCCAGTACCAACGCGCGAGTGATGCCGGGTAGAATCTGGTAATCCAGCGGCGGCGTGGCGACCACGCCGTTTTTAATCACGTATACGTTACAGGCAGCAGCCTCGGTCAGTTCGCCATCACCATTGTATAAAATGGTTTCATTATGACCTCTGGCATGACCGTGCTGGTAGTGCATTACGTTACCCAACAGGGCAGTCGATTTGATATTGCAGCGTTTCCAGCGCAGGTCTTGTGTGGTGGAGACCTTATAGGGCTTGGCCGCACTTAATTCCGGCACAGGGGCCGGGGGAATCTCAAAGGCAAAGGCGTAGATGGTGGGTGTTATATTGTCGGGATACGCGTGGTCGCGCTTGCTGTCGGCGCCGCGGCTCACATGGAAATAAATACCCAGGTTGCCGCCGCCATTTTTATTGGACAATTGTTGGGCGATGTCACGCCAGTTGTCCTGTTCGATTTTCAATTTGATCTCTATGGCGTCCAGGCCATCCTGCATACGCTGCATATGCGGTGCAAAGCCCACCAGTTTGCCATGGTAAGAGGGCACAACTTCATAGATGCCGTCGCCAAACAAAAAGCCCCTGTCCATGGGAGAAATACGTGCCTCTTCCATTGGCAGGTAATCGCCGTTCAAATAAACAATACTCATACGCTGATCCTGAATGTTAACTCTGTGATTGACTTGATGCCGCTTCCATCAATTGTCGCAGTTGTTTGATAACGCTTATGCCCTCGGCGGCCGGCATGCCGTCTTCAGTGCTGGTGTTTTCCCGGGTGACACCGTCCACGCTGCCCTTGCTGGAAAGATAGTCGAGAATAGCGACGGGTGACAACTCTGCCAGTAAGTCGCGCCCGGCCCAGCGTCCCAGAAAGGCGATTATTCCATAGGCACCCCAGTTCGATACATCGGCGACCAGCAACTCGTCACAACCGGTCACGGCGACGTTGATGTCCAGGTCGGAAATTGCACTGGCGATATTTCCCATGCCAATCTCATTGCCGCCGTCACCGATGGCGAGTGTAGGGCAAGTGGCCAATTGCAGATAGGGGTCAAAAAAACCACAGCGGGGAGTGATGTCTTCACCGCGCATATTGTAGTAGCGGCCATCTGCGGTAAGCCCGGGTCGCTCTATGGAAATAATGGCGGTGGGGTTCAGTCGGCCAAGGTTTTCCGTCGCCTCAAGCATTGCCGATTCAAGGTCGCCGGCGCACAACTCAAGTACCTGGTAATCGTTTTGCAGAGCCTGGGAGAGGGGAGCAGCGCAGACTAACCAGGGTGTCGCGCCCAGTGTTTGCAGGGCGTCGTAGAGGGCGATAGCACCCACGGGGCCATCGGTTTCAAAGGTTTCTGCCACCGGGAAGCCTGTGCCGATTAGGATGTTGCCAGAAAGCCCCTCCAGGCATTTAGCGCCCCGCAGGTAGTAGCCTGGCTGCAGTGCCGCCTGGGCCGTCTTCATGTGCCGTGGGTTACGCGCTACCAGCACATCCTCGATGGCCTGGCTGAGCGCCAGTTCGGTCATAGGGGTAGGGCTCATTGCAGCTCCGAAATGGGCAGCCGACGGGTAAAACTGGCGGCCAGGTGCAGCGCGTTGTGCGCATCGTAGTGACTAATGGGGGTAAAGCGTACCGTGCCACCGGGCTTTAGCTGTGCCAGGAGGGCGGCATCGATGGACAGGGCGGAGCCAATTTTTGGGTAGCCGCCAATGGTCTGTCTGTCGTTGAGCAGGACAATGGGCTGGCCATCGGCGGGTACTTGTATGGCGCCGTAGCAAATTCCCTCGGACAGTAGGCCTTCAATGTCACAGGAAATGGCCGGGCCCTCGAGCCGGTAGCCCATGCGATCACAACGGTCGCTAACGGTATAGGTGTGGCTGAAGAACAAGCGCTGTTGCAGGCGACTGAAATGCGCTTGCTGATAACCGAGAATTACCCTGACGGTGGCGATGTTCCGATAGCGCGGCTGCTGGTTTTGCGTCAGGTAAAGTTGCCTGCGATTTTCTATGGTAGAGCAGGAAATACTGTCACCTGCCTGTAATTTATCACCATTGAGGCCGCCTATGGCTTCGCGCATCACCGTGGCGGTGCTGCCAAAGCTGGGTGTCACCTGAAAACCGCCGGCCACACCGAGATAACTGCGGCAGCCCTTCTCGGCAAAATCCAGGGCGATGATATCACCGGCTTTTACCCGGTGAACATGCCACAGGTCTTTTGGTACTTTGTTAATGCGCAGGGGCATTAAAGCCCCGGTGACACAGATGTAGGTGTCGACCTGCGCCTCAACTTGCAGTCCGCCAAAACTGGCTTCGATAACGGTAGCGCCCGCGGGATTCTGCAATAAACGGTTGCACCAGGCGAAGGCATCGGGGTCCAGCGGGCCGCCGGTGGTGAGCCCGATACGGTGCTGCCCGATACGACCGCTGTCCTGCAGAAGGCTGAGAATTCCAGCCTGCATCACTCGAACGCTCACGACAACTCGCCCCCCAGCTCCAGAAAACGCTTGCGGTCAACCGCTTCAAAGCGCACCCGGTCTCCCACCGACACGGGCATAATGGGGTCGGCGTCGGGGTTAAACATTCGCACGGGGCAGCGGCCTATCAGGTTCCAGCCACCGGGTGACTCGGCGGGGTAGACGGCGGTCTGGCGATCGGCAATGGCCACAGCGCCCCGCGGCACCTTGGTGCGTGGTGTGGCTAGCCTGGGCGCGGCAATACGCGGGTCTACCTCTCCCAGGTAGGCGTAGCCGGGGGCAAAGCCTATGGCGTAGACGCGATATTCTGTGCCCGTATGCAACTGGACGACCTCGTCTACGCTGAGTTTCGCGCGACTGGCCAGCGCTTCCAGGTCGGCCCCGGATTCCGGCGCATAGTAAACCGGCAGTACCACCAGGCGACCCTCGCTGGCAGCGGTGCTGTGTTCACCATGATTTACTGCTTCACGAACACGCGCGCTAACACTCAAATGGTCGGTGTGCATCGCATCATAGATGATGAGCAGCGACGCATAGGACGGCACCAAATCGATGAGGTCATCACCCAGAGCCGCCTCTACAGCAAGGGCCGCTGCCTGGACGCGGCCAGACACCTCCGGACTGGTTTCTTCACCGAAGTAAGCAATCAGCGCGTTTTCGCCTGCCGTGTGAAGAATCACCTGTAACTATTCCCCATCCACCAGTGCGCGAATTTCCCGTATCGCGGCGACGCCCTCGGCATTATCGCCGTGTACGCACAGCGTATCCGGGCGCAGCGCCAGAGTGTGTCCGTCAACCGTGGTCACTGTGCCGTCATCGCACAGTTGGCGCACCTGGGCCAGCATTTTTTCCCGGTTGTGCACCGCTCCGGGTTTGGCCCGCGACAGCAGGGCGCCGTCATTGTCATAACAGCGGTCGGCAAAGGCCTCGAATAACAGTTCAATGCCGTGCTGGCTGGCTTCCTCGCGGTGATGGTTGGCATTGGGAGTGGCTTGCAGCATCAGTGTGATAGGCCGGTGGTAGGCGGCAATCGCCTGCATGATGGTGGCGCGTACTTCGGGCTTGGCCATCATGTCGTTATACAGTGCGCCGTGGGGCTTTACATAGCTGAGCGTCAGCTGTTCACAACTGGCCATGCCATCCAGCGCGGAAACCTGGTAGAGCAGCGTGGCGGCCAATTCCTCAGATGTGAGATTCATAGAACGCCTACCGAAGCCGACCAGGTCGGGGTAGGCGGGGTGCGCGCCCACGGTGACCTTGTGCGCCTTCGCCAGCGACAGGGTTTTGCGGATGGTCAGGGGATCGCCACCGTGAAAGCCACAGGCGACATTCGCCTGGTTGATGAAGGGCATTACCTGTTCATCCAGACCCATGGTCCAGCTGCCATAGCTCTCGCCCAGGTCACAGTTTAGTAGCATAGCGATTCTCTGCTCTCTCAAGCCGTTTACAGCACAGCCAATTGGCTGTTGCGAAAGACACGATAGTTTGGCACATCACAGCAAATATCAATATCCCCTAAAAGTGGTAAGGAAAAATTGCCCGAGCCGCGCCTGGATGCCCGAGTATGGTGAGGGGCTAGACGGATCTTACGTCTGAGCCACTGGGCCTGCTCACACCAAACCTTTCACCGGAATTAGGGCGCCGTGTACCGCGCTGGCCGCATCTGAGGCCAGAAAACAGATCACTTCCGCAAGTTTTTCGGGCGCAACCCAGTCGGCAAAATTGGCCTCTGGCATGGCTTCACGATTGGGCGGTGTATCTATGATGCTGGGCAATACCGCGTTCACGTTAATGCCATCCGCTTTCAGTTCTTCGGACAGGCTTTCGGTCAGGCGCATGACAGTGGATTTTGCGGCGCAATAGGCGCCCATATCAGCTTGCCCGGCAACAGCGCCCAGTGCCCCGATGTTGACGATGGTTCCACGCTGCTGTAATCGCATGGCGGGTACGGCGGCTTTGATGGTATTGCGCAAGGTCGTGACGTTAACCTTGAACATCAGGTCAAACTGCTCGTCACTGGTGTCATAGGCTTTTTCACCCATGGTAAAACCGCCCGCGATATTGATCAGTGCGTCTACCTTGCCGAAGCTGGAAAACCTTGCCTGGGTAGCGGTGAGGTCCAGCAAGTCAGTTTGGTAGTAGCTGTTGGTGTGGGGAATTGACCTTGCATCGACGATGTCGAGTCCGATGACTGTAGCGCCTTTGGATTGAGCCAGAGCGCACACGGCCTGGCCAAGGCTGCCCGCGGCGCCGGTGATAATGACCGTTGAATTTTCTAGTGACATGCGACGTATCCGCCTCTGTGTTTCTGCTTGGCTGGGGAGTATAGCGCAACTTGCGGTTCGATATGGTTGGGGCGAAGTTGCAAGCCAAGCGGTTTGGCGCTGCTACGGTTGTAGTGATACGATGGCTGCTCAAGACAGGTGGCCTGGTGAGTGAGCGGTAACACCGTGATCGGCACCTGTCGTCTGTATGGCATCCGTTTTTAGCATCAGCTTGTAGCGTGGGAAGTACTGTGTCTGAAAAAACTATTGAGGCCAATGGCATTCGCCTGGCCTATGAGGAATTCGGTGATCTCTCGGACCCGGTCATCCTTCTTATTATGGGCCTGGGCACTCAGATGATCGCCTGGCCAGAGAGTTTTTGCCAGGGCTTGGCAGCGCGCGGCTATAGGGTGATTCGCTTCGACAACCGCGATATTGGCCTGTCGCAAAAAATGGACGGTGCGCGGGTGCCCGGCATGCTCAAACTGGCGCTTTATTCCCGCCTCAAGCTGCCCTTGAACGTGCCTTACACGCTACACGATATGGCCCGGGATGCCATCGGGCTGCTGGACGCGCTGGATATCGACAGCGCCCATCTGGTAGGGGCGTCCATGGGCGGCATGATTGCCCAGTTGATGGCCGGAAATTTCCCCTGCCGGGTATTGTCGCTGACTTCGATCATGTCTACTAGTGGTCGCAGCTCTCTGCCACCGGCCGATCGCAAGGTGATGTTGCACATGGCCCGACGTCCGGCCAAAGGGGATGTGGAGGCGTTGCAGCAATATGCCATGCGTACTATGCGCTTGATCGGTAGCCCCGGGTTCCAACCCAGCGACCAGGAGTTGCGCGAAAAACTGTCGGCCAGTTATCGACGTTCCACCTATCCGATTGGCTATGCCCGCCATATGGCGGCGATTATGGCCAGTGGCGACCGGGTCGAGGTATTAAAGAGGATCACCGCACCCACACTGGTTATCCACGGCAAGGCGGACCCTCTGGTGCCCGTGTCGGGTGGCATTGATACGGCGCGCCATGTGCGAGGCGCTAAGCTGGAATTGATAGCGGGCATGGGCCACGACTTGCCGAAACCGCTGTTGCCGCACTTCGTCGAGTTGATTACCACCCACGCCGATGCGGTAGCCTGTTGATCGCCGGTTAGCCCTAGAGAAAACCCCGCAGTAACCCCATGAAGACATCCAGTTGGTCGTGATGCACCCAGTGTCCGGCGTCCGTTACGTTCTCGACCCTGGCATTTTGGAAAATTTTCGCTCGACCATCGGCTTGTGGGTCCGAGGCCCAGCTCTCGGTACCACGCATCAGTAGGATAGGGCAGGTGATCTGGGCGTGAAGGGTGTTGCTGTCCTCGACGTTGAACCCCGTAGAGGGAAAGACGTGAGTGTAGTTATCGAATTTCCAACTGTAGCTGCCATCTTCATTCTGATTGACGCCGTGCACAGTGAGATGGTGCGCCTGATCTGTGGAAAGGTGGGGGTTTGCCTCCCTCATCCTGCTGGCCGCCTCCTCGATGGTTGGGTAGCGCCGGATTTGCCGTCCGGACAGTTTGCGCATCTGATCGATCCAGTTGCGCATGCGTACGTCGGCGCCCATGTCTTTGTGTTCGGCAAGCATCTTCGGTGAGGGTCCTAGCCCCTCGATGGCAACCAGTTTTTCCACCTTGTCCGGGTACAATCCCGAATAGCGCAGGGCTATATTGCCGCCCATGGAGTGGGCAACGATGCGCAGTGGCGCGAGGTTCAACTGGTGAATGAGTTGGGCCAGGTCGTAACCATAATCGCTCATAGCATAGGTTCCACCGGTGATCCACTGGCTGTCGCCATGGCCGCGTAAGTCCGGTGCAATAACGTGATAGTCCTTGCGCAACGCGCGGGCAACCCAGTCCCAATTGCGGCAGTGGTCGCGGGCACCGTGCACTAATACCAGAGGCGGCGCGCCGTGATTACCCCAGTCGACATAGTGCAGGCGCAACCGCTGGGAAACGTAAAAATGTGAGGTGGGGCCCGGGATGACAGCCATGGTGAACTCCTAAGGAAGAGGTAAAGGCGTGCTGACAACCGCGGTTATCACCACTGTGTGCCGTTACGATAAAGTGGCGAGCGCATCGCCGGCATATTGGCGGAGTTGATCGTGTTGGCCGTGGCGGATTTTGTTCGCCCACTGTGGGTCCTGCAGCAGAGCCCGGCCAACTGCGACCAAATCGAATTCGCCTTTTTCCAGTCTTTCGATCAAGTCATCTACGGAACGCTTTTCGGCGTCCTGACCGACGAAGGCACCGAAGAAATCGCCGTTGAGGCCCACGGAACCGACCGTCATGGTGGGTTTGCCGGTAATTTTCTTGGTCCAGCCGGCCAGGTTGAGATCATCGCCCTCAAACTCCGGCTCCCAATAGCGTCGGGTGGAGCAGTGGAACATGTCCACGCCGGCTTCCGCCAGGGGGGCGAGGAATTCTTCCAGTAACTGCGGAGTGTCTACTAGCCGTGCCGCATAGTCTTGTTGTTTCCATTGGGAGTAGCGTAACAGTATCGGATAATCCGGGCGGGTGGCAGCGCGAATCGCCTTGATAATTTCCACTGCGAAGCGGCTGCGATTGGCCATACTGCCGCCCCATTCATCGGTGCGCTCGTTCATGCCTGCCCAAAAAAACTGATCGACCAGATAGCCGTGGGCACCATGAATCTCCACCCCGTCAAAGCCCACGCGCATGGCATCGGCAGCTGCGCTGGCAAATCCCCCGATGACATTTTCTATTTGATCAACCGTCATGGGCTCACTGATTTGCTTGCCGGGCTTGAGCAGACCGGAGGGGCCCACGCTGGGCAATGCCGAATGAGGCGAATTCTCGGGGTTGCGGGCCATACCCACGTGCCACAGTTGTGGCATGATTTTTCCGCCCGCAGCGTGAACCTGCCGCACGGTTTTTTCCCAACCAAGCAGCGGTTTCTCACCGTGGATTTGGGGAATGTTTTGGCCCATGGTCGCGACAGGGTCGTCGATGGTTGTACCCTCGGTAATAATCAAACCCGTGCCGCCCTCGGCGCGTCTGCGGTAATACCCCGCCACGTCCTCGTCCGGTACGCCGTCCGGTGAAAATTCCCGGGTCATCGGTGCCATCGCAATCCTGTTTTCCAGGGTCAGGCTGTTAACCGTAAAAGGTGTGAAAAGGGCGTCTACGTTGTTCGTCATTGTGCTGTTCCTTGGCTGATTGTCTGTGAAAGTATTCGGCTTATGCGGTTGCCTGGTGCATTCGGCGTGCCGCGGGTGATGTCGAGGGTTTACTGGCAACGGCACGGCCCAGGGACCGAATCGTCACCTCGGCCAGCTCTTTTATATTCCGCTCCTCACCCAGCATCTGTGACAGGTGTAGGGAGATGAGGCCGTGCAGCCCGGCCCACAGCATATAGGCGATATTAACCGGGTCGCCGTGCATGGTGCCAGATTTCACTGCGGCCTTTACGATGTTTCTAATGGGCGCGCCACTGCGTTGAATTTGCGCCAGCAGTTCGGGGTAGTTGTGGGTGTCCTGTTGGTCTACCTCGTACATCACGCGGTAGGCGTCTGGGTTATCCAGGGCAAATTCCAGATAGGTCGAGGCCAGGGCGTCCAGTTGACGGTTGCACTTGGGTTCGGCGTGCAGCGCCGCCTCCAGCGCGTCCGCCATCCGCTCAAATTCGCGTTGGCGCAGGGCCGCGAGGATATCGGCCTTGTTTTTAAAGTAGCGGTAGGGCGTTGTGCGGCTGCAGCCAACAGCCGCGGCCAGACCGCGCAAGGTAATGCCTTCCACACCGTGTTTGGAGAAAGCCTCCAGGGCGAGGTCGCACAGGCGATTTCGAAAACTGATGATTTCTTTGTCCGTCAGTATCTTGGGCATCGCGGTAAAGGATTTCCGATGGGGTGGATTGAATATATATTGACATTGTCAATTATAAGAATCACCATGTCAACCTGGCTGCGACACGGCAGCGTGCTTGAACAAAAAATTTTCACAGGAGAACTGCAATGTTAACGATTCATCATTTGCGCATTGGACGGTCGATTTTTACCGTATGGCAATTGGAAGAACTGGGGGTGGAGTACGCGGTGAAGGAATACCTGCGCGACCCCATGACCATGCGTGCTGACGATGAGCTGAAGAAAATTCACCCGCTGGGAAAGTCTCCGGTCATCGAAGACGGCGATCTGGTGCTGTCCGAATCCGGCGCTATCACCACTTACCTGCTGGAGAGATATGACACCGAGGGCAAATTTTCACCGCCCCGAACAGACCTGACGGCCTGGGCCACTTATAACCAGTGGCTGCATTACTCGGAGGGCTCCGTGTTTGCGCCGCTGCTTATCCACATGTTGCTGATGCGTGAAGAAAACCCCAGCCCCCTGCTGAGCGGGTTTAGTCAGGCTGAGATTGCCTTGCACCTGGGGCACATTGTAAAGCAACTGGGTGATAACGAGTTTATTCTGGGCGGGAGTCAGATAAGCGGGGCAGATTTTGGTATGGGTTACGCCGTCGCCATGGCGCAGAGGCTGGGTCAACTTGAACACTATCCCACGCTGGATGCCTATGCGGAGCGCAACCGCGCACGCCCTGCATTCCAGGCTGCTATCGAGCGCGTGGTGGAGTAGGTGATACAGCGCTAAGCAATTATTCGAAACCTTCGATATTGGCCCAGGCCATGGACACTAGATACGCAATATTCAGGAAACCATATGGGAATTAACATATGAGAAACCAGGATTTTCTGATGGGCCTGCTGCCGACGCCAGCAGGTCGCGTCGCTGAAATTTTCACCTGGCGTATAGCCGTTTACATCACCGCCAGTTGGCTGTTGCGCAAGTCGGTGACCAACATACAGCCCGGGCTGTGGGTTATTGCAAAGGGCGGTCTTGCCGCCTCCAGCGCTACCTGGGGTGTTACCCCGCAAGCCCAGAATACAGGTAGTTCATCTTTGTTCAGGGTGACGGCATCGCCATAATCAGGTTTCGCCAGGTCGCCAATGCCAATAAGTGCCGGATCCCCCAGATGAATGGGCGCACCGTGCACAGCGGGGAAGCGGGTGCATATTTGCACAGCCCGAATCGCATCTGTCGCTTTAAACGGGCGCATACTCACCACCATTTTTCCCGCAAAGGGACCGGCTGACTTGCACTCCAGCGTAGTGCGATACATGGGGACGTTTACTCCGTCTGTTACATTGCGTACTTCCAAGCCATCCGCCAGCAGCGCTTCTTCGAAAGAAAAGGAGCAGCCCAGGGCAAAGGTCACTAAATCATCACGCCACAGCTGGGAAATGTTTGCAACTTCGTCTTCCAATTGGCCGTCGCGAAAGACGCGATAGTTTGGCACGTCACAGCGAATATCAATATCCCCTAAGAGTGGTACGGAAAAATCGCCCGGTTTATTTGACATGGCTATCAGGGGGCAGGGCTTGGGGTTCAGCTGACAAAAACGCAGGAAATCGTTGGCCCAGTCGGCGGGTAGAATCACGATATTGCACTGTACATAGCCGGCACAATAGCCCGAGGTGTTGCCGGCGTGCTCGCCGCTGCGGATCTTGGCGCGCAGTGCCTGTGGTGATAAGTTTTCGCTCATTATTGTCCCTTTTTATGCATAATAGCACTCCCCGAATACCATGATAGTAGATGCTGCCAATGTTTGACCAGTTGCTCAATGTTCTAAGCCCTGAATCCGTTGCCGAGGATGTCTTTGTGGGGGCGAATATGCATCCCAGTGCACCCAGGGTGTATGGCGGGCAGGTGTTGGCGCAGTGTATCAGTGCGGCGGTTGCAACCGTAGGCGCTGACCGGGTGCTGCACTCTCAGCACGCCTACTTCCTCAGGCCGGGCAACCCCGCCAAACCCATACAGCTGGAGGTGGAGCGGGCCAGGGACGGCGGTAGCTTTAGTTCCAGGCGGGTCGTTGCCCAGCAGGATGGCAAGCCCATACTGGTTTCGTCCCTGTCATTCCAAAAGGCGTCCCGGGGGGACGATTATCAACCTGCCGCCCCAGCGGTGCCACCGCCAGAGGAATTACCCAGCGAGCGGGAACTGGCAATAAAATCCGGTAAGTTGTACGAGGACTTCCTGATTACCACCGGCACCGATCTGGATTTCAGAGTAGTAGAGCCCATCGATTGGGAAAATCCAAAGCCCAGGGAGCCACAGCTGCAATTGTGGGTCAAAACGACGGCACCGATCCCGGGAGATTTCTCCGCTACCAGAGGCCTGCACCAGGCCGTGTTGGCCTATGTATCCGATGCCTTTCTAATCGACGTGTGCATGATTGCCCACGGCCACAGCTTTATGGACCCCAACTTGCAGGTAGCCAGCCTGGATCACGCCCTTTGGTTTCATGGGGATTTTCGCGTGGATGAATGGTTGCTGCATACCGTAGAGGCCAAACGCATAGGTGGGGGCAGGGGGCTGGCACATGGCAGCTTTTTTACCCGCGACGGCACCCTGGTGGCCAGCACCGTACAGCAGGGACTGATTCGCTATTGCTAGGCTAAACACCACCTATCTCAATAGGCTGGTCTGCGCGACTGTCGTTTTCTGCCCTATGTCTCTATTATAGTCAGGTAAACTGCCATCCTATAGGACGAACACCGCCATGCCACATCCCAGCGTCACAGCCGAAACCTACCCCCACAAACCCGCCATCATCATGGCCGACTCCGGTGAAATGGTCACCTATGCCCAACTGGATGAGCGCTCTAACCAGGCCGCCCAGCTGTTCCGCTCGCTGGGCCTGAAAAAAGGCGATCACATCGGCATGATGTTGAACAATAACCGGCAATTTCTGGAGATTTGCTGGGGAGCCCAACGGGCCGGGCTTATCTATACGCCCATCAGTACGCACCTGATGTTGGACGAAACGGCCTATATCCTGAAAAACTGCGGCGCCAAATTGTTTATCGCCTGTTTACCCCTGGCTGAGGTGGCGGAGAAAGTCATCGCTAAGGGCGACACCGGTATTGAGAATTTCCTGATGGTCGATGGCATCAAGCCCGGTTTTGATTCCTGGGAGGAAGCGGTTGATGGGCAGCCCGCCACGCGCATAGACGATGAGGCCAACGGCATGCCCATGGTGTATTCCTCGGGTACCACAGGGCAGCCCAAGGGCGTTTTTCTTCCTCCAGCCAGTGATGATGTCAATGCGCCTTACCCACTGGCAATGTCCCTTGGGGCGGCCTTTGGTTTCAGTGAAGAGACGGTCTATCTGTCACCGGCCCCGCTCTATCATGCCGCTCCGCTGCATTACAACCTGATGACTTTGTATATGGGCGGCACCACCGTAGTCATGGAGAAATTTGATCCGCAGCGAGCCCTGCAATTAATAGAAGAGCACAAGGCAACCCACAGCCAGTGGGTGCCCATCATGTTTATTCGCATGCTCAAACTGCCTGAAGAGGTTCGAAATCGCTATGATATAAGCTCCCTGCAGTTTGCTATCCACGCGGCGGCTCCCTGCCCGGTAGAAATCAAGCAGCAGATGATCGACTGGTGGGGCGAGGTCATCGTGGAATACTACGCCGCCAGTGAGGGCATTGGCGTTACCATTATCGATTCCGCCGGTTGGCTGAGCCACAGGGGGTCGGTTGGTCCCGCCATGGTCGGTGAGCTGCACATAGTGGATGACGAGGGCAATGAACTACCCACTGGCGAAATAGGCACCATTTACTTTGGGGGCAACGACAACAAATTCGAGTATTACGACGAGCCCGGCAAAACATCAGAGGCCTATAACGACAAAGGCTGGGCCACCACGGGCGATGTGGGCTATGTCGATGAAGACGGTTTTCTGTATCTCACCGACCGCAAGAACTTTATGATCATCTCAGGGGGGGTCAATATCTATCCGCAGGAGATTGAAAACCTTCTTATCACCCATGAGAAGGTGGCGGATGTTGCTGTGTTCGGTATTCCCCATGCGGAATTTGGCGAGTCGGTACACGCGGTTGTCCAGCCCATGAACTGGGTGGATGCCACCGATGAAGTGGCCATTGAATTAATGGAGTGGGTCAGGGAGCGTTTGTCAAAAGTGAAAGTGCCGCGCTCACTGCATTTCAATGAAAAGCTTCCACGCATGGACAACGGCAAGATGTACAAGCGCCGTTTGGTCGAGGAGTATAAGGGCGGTACTCGCTCGGATTAAAAAAGGCTGTTGGTCCCGGGGGGTTGCCGCGACCGGGTTTATTAGTCTACTCCGTAGGCTAGCATCGCATCGGCTACCTTGATAAAGCCGGCAATATTTGCCCCCTTTACATAGTCCATATAGCCGTTGTCATCGCCGTGTTTTATACACTGAGCGTGAATGTCTTTCATGATTGTGTGCAGCTTTTCCTCCAGGTCTTCCGCCGTCCACGACATGCGTATGCTGTTTTGTGACATCTCCAGGCCAGAGACGGCCACCCCGCCCGCATTGGCTGCTTTACCGGGGCCATATAATATTTTAGCGGTCTTCAACACGTGAATGGCCTCTATGGTAGTGGGCATGTTGGCACCTTCTGACACAGCCAGGCAGCCATTGGCGACCAGTGATTCTGCATCTGCTTTTTCCAACTCGTTCTGCGTGGCGCAGGGGAATGCAAGGTCACAGGGCACATCCCAGGGCCGTTTTCCGGGGTGAAATGCACAGTCGTACTTCTCGGCATACTTGGAAATACGACCGCGTTGGACGGTTTTCAAGTTGATCACGTAGGCGAGTTTTTCAGCATCAATGCCATCGGGGTCGTGGATAAATCCGGAGGAGTCCGACAGGGTAACTACCTTACCGCCCAACTGGGTGATCTTCTCGGTGCAATAGGTAGCGACGTTACCCGAGCCGGATACCGCACAGGTTTTTCCGGCGATAGAATCGCCGCGGTGCTTGAGCATTTCTTCCATGAAGTAGGCATTGCCATAGCCTGTGGCCTCGGTACGAATAAGGCTGCCGCCAAATTCCAGGGCCTTGCCGGTAAGTACACCGGTGAATTCATGGGCCAGGCGCTTATATTGGCCAAACATGTAGCTAATTTCTCTGGCACCCACACCAATGTCACCTGCCGGTATGTCTGTGTTGGGGCCAATATAGTGGAATAGCTCAGACATAAAGGCTTTGCAGAAGCGCATTACTTCGCGGTCGGACTTGCCCTTGGGGTTAAAATCCGCCCCCCCTTTACCAGCCCCCATGGGTAGCGTGGTCAGGCTATTTTTAAAAGTTTGCTCGAAGCCCAAAAACTTCAAGATGCTCAAATTAACCGAGGGGTGAAATCGCAGGCCGCCCTTGTAGGGCCCAATGGAATTGTTGAACTGCACCCTATAACCCCGATTGATGCGTATATGCCCGTCATCGTCCTCCCACACTACGCGAAATATAATGGTGCGATCGGGCTCGGTCATGCGCTGGATAATGCCGGCGGTCTGGTATTTTGGGTTCGCCTTTATAAAGGGAATGACGCTCTCTACCACTTCGAAAACTGCCTGGTGGAACTCGGTCTCCCCCGGGTTGCGCTTTTTCAGGCCCTCCATGAAATGCTCTATGCTTAAATCGTCATACATTTGTCGCTCCCTGACGCACGGCGTCGTTATTGTTTTCTTACAGTGCCTTCAGTGTAGTCACTTACCGAATAATTTGCCAAGCGTCTTGCTGAACGAACTTTTTTCGGCTTTTTCGCCGTCTTCATTGTTGTCTTTGTTTGTTCCATCATCTGCTGTTTTTTCTGGACTCTTGCCTATTTTTCCCAGGGCACCCAGGAAACTGGAAACCACTCCGCCATTTTGCTGCTCAGTGTCGGCACCTGCCTCGCTTGAGGCTGAAGGCTGCATGAATAGTTCCCCGAAGTTGGGCAACTCGGTGGGTTCGGCGGGCAGTATGAAACGCGAGGGGTC
>SMVB01436956.1_pt1 | contig 15602 bp, 14 predicted proteins | sample 2456461 | NCBI WGS metagenome assembly SMVB01 (sample SAMN11095934, study PRJNA526329) | marine sediment metagenome | biome: Marine sediment; feature: Surficial sediment; material: Deep marine sediment; isolation source: Hadal surficial sediment | place: Pacific Ocean | collected 2014-05 | depth... | reverse complement strand
TATGAATGATATTTCCTTAACGCTATTAGGATTCAATAAGGTCCAGGAAAGATTCAAGTATTTTTATAATTATTGTATAATCAAGAGCTTATAATCAAAATCCACCGCCGATTTTCCTCAAGAAGGTACTCAATTCTTGTTGTACATCACCACTCCAATTATCTTTTTCTTTGGAAAGACCCGCTAAAATGGAATGCCCTGCGCTGAGAGCCAAAGCCTCGGCAATTTTTACCAGGATACGCGTTCCATAACGCTCAACTAATTCGTTTTCTTCAGCCGCCCGGTAAGCTGTCTCAGGCCCTAGAATCATCGCCCAGGCTTGTATGACGGAAACTTGTCGGCTTTCCCTGTATTGCAGATCCTCAATCGCCTGCAAATAAGTTTCTGGATCCATTTCCCCCGCCTCGTATTTTTTGATCAGAGCCGCAAGCGTATCTTCCTTGGTGTCCAGCCCCTTGAGGATATACTCATACACCTTAGGTTCGAGCTTTTTTAGCTCGTCCATGTTCCAAGGACACTCAAAGTCCGTTGATTTTCTGAGACTGCCACGAGTGTCCGCCGACACTTTGTCGATACAAGTGGGACATCGTTTTCCAGCATCGTGATTGTACTGTCCACTGCATGGGCAGTTGGCTACCACGGTCTGAAACGCCAGAGCTAGGGCTTCCCCCTTTAGCTCCAGAACACGCCGAAGAACGACATAAACAGGATTCGTGATGCTGACCGACAACCAGTTGGCACACATGGAACAATTGAGTCGGTAGGAAGTTTCATCTTCCTCCGGTTCAATGACCGGGGAAAATGTCTCTTCACAAAGAACACAATCGATATTTTTCGCGAATAGTTCTCCCATAGGACAACTGGCTCCAGAAAGTTAGTGGGTAATATTAGACTTGGTATTGGTTAGATGACAAAGCGGGAAATTGAGTGCAAAGAAATACACCCAATCGAATGGAATTATTAAGAAGACCTATGATGATTGGGGGCACCTCTAAACGGGCTGAGAAACCAAAAAAATAACCCACGGCCCAAAGACCGTGGGTTATCAAATTTACAAGTCTTATCCCGCGTATGCTTGACCCAGGCCAGCGGCCTCTGTTTGCTCTGCGCTGAGCAGAATCTTTCCAGTACTTTGATTAACAGGATGCATAGTGATCGCGTTATGCGTACTACAAACCACCATACATAGGTCACAACCTTTACAACGGTCGACAATCACAACAGCTTTCTTCTTTTCTTGATCGAGCATAATAGTGTCAGCCTCTGGACAATACATAATACAAAGGCGGCAACCTTTTTCAGCAATACATTTATTATCATGAACAAAAGCTACGTTATACACTCTACCAATCTCCTATTTACTTATAATAAAAAAGACAGTCCGAATTATCTTGCCTCTATACCAAAAAACCAAAAACCTTTAAAGCGCCCCAATACCTGCCATGGCAGGTTGGGTAGACTCACACCATTCTCCCGCATCATCATACGCTTGGATGATGGTATCCATATTCTTTTGCAGCAACTGCTCTTTTTTAGCGTATTTCTTTTTGATCGCTTCATCAAGAGTTGCGGTACCACCAGAAGCAACATACTTCTTGCCAAACCGCTCCTGCAATGCACCTTCCAAAGATTTAATGGTGACCACCTTGGTAACTCCGGCACAAGCGCCAAGCATAGCCATATTGGTTGACAACTCAGTTCCGCCAATTTCCAAAGCCAGTTTCGTTGCATCGATGTTATAGATAGCCACATTTATATCTTCCAACCGCTTGAGATCTTCATCACTTAACAAATTCGTGTCGGTATTGATGATGACCAGCCCATTTTCTTTAACACCAGAATAAAACGGTGCGGTATAGCTTTTCTGCATGGTAATAACCTGCGCATGAAACACCATGATCACATCAGGATAAACCAGTTCACCACGGTCATAAATGCGTTCCTCGCCTATCCGCACATAACTTTCTGCAGGAGCCATTCTTTTCTCGGCGCCAAAGAAAGGGTTGGAAATAGAAAATTTACCATCCCTGTATGCAGCCATCGCCAGAATATGCGCGGCGGTTACTGCCCCCTGACCACCTAAACCGGAAATTCGGATATTCATTCTTTTCATAACTTCTATTCTCCTAATCAGGAATTAAACCGAAGCCTTTGCAGATTTAGCGACTTTGGCGGCTTTTTTCTTAGCTTTTCTTTTCTCTTCTAAATCGTCCAAAAACTTCTTGGCTTCATCAGTGACGTATTCTTTCATCACGAAACGTCCGCCAATGGACTCAGCTTCCTTCATTTCATCAAGTCCTTCCATGCTCTGCTTGCCAATCTCCAGGATGCACGGAGTATACAGTTGAACATAAGTCGGACCAATTTCACGAGCCACATAAATCGCGTTTTTAATAGCTCTCTCAACACGATTCGGTTTACTGACTGTCAGCATGGCGATATAATGACATCCCGCTTCACGGGCGATTTCCGGTAAGCGAACCTTGTCAAAATGCTTGCCCGAAGGAGCCATCTTTGCAACGAAACCCTTCTGCATCAAACCACTCTCCTGACCACCGGTATTCGCATACAATTCATTATCAAAACAAATCGTAGTGAAATTTTCCTGGCGGAACCAGGACTGCATGGTCATATCCAGACCGATATCCACTGTCGCGCCGTCACCAGCGAGAACAACCACATCCTTTTCCACATCAGGGAAGCGGAATTTCAACGACCGCTTCAGACCGGAAGCAATGGCATTCTGGTTGCCGAAGAGCGAATGGATATTATGCACCGCAACATGCGGGAATACCAGGCTAGTACATCCAGTAGAACCGACAAAAACTGTATCTTCAGGATTCGGAAGGCTCGCCAAAATATATCGAAACGCAATGGATTCCGGGCAACCGGCACATAGTGAATGCTGTTCAATCAATTCCTTGGAGGTACCAATATCTTTCCAACCACGATCTTCCTTGCCGTACGTTGCGGTTTCTACCAGTTCCTGATACTCCGGAGGCATGATGTCCGCAAGATCCTCGCAAACTGTGAGTTGTTCTTTATTCATACAAAACCCCTTTATGGTTAATTTCCCAAACGGAAATTTTAAATAAATTCAAAATAAGCTTGCAGGCTAGCTACTGCGATTAGCTGTGGTAGCAATATTAAGGCCCAAGTGCTTTTTGATTTCTTCCACGATAACCTCAGACGGCAAGGTCATACCACCGGCAACATGAGGCCCAGTTATAACACGTCCGTTATCTGGGAGAATAGATTTGATCTCACGAGCAAGCCATCCGCATAAATTGAACTCTGGAACGAAAATATGCTTGGCTTTTTTGGTTGCTTCAAGAATCTCCTCAGTCGGGAACGGACGAATCGTTTTAATTTTGATCAGTCCAGCCTTGATGCCTTGTTCTTCCATGAGGCGAATCGCTTCACGGCTCTGGGAAACAGCTGTTCCAGAAGCCACAAGAAGAATTTCACGATCAATATTTTCTACATCGATCAAACCATCCAATAGACGTTCCGTATGTTTTCTGGAACGCTCAACGGCGGCGCGAACTTCCTGCTGCCAAGAGGCATGAGTAGAATAACTGATGTAGTTAGATTTCATGATAAAAGGATCCCGCATCATTCTGACTGGGGGACATTCCATATCCATGCACGGAACAGGTGACTTGTAAGGGTCGTAAGGCGTCAGACACATATCTTCGGGAGTCATCCGAACTGTGTCTTTCGTATGCGTCACAAAAAAACCATCGCAACAGACGGCGATTGGAACATGCACATCCGGTTGTTCTGCCACAATGAAACCTTTCAGAATAAAATCAAATAGATCCTGTGCGGTTTCTGCGTGCCAGATCAGCATGCCGGTTTCGAGAAGGTAGTGCAGTTCCAGAGTATCCGGCTGAATACTCAAGGGAGAGTTGACTCCCCGCATGGTCACACAAACCTGAATCGGAAGCCTGGAACCTGCCCACATGGGGAAATTTTCCATGGCTCGCAAAGTACCCGGACCCGCCGTTGTGGTAAATACTCGGGCGCCACCAAAGGCCGCACCAGCGCATTGACCCATAACCGCAAATTCGCTTTCTCCGCGAAAATAATCATCCAGGTAACCTTCCGCAAACAATTCACCAATCAGAGCCGCAGCTTCGCTCTGAGGGGTGATCGGATAGGCTACCGAAATCCCAACACTTGCTCGCCTGATAGCTTCCTTAATAACTTCACTACCTGTAAGGAAATTGTCTGTTCTTTCAGCCTCGAAGAACATTGTATTCAGGTCGGTATATGTTTGGCCTTTTTTATTTTTTGTTCCTACTTTTACATGCTGCGATCTTATGATCCTTGTCGGTATCTCAACATCTTTATTCATAAAATCACTCCTCAAAAAACGCCGAAAACATTTACCTCCCGACGTGATGAAAAAAATTGTTTCTCAATATTCTCTGGGTAAAAAACTCTCTATCTATATAAATAAAAATTATCCGGCAGTCACTAATCCCTTACGGTCCATTCTAAACTGCTCAAATGCAATCGCTTGACTCTCAACGCCCTGACTCTTGAGTTTCTCTACAGCTTCAGTCAACTTAACGATCTTTTGCACTGTAGCATCGCGAAAGGACAGACATGCATCTTCATGCCCTGCCTGGGCACACATCGCCATGGTAAAACAATCAGTACCCCCACGGATGATTTTCAGAGCCAAATTCGCCTGATGGCAATGCACTCCAACAAAAATACAAACATCAATTTTGTTGTGCCAAATGGTCAAGTTAGGGTGATTCGGGTTGATCTCAGCTTCGGGATCAATCTTGGGGTACTTAGGGCGATAATCAGCCATAGGAATCAATCGGGCGGGAAGAGCAAGTGCCAGTTTCCTAATAACTTTGGCTTTTTTCGCGGCGTTTTCATTCCATTTCCATAGCACCAAAGGGCCTGGAAAAATAGTTGGGACTTTTGCTCCCAAAAATTTCCTGGCAGCATATACATAAGCTTCTTCTTCTGGAACAATTCTACCTTCTATATGGGCCTCACCTGGATCCGGCAACCGGATTCCCATTGATGCTGCGGCGGGAGGTAAGAACGCCTCCGGCCCTGCTTTGACCTCATAGCTCATTCTATTTACACCTTTTTAACGATTAATATGATTTGAAATTGTTCACTATAGCGGGGTTATACAACGTTGTCAAACCTTTTCCCAGCTAACCAGAGGATACCTTTAAAGCCATACTATTATAGCTATTTTGAAGGATAACCAGAACCTATTTCGTCAATTTTTCTCTTGGGAAAAAATGACTTATCTTAGAATCTTGCTCAACAACAGCCAAAGCCATATTTCTACAAGCTTCAGAACTCAAATTAGCCACTCGGTATAGCATTCAAAAGTTCGTAAATTGAATCAGTTAGAGACTAAAATCCAAATAACGGCCGACCGGCCAAAAAAATTCTCAATTTTTGTAAAAAATGATCAAAATTCACCAAAACATCATTACTGCAGATTGATTGGCAATAGAAAGAGAGATGGGTTCACTCTAGTTAGGTGCTCTTACTCCTTAAGCAGACCATATCTAAGCACTATTTTTTGCCAGACATTCTGCTTTCATCACCTCTAGCAGGGCCAAATGCTTTTTCTCTTCGACCATCAAATGGGAAAAGATGACCCGGACATCGATTTTTTTCTCTTTATGGAGCAAGGTCGATAGAATTTCGATGGAACGTTTTTCCGACAGGATACCAAGCTCCAAAGCTTCCAGATCATTGGTAGGAAAATTCTCGTTGTCGCTGAGTTCATCCAAACGAGGGAAAACTCTTCCCTCAATTTCCTCTGCAATAAAAAGCTCGACATCCCGGCGTACGGCGGATTTATTTTTGAGTGCGGGTTGCAAAAACTGGGACTTTGCATTTAACGACTGTAAATGTTCCTTTTCCTCTTCCGCCAGCTTGGAAAAAATTTTCTTTACTTCCGGGTCTTCCGCTTTTTTTGCGGCTTTCTCATAAAAAAGCAAGCCCTGCTTTTCAATAAATATGCTGACCTGGATGGCATCGCAACATTGAAAACTATAGGACATATAATCGGCCTCTTTATGAATCCTCTAAAATAGATACAGTCCGTCTCATTCCCAACAGATACGGCCCACTAGGAACTAATTTACCACAATTTTGATATCAGGAGATCGCAAAACCATCGCTCTCCCGGTTATGTTTTGGTTTGCTAAAAACAATTCAGACCTCTTTCCACCTCTCATAGGAATATGATATAGTATAGCACCCGGATGGAATTGCCGGGAATCTATTGATTTTTTATGACTTATCTAGTTTAAAACAGGCATTTCTTTCCATTCGGTCAACCTCTCGATATTTCCTGACAATGAAAAAAATTAAAATTTATACAGACGGTGCCTGCAAAGGAAACCCTGGCCCTGGGGGATATGGCTTTATCATCAAATTTGAGGACACGGTCAGGGAATACAATGGGGCTGACAAAAATACCACCAATAATATTATGGAAATGACCGCCGCTCTTAAGGCACTTGAAACTCTCGAGGAGCCTTGCGAAGTGGAATTGACCACTGACTCGCAATATCTCGTTAAGGGGATAACTGAATGGATTCATGGCTGGACTCGTAAGGGCTGGCAAACAGCCTCCAAACAACCGGTGAAAAACAAGGAATTGTGGATGAAGTTAAACACCCTCAACAAAAAGCATAAAATCACCTGGGTCTGGGTTCGCGGCCATAACGGTCACCCGGAAAATGAACGTTGCGATGCTTTAGCCAACGAAGCCCTGGAGCAAAGGTAAAATGAAATCCCAATCTTCCAAATCAAATTTTAAAATAACTTTTCGCAGCCAATGGTTCACCCATTTATTGACCTTGGGTCTCACCCTTTTTGTCGCCGCTTGCACTAGCACCCAGGCTGGCTCCATTGATCTCGGGAACAGCTCCTTTGGCGCCATGGCGTCTGCCAATGGGAAAAAGAAAATTCAACCTGCCGGCGAGCAAGCAAAATTGGTCCAGCCTGAATCGAAACAATTTGCTTTCCTGCATGACGATATGGACCGGGCGTCCCTGAGAAAAGTTCTTAAAAACCAGCTCGCTGTAATGCAAGAAGCCAACTTGACACAGAAAGTTTATCTAGGCCAATGGACTTTAACCTTAGGTCATTTAAGGAAAAATCTACAGGCTTTTTTGGCCCTCATCGATGAGAATCTGCCACCAAGGGAATTCAGCAATCGCGTTCAAGAGGAATACATGTTTCATAAGGCTGGAAAGGGCAAGAAAAAGCAATTCGTAATCACCGGCTATTACACCCCGATGATCGACGCCAGCATGGTGCAAACGGATGAATACCAATATCCGCTATATCGCATGCCTTCAGATAAATCAAATTTTCGCGTGGAAAGCCAATCCGATGACTCCACTTCCGCGACCTCAAAACCCATTTCCTGGAAACGTTTTACCCGCAAGCAGATTGACCGCGATGGGGTATTAAAAGGGAAAGGATTGGAAATCGCCTGGGTCAGGGACGACTTGGACCGGTTTTTTCTTCACATCCAGGGGTCCGGGACTCTCAAGTTCAGGGACGGGACCACGCAAGTAGTGCAATACATTGCCGCAAATGGTTATTCCTACAAAGGTATCGGCAAACTAATGGTCAAGGACGGAGCGATCAAATTGTCCCAAGGGTCCATGCAAGGAATCAAACATTATTTGAGAAATAACCCTCACGATATTCCGAAATATTTCTTCCAGAACAAACGTTATATATTTTTTAAGTTTAGCGATCTCGAGCCTCTCGGGTCCGGCGGAGGCGAACTCGTTGCTGGTCGGTCCATCGCCACGGACAAGTTGTATTATCCGGCAGGAGCTTTAGCGTTTCTCAAATTCAGGAAACCTATTTTGGATTCTGAGGGGAAAATTAAGCGTTGGGTCCCCACATCGCGTTTTGTTGCCGATCAGGACACGGGCAATGCCATTCGTGGGCCCGGTCGTGCGGACCTCTATTTTGGCAAAGGGCATTTATCCGGCGCTCAGGCGGGACACTTCAAGGAACGAGGAGAAATTTACTACCTCATGAAAAAGGATCTGCTCACATCTATTCGCTGAACAGAGCCACCAATCTTTTGTCGATAAAATCAAAACGCTCGCCGCGAACATGGAACTGCTCCTTTTGCGAATCTCCTGTCACTGCTGAATAATCCAGGTTTGCAGGATTGCGCTTGATCATGCAGGTGAAGGTGATGCTTTCCGGCTTTTCCTCGATATCAAGATAATCCACCGCTTTAATAAATGTGCTTCCAGTGGTCACAATATCATCGACAACCAACCAGTGCGTGTCATCGGGATAACCCGGCATTAGGATTTGATCAAAGTCGATGCGTTTTTTCGGCATGATGTGAAACGGCAAGTCCATCAAACACGATAATTGATAACCGATGCGAATGCCCTCTGTCTCACAACCGATGATCGCATTAAAATTCCCATGTTGCTTTTGCCAGGCATCTAGCTTGGCCTTCAGTTGCGTGCAATAAGCCTCGCTAATGGCATCGGAGAGCCGTTCGTATTCATACCTATACGAAGACCGAACCCCAGAACTCAGTTCAAAATCCCCATCCTCTTTGATTCTGGAAAACATGGTATTCCTCCTGAGATTACAAAGCGAAGTAGCTTCCGGTGGGAAACGCCCACAGGAAAGTGGAGTGCCTCCACTCCAAATATGAACAAGAAATATTGTTTGATGATGCCGAACACTCAAGCTAACTATGGTGGCATTTGTAAAGAGCTCGGGTTCAACCGATTTCCTCTCTCCGGTCTCCCATCACTTAGCCCCCCACGGTAGTCGGGCTATTCCAACCGTATTTCCCTACTAAGGGAACAAATTTGCAATCACCGATGATCGTATGCTGCAACTTGTCCCCCTGCTTGGTGACAACCGTCATTTTCTGGTTGTCACGTCCGCCCACTGGAGCGATGAGACGACCATTGTCCTTGAGCTGGTTGAGTAGCATAGGCGGAATCTGCGGCGTTGAAGCTGTGATCAGGATAGCATCAAACGGCGCCTGATCCGGCCAACCATAAGTGCCGTCAAATACCTTGAACACAATATTGAAATATTTTAAGCCATTGAGAATTTGCTGAGATTTTCTGGCCAGAGTTCGTATCCGCTCAATAGTAAATACCTGGGAGCTGAGTTCTGCCAGAATTGCTGTTTGATACCCCGATCCAGTACCGATTTCCAATACCCGTTCCTCGCCTGACAATTGCAGGACATCCGTCATCGCCGCAACAATATAGGGCTGGGAGATGGTCTGGTTTTCTCCAATAGGCAGAGGCGAGTCGCCATAAGCACGATGATGTAGAGACTCATGCACAAACAAATGCCGAGGAACCTGGTTCATCACTTCCATTAGTTTTGGATCGTGGATGTTTCTGGCGAGAAGCTGTTCATCCACCATTTTGCGCCGTTGCCCGGCCAGGGCGGATATCGCTTGATGGGAAAATTCCATTCCTCTAAATGCCCTCTCGGGATTGTATTACCAATAGTAGGATGATCACCAATTCGATTTTCCCAGGAAAGGAATTAAACCTCTAGTGGAGAGGCGGGGCTTGGTCCATTTTATTGCCTTCCATCTGAGGAAGGGAATGTTTCCCCAAATCTAGAAAGGGGAGTGATCCTAAACGATGCGGATTCTGGTATAAAATCAAGTCCCAATGGTCCTGCGATTTACTATATTTAAGCAGGTAAATATTGTTATCATCTGCCTTGACCTTGAAATAAACTACCCCTTCACCGTACCAACGGTCAATCACATCACTGACCTTGTATTGACGATCCATTAGAGTAAAGGCAATCGGGCCTTCGTTGAGCATATCATCTGAATAGCATTCCACGTTCACGTTCAGCATGGTCCTGTCCTATCCGTATAAGGTTACAACGAACTAAATTTTGACTCAAATCACCTAGAACATTTATAATCATTAACTAGCGAAAAATCAAGCTTATTCGCAAGTTCAATACCAGGGTTTCAAGTAATTCCCAGCCCTGAAAAATGACGAAACTATCCATTTTAAAACGCTAACTTGCTCCCGAATCCTTCTCATGCAAACACCTTCAATTGACAATATCAAGACTCATCTAACAGCTCTGGTAGGTGAGAGGAATCCCTATTCAACCATGGCCCAACTTCGGCAAACGGGCCTTTACCTGAAAAATCATTTTCAGGACCTGAACCTGGCAATTCGCGAAGAAACAGTTCCATTTGCGGATGGTTTGACTTCGCAAAATATTCTGGCGATGAAAAAAGGCTCCGACCCGAAATCCGGGATATTTGTAATCGCCGCACATTACGATTCAGTGGAAGGCACTCCGGGTGCAGACGATAACGCCAGCGCCGTTTCTGCGCTGTTAGAAATCGCCCGTTGCCTTGACGACTGTAAATTGCGGGTCCCACTTTTGTTTGCAGGCTTCACTCTGGAAGAATATGGCTTCGTTGGCAGTGAGTATTTCATCAAGCAAACTCTCCTGCGCAAGGAGAAAATCCAGGGAATGATCTCACTGGAGATGTTGGGTTATCGTGATAACAATCCAGGAAGTCAAAAATATCCACCCTATATGGACCCAACGCAATATCCGGACCGGGGAGATTTCATTGCTATTGTCGGAAATGAACCTTCCACAGACCTCACAATGGCCATCAAGCAAAATATGCTCTCATCCAGCGACAATACGCTTCCTGTCGAGCATTTGCTGGTGCCGGGCTCCGGGGCGGGATTCACCGAGGTCCGGCTGAGCGACCATTCGCCTTTCTGGGACCACGGCATTCCCGCTGTGATGATCACCGATACGGCTTTTTTCCGCAATCCGCACTATCACCAGCCAACGGACACCCTGGAAACCCTGGATATCGAGTTCATTCATGAGGTGACACAGGGGGTTTTGGCCTTTCTGAGTGACTATTTGGCGTAAAATTTTTTCTCTATTAGGGTTAAACCCGAAACTCCGGCATAAAATTGGCATAAATTATATAACTAAACAAAAATCAACCTATATGCCAGTTTTTTGACTGTTTAATATGAAATCTGAGCAAGACGAAAAAACCTCAGCAACCCAATCCGCTTCGGACCCCGAGTATCATCCGGTCGAAGTTGAGGAGGAAGCACCTATTCTCCCATACCAGGCGAAGAGAAAATCCTGGCTGGGACGAATATTTGGGTTTTGCTTCCGGATAGCCTTGTACCTGTTTCTTGTTCTAATCGCATTAGGCTTCCTGGTGGTCTATTACTTTCCCGCAGATGCCATTCGTCCTTACGCCGAACAGGAGCTTTCGCGGCTCTTAAAGATGCCGGTCAATATTGGTGAGGTGAAGATCAACCTGCTACGGGGGGTCGAAATCCGTGAGGTCGCGCTCGGTGGAGAAGAACCTCTGTTCAACGTTCAGGCGCTGATTCTCGATTACGATCTCAGCGATTTAATTTGGAAGCAGAAACTTCTCATCAACGAGGTGACCATCGACCGACCCTGGATCAATTTGCGTTCGGTGAACGGGGTCTGGAACTTTCAACCCCTGCTCGACCTTGCCAAACCAAAAGAGAAACAAACGAAGGAAGAAAAACCTCCTACAAAAAGCATCGCTCCGCCAATTCCTTTTGAGATCGACCTGAAACATTTTGCCATCAAAGATATTACCCTGGACCTGAATCAGGATGGCATGACCAAAGTTCATCTGGAAGGCTTGACCCTCAAAGCCGAAGGCCAAGCGAATCGCGATGGATTGGCCCTGCGCCTGCAAGTCCTGTTTTCAGAACCCAAGAATCCGCAGTCCAGGCACAACCTGATTTTCTCCACTAAACAAGGTGAAGGCCTTGAGGCCAGAACTCTACTGCTGAGTGACCTGAATATATTCACTCAGGATCTCAATTCAATCAAAAGTTCCGGTTCGATCCGACTCTCCAACACACGTATCAAGGCCAAACAAAAACTACCCACACCCGATTTGGCAATGAACTACGTTGTCGATGTGTCCTTGAAAGAGGAGTTGTTGGAGTTTCACCGACTGATCATTGATATCGACAAAATCAACCGCATCAAACTCAGCATAAAAGCCCAACAATTTCTGTCCAATCCTGAATTCAAACTAAATTTAAGCAAAGCGGTTTTTGATATCAAGAGCCTGATCCAGTTGGGCAGACCCTGGTTACCGCCAGTTAGTTCGAGCGGCAAAATTGAAATCAGAGACCTGAAAGTCACAGGAAAACTATCGAAGTTTCAGCCCGAGGAAATCAGCATTGATGGTGGAAAGCTGATATTGCAGAATGTTCATTTCTTCTATGAATCCCTGGCGGCGGAATTGACAGGCCTCAACATCGACCTCAATCTCAATCAAGTATTGCTGAAAAATGGGGTCCCTGAAAATGCAGATGTGGATCTTAAGTTAACCATCCAGCAAGGGCGTTTCGGCGAAATAGCTTTCGATCAGCTCGACCAAAAAATAAAACTAGCAGGTCAAGGCAAAAACCTGTCGGACATCACGCTGGATTTCACCACTCAACTCAAGAAACTGAAAGTATCGCTTCCGCAATTGGCTTTTGTGCAGACCTCGCTGAAGCTTAACGGCAATGGTAATGGCAATTGGGTGGAAGGGAATTTGCCCAATTTCAAACTCGACTACGATCTTGGCGGTTTGACGCACGGCAAGCTCAACATCCAGGCCCGGGATTTTGGCAAAGCTTCGCTAAAAATCGACCAGCAAATGCATGTCACTCTCAATCGAATTCCTTCGCTACTGCCACGCAAACTGAAAAAGGATTTAAAGGGATTAGCCCTAAAGGGCAAAGCAGATATCGACCTGTCCTTCAATGGCAAGCTGGATAAAAACTTTCAACCCACTGAGGCGCAAGCCAAGGTGAAATTAAAATTGGTGGGTGTCGACACTCAATTAATAAAACCTGTGGCGGTAAATATAAAAAATCTTTCTGCCACCCTGGATTTTCCGGTGGCGTTCAATTCACGTAAAGGAATTAAAATTTCGACGCTGGATTTAAAAGTGGCGTTTAACAAATTAAATGCTCTGGGCAAATGGAATATTGGCGCGACTAAGATCAGTGATCATTTGACCATGAAAAAGTTTTACAATTTTAAAAAACCTGGCGGAATGATCCCGATCACCAACAAATTGAAATTGGAATCGGCAAGTATCTCCAGTACGGAACCCAAGCTTTCCCTGACCAACTTAAAAGTGGAAACAAATACGAAAGTCGATTTGGCCTCTGAAAAAGATTGGCGCAACCTCACTCTTGAAGGCAAGGTATCCCTTGCTAAAGTTGCCGCTTTGGAAATGGTCAACACCGGCAAATTGACCAGCTCCTTCAAAGTCGACGTTCGCGATGCCACGCTCACTCGTATGCAAACCTCAGCGGAGCTAAAAGTCAAACAACTGGTTGTCCAAAAGGATGGACAAAAACTCGAGCTGGAATCACTGAGCTTCGACATCCTCAGCCGTCAGGATCTGAAAAACGGCAAGGTCGATATCGAATTGGCGCGTTTGCAAATTCCCTCCCTGCTTACCGTTGATATCAAAGGCAAGGCGGAGAATTGGGGGAAAACCCTGGATGTCGAAAGTAAAATATCGAAAGTTCAGTTGGAATCGCTGTGGAAACTTCTGCCGGTGAAATTTAAAAAAGGCGTGGAGGATTTGCAAATCGCCGGAGTCCTGAACTTGAATGTTAAAGCCAAGGGCACGGTGCCGGAAAATTTTGATATAAAAAATCCTGAGTTACCCATCAACGCGAATATTCAACTGGACCTGAAAAATACCTACATCGCCCTGCCGAGCAAAGCCATTAAACTGGAAAATTTATCGACAGCGGTCCAGGTAAATTTCAATAACGGCGATGCCGAGGTGTCCGGAAAAACTAGCATCGCAAAACTATTCCTAAGCAATATTCTGGGAGAAGCGGCGCTCAATCCGCAATTTAATTTCCGTTATCGTTTGCAGAACTTCAATAAACTCATTGTGAACGAACATATCCTGACCGTCTCCAACCAGGGAATTAAACATTCTTTCTCCGGGTTGGTGGACGGATTGAAACCCTTCATCACCGGGAAATATGCCTGGGACCCTGGCGAATTGGTGAAACGGCTCGATGTGAAATTAGCGATCTCCAACCGGGTGCAACTGAATGAAATGACACTCAAAAAACTCAATCTCATGGAAGGGGAATTCCAGACGAATGGTTCCCTCGAATCGAAACTCAATCTAAACCTGTTGGCAGGTAAAGAGGTGGTAGTCGATGGCGAAGTCGTCTTCAATCATTTCAACTTGGTTTTACCAGACAAGATTGCACTCAAGGACCTGCATGGCAAATTCCCATTCAATAAAAAACTTGTGCTCAACCGCGCCTTGCTCGGCCCAGCCAAACCGCAGTTTCGCGCTTCGCGCAAAGGTTTTTTCAATCACCTCAGGGAGTTTTCGCGATACAAAAACATCCTCACCCTCAAACAAGCGAATGCGGGTAAACATAAAGTGTCCAACCTCGGACTGGACCTGTTATTTGAAAACAACCAATTGTTGATTGAACGTTTTATGTTCAATGTCCTGAATGGTGGCGTCGCCGGGAACCTGTTCTTGACTCATCCCAAAGAAGGTCCGGAGTTGAAATTTTCCACGGAGTTCGCCGGGCTCAATTTTGGATCGTTGGTCGGATTGAAGGAAGATGTGGAATCGGAGATCGATGGCAACGTGCAGTTTGGATTTCAAATTGGGGAAGGCACGGCGGGACAACCTATTTCACTGGATCAGATCAACGCCAAAATCTTCATCACTCGAATCGGCGCCGAAGTGCTGGACCGGGTCCTGTTGTTCGTCGATCCGGAAGAAAGCAAACCGGCCATCGTCGACATGCGCGCAAAGCTCAAACTTGCATCGCCACACCGGCTGATCATCACTCTGGAGAACGGCAACCTCAATGTCGAGGCCTGGCTGAAAAATAAAATTCTCGGTGACATTTTGAAAGCCCCGGAATTGAAACGGGTGCCTGTCTCCGGCCTCAAACAATTCAAGATGATCTCGGAACAATTGCAGGCTCTCACGGGATTACGCGATGCCCTCTCCTCCATGGCGGCGCGAGATTTGGAGTTCAATGAAGATGGCAAAGTGATCTTGTATTGATTCCCGTCCTCCTGTAGACATAAAAAAACCGGGCTCCTGGTTATGAACCAGAAACCCGGCCTTTCGATAAAAACTAGCAACTGCGCTACAAAACCCTAATTTTTGTATAAACCTGGTTTACAAAATTAAGGTGTCGGAGTCGATAAAATCGACTCCGATGCGAATGCTCATTGGTGGCCTAAAAAATCACGGAGACTGGATCTGAGCAGATCGAGGTACCCGTTTCACACACCTCATACACGTAGCTTCCGCCGCCTTTCGTACCAATGTTATCCGTGTAGGCACCGTCATTGGCCGTGGTGGTAATCGTGGAGCCATCGCGTTTAATGTCCACCTCATTGGTCGTTGCACCACTCCAGATAAGATCAACTGTATGCACTCCTTTCACTTTGTAACCATTGGCGGTCAGAGTGATGTCAACAACAGGCCCTGCAGGCGTGGTGTCGTT
>SMVB01058118.1_pt1 | contig 15603 bp, 17 predicted proteins | sample 2456461 | NCBI WGS metagenome assembly SMVB01 (sample SAMN11095934, study PRJNA526329) | marine sediment metagenome | biome: Marine sediment; feature: Surficial sediment; material: Deep marine sediment; isolation source: Hadal surficial sediment | place: Pacific Ocean | collected 2014-05 | depth... | reverse complement strand
GATGCGACTCTGTCGGTATGGGCAAGAAAGTGAGGATCCAGCTCGCGCCCGGGGATCGGGATCGGCTGGAGGCGTTGATCGCCAATGGCAACACGCGGCAGAAGCATGTCCGGCGCGCCCGGATCGTGCTGCTGGCCGGCGACGGTATCGGAACCAACGAGATCCAGCGCCGATTGGCGGTGAGCAAGCCGACCATTCGGCGCTGGCGGACGCGCTATGTCGAGGCTGGCGTGGACGGCCTGTGCCGCGACAAGACACGGCCGCCCGGCAAGGCGCCGCTGGGGGCGAAGGTGGTCAACCGGGTGCTCGAGAAGACGCTGACGGAGACGCCGCCGGACGCGACCCACTGGAGCCTGCGAACGATGGCCAAGGTGGTGGGCATCGCGCCGTCGAGCGTTCAGGCGATCTGGAAGGCGCATGGCCTGAAGCCGCACCTGGTCAAGACCTTCAAGGTCTCCAACGACCCGCGATTTGCCGAGAAGATCGAGGACGTGGTCGGGCTTTATCTCAACCCACCGGAGCATGCCATCGTGCTCTCGGTGGACGAGAAGTCCCAGATCCAGGCGCTCGACCGCACGCAACCGGGTCTGCCCATGAAGAAGGGCCGGGCCGGAACCATGACCCACGACTACAAGCGCCATGGCACCACCACCTTGTTCGCCGCGCTCGACGTGCTCGACGGCCGGGTGATCGGCCAATGCATGCACAAGCACCGCCACCAGGAGTTCATCCGCTTCCTCAACAGGATCAACCGGGAGGTCGCGCCGGATCTCGATGTCCATCTGATCGCCGACAACTACGCCACGCACAAGCATCCGAAGGTCAAGGCGTGGCTGACCCGGCATCCGCGCTTCCACATGCATTTCACGCCGACCTCGGCGTCCTGGCTCAACCTGGTGGAGCGCTTCTTCGCCGAGATCACCCGAAAGCGCATCCGTCGCGGCGTGTTCCACTCCGTTGTCGACCTGCAACAGACCATCAACGATTATCTCGAACACCACAACGCCGACCCCAAGCCCTTCGTCTGGACGGCATCCGCCACCTCCATCATCGAAAAGGTCAACCGTGGAAAACAAGCGTTGGAATCGCAACACTAGGCCACCAAGACCGGCCACGCTATCCTCATGCTGCAAACTTGTCTATACACTCTGATCGAACCCACACAATCATTGGTATTGGAACGTCTGAATGGGCTCTTGGCGGGAATTGTCTGGGTGGCGTCTGGCGGGAGTGAGCGACGAGACCAGGTAATGGCGATTGGCGCCATCTTGATTGACCAACTGCCGCGCGTCGACCTTGCGAACGGGTCCTTGAACGACGACCTAAACGCGTTTCCGGCTCTCTCATAAAAACCCGGATCCGCAATCGGGGCAGACCATATACCGTTAGTGACCACTCCGACGACGTCAGTTGGGGATACTGGATGGTTAAGAGCAAGGCTATTTATTGTCGATAAAGTCAAGTTCTACCCGGTGCGGTGCCAGCGTGCGTTGGCATACTGGGTCATGCTTGGTGTTATCGGCCGTGGCGCTCTGCTTCGTGTTCGTGGGCATGAATCTGTGCGCCGGTGAAGAAGCGCTTGGACCTAAACTCCCAGGGTACGTCTCCTCGGCGGCGTGCGGCGGCTGCCATGCCCTGCAAACGGAGAGATGGCAGAACTCCCATCACGCGTGGGCGATGCGGGCCGCCACTCCGGAAAATGTGCTCGGCGATTTCGACGACGCGGTCCTCGAGCATCACGGGACCACATCGCGTTTTCGCCGTCGCGGCGACAGTTACTTCGTGGAGACGGACGGGCCGGACGGCTCGATATTGGAATTTCAGGTGACGTACACCGTCGGGGTTGAGCGATTGCAGCAATACCTCGTCGCGCTCGACGGCGGTCACATTCAGGCGTTGAGCCTCGCCTGGAACATCCACGATAAGCGTTGGTTTCACCTCTATCCAGACCGAAGGATAGCGCCCGACGACGGCCTCCACTGGACCGGTGTTTATCAGAATTGGAACAGCCGTTGCGCGGCTTGTCATTCCACCAATTTCGCTAAGAACTTCGATCCGTCGTCACAAACCTATGCCAGCAACTGGACGGAAGCGAACGTCGGCTGCGAAGCCTGTCATGGCCCCGGCGAGGCACATGTCGCGTGGGCAACAGCGCCAGAGACCTATAAGGCCAGCGCGTTCGTGACCGTCCGCGCGAAAGGTCTGACTGTCGATCCGAAAACCCGGAACGCGCGGGACGAGATCGAAATTTGCGCCGCTTGCCATGCGCGCCGCCAGTCCTTGGTCTCATCCAGCCGAACGGCGGGGTATGCCTTCTTGGACGAGTTCGTCCCAGCTCTCCTGCGCGAGGGCTTGTATCATGCCGACGGCCAGATTCTCGACGAGGTTTATGTCTATGGGTCGTTCCTGCAAACCAAAATGGCGGCGGCGGGCGTGCAATGCACCGACTGTCACGATGCGCATCGGCTTGAAACGCGCGCGCGAGACAACGCAGTTTGCACACAATGTCACACCCCATCCGGCGATTCGCGTTTCCCGAGCCTGATAGGCGCGCGTTACGACACACCCGCCCATCATTTTCATCGCCCCGGAAGTGAGGGAGCGCTTTGTGTCAACTGCCACATGCCCGCACGAACATACATGGTCGTCGACCCGCGCCGGGATCACGGTTTTCGAGTCCCACGCCCGGATCTATCGGTAACGCTCGGAACGCCGAACGCTTGCACTTCGTGTCATACCGATCGCGACGATGGGTGGGCTGCCGCTCAAGTGAAAACCTGGTACCCAGAAGGAAGAACGGGAAGCCCACATTACGCCGAAGCGCTCGCTGCTGGCCGTATAAACGCTGCCGGCGCAATCAAGCGTCTGGCAGAACTTTCGTACGACACATCGGCGCCTGGCATTGTCAGGGCCACGGCTCTTGACTTGCTGCGGCGTGCTGGGCCGATTGCAGCGGAACAGGGTTTGTCCCTGCTCACTGACCCAGACCCCCTGGTACGCCACGCCGCGGTCGCGTTACATGAACATCAACCGGCTGCCCGGCGGCTTGAAAGTGTACGTCCCCTTCTCGACGATTCGTTGCGCGCGATCAGGATTCAGGCCGCCCACATTCTGGCCGATACACCACTAGAATTGGCGCCTGAGTCAACTCGCGCGAAGCTGGGTAAGGCGCGAGCGGAATACCAAGATTCTTTGGTCGCCTCCGTGGATTTTCCAGAAACACAAATGAACTTAGCGGCCCTTGCATATCGTTTAGGCCGGCCTGAAGCAGCTGCGGCCAGCTTCATGAAGGCGTTGGAATTAGACCCTTACCTTGGTGACGCCTGGCAAAGCTTGGCCGAGCTACAGAGTAGTCTTGGAAGAAACGCTGAGGCGGAGCAGACTTTGCGCCGTGGCCTTGAAAAGCTACCCGAATCCGGGCCTCTCAGTTATGCACTAGGCTTGCTGCAGGCCGAGAGACGTGATTTCACCGAAGCCGCCGCCAGCCTGAAACGAGCCGCCCACGCGATGCAAAATGATGGTCGGGTGCGATACAACCTTGGTCTTGTCCTACAATATCTGGGGCAAGACGATGCTGCGGACGCGATGCTTCGCGAAGCTCTTGACCGCGCGCCTGCGGATTTCGACATCGTTCATGCCGTGGCGCTTCGCGATCTCGATTTCGGACAGTTCGACGCGGCACGCGAAGGCGCATGGCGCCTAATCGCAATCTCTCCGAACCGGCCTGAGGGCTGGCGACTATTGGATGAAATAGACCGCCGGCGAATGCGTAAATGAGTGTCCGGGACAAGCATGCGCGTCAAGAGATCGCGGGCAGGCTCACCTTCGGATCAAGCTTAGAGAGGGCACTGAGATTCTTGCCTTCCGTCAGGCCTTTGGTTTTCACTACCTTAACCAACAGGACAGCCGGGCGATGTCCCTATCTCTGTTGAAATTCGCTGGGCAGGCGTCGCTGTTTGATGAGGCTATGCTGCCTTCATGATGGTTTCAATGGCACTGTCGGCCTGCGCCTTTCTCAAGTGTTCCTGGAGAGCGTTTCGGAGGATGGGTAGCCTGGCCGATAGGCCTTGAGGCGACGGAAGGCTTTCTGAGCCTCCAGCAGGCCGGCGGTGGTCCATCTGAGCGCCATTTCGGCGTGCTTCCAGCGTTTGACGTTGCGGGTGACCTGGCGCGACGTGCCGGCGACGGCGTAAATCAGGCAAAATGGTTTCCAAAATGCGAGTCCGGCGCGGCGCCGTCAGCGAATCGCCAGGGTCGCGCCCGGCTTTCCGGAGCGCCACGGTCTCGGCGCCGCCATGGCGGACCGCCCGCCAACCAGGGTGTCGCGGCGCGGGATCGGAATCTCATCGTTCAGGGTATCGCGGTCGACTTTCCGCGCGCTCATGACATCGCGCAAGACATGCCCGATCGCGAACATCGGAACCATAACCGTTCATCGTCAATTCAGCGTCGAATCCATTGACCGGCGGCGTTCTGGACCCAGTCGCCGGCCTGCGCCACGTCGCGCAGGCGGGCGCCGGCCACGGCCTCGACCTGGGACAACACGCGTCCGGAATTGCGCGCGGCGCCTTCATAAGCCTGGCGCCGCCGCGCGTTGACCGCCTCGACCGCGGCGCGAATATCGCCGTCCGCCAAGCCATCGACGATGCCCAGATACCCATCCAGGAGTTCCCCGACAACGTCGCTGTTCTTGAGATCGCGCGCCGACTGGGCGGCCGCCGGAAGCGCGGCCGTCACGGCCAGAACAGCCAGCAAAACAAATTTCCAAATCGTCGCGCGCGCCATGGTCATCACCATAAACCTAATTGAACAGGTCCGGGTTATCGGAGCACTCCTCGTCAAGCTCCCGGTCGATCCGCGCCCGCGTCTCCTGTTCGATCTTGACGTTGAGCCGATATATCCCAAGTAACTCGGGGTTTAGCGAACATAGGCTTGGTCTTTACGGGCCTGCCGCAATGAGGTCGGGTCAGTGTTTCTAGTCTAAATAAGGAAGCGGCACATCTGCCATGACAAGATCATTTGACCCTCTGCACCGCAGGCGGCACCCACCTGCCATCCAGAACCTCGCGCTTGGGGGCGTATAACCGCAGCACTAGCCCGAAAGGGCCTGACTTCGGTGCCGGTAGCCAGTTCGCTTTCTTGTCTTTGCCGGGCGAACCGGCCTGGATATAGATCTCCAGCGACCCGTCCGAACCGAATTTCAACTTGTCACGGTCGCCAAGAGCCTGGCGCTTGAGATCATTTGGGACCGGAAAACCGTCCTTGTCATAAAGCGTGAGTGACCAGAAGGCCTCGACGGGTGGTATTTCATCGTTCTTGAAACGCAGCACATATTTGCTTGCAGCATCGAACGGCTTGCCCTCGGCATCAACGACGCTCATTGGATAAACGGCATCTTCCGGCGGGTTGGCGCCGAGACCGACCATCGCGACGATCGCTCGTTTCAGATAGGAATTGCCGTAGACGCCCATTGTGTCGGTGGCAACCTGCCAACCGTTGACCAGGGGTATTATGGTTAGCGCCTTTTCCCTCATGGTCTCAAGGGCGTCGCCCGCGGCTTTCTCTAATGCCTTTTTGACGGCGGGCTCCGCGTCGCCGAAATCGAAGCTCTCGCCAGGCACAATGCCGATCCGGGCCAACCGCGCGACCATGTCGTGATCGGTCGGGTGCGGGGGATTGATCTTCATAAGTTCGGCCGCGTAAGCGAAGAAATCGCCAGGCGCCATCTTGTGCACCTGGACCATGGGCGGCGTCTTCATATCGACGCCCGGATCGATTTTTGCGTTCACGGGGGACGGTTTTTTGCCCCACTCGGACAACTTCGTCAGCTTGTAGCCAGCCTGAATCTTGTGCACCGCCTTATAGTCGGCGGGACCATTGGTCTGCGTTCGACCGATGATCCAGACCATTCCCGTGGGGGAGTTTATGCGCTTCACACCCTCGGGAAGTTCTCCGGACCATCCGGGTGGCACGAGGGCAAAATGCCCCTCTTTCGTGCCCGTGGAGCGTTTGCCGGGATTTGCAAAGACGTCGGTCCACATGTCCAGCATCGGCAGCATGTAGTAACGCCCACCCGTATCGGGCGCGGAGACGATAATCGGCCCTCTCGTCAGATCGAGAAAGGTCATCGAATAGAGTGTGTCGAAATTGGGCCGGACCACGTCGCGAAAGTCCGCCGGCGGGAACGTTGGAACGTGAACGAAGGCGTTCATGGGGCCGCGCCCCGGCATCTTCCCGGCCTCGATATTCGTCATCTGCCGCCGCGTCACGTCCATGATGACGAGAGGATAAAAATAGAGATAGGCTTCGAAACCGATGTCGTAAGTCTCTGGCTCCGAGACAGCGGCGACCGCTTGGCGATGGGGTGTCGCGCCGGCCAGGACGACGGCCAAGGAAAAAAGCGCAAGTGCGAGAAGCTTTTTTATTGCCATGGCCTCGATCCTCCGTGACCCGGCGTCCCCCGGATTAGATGGGGACCGACGATTGTTTCATGCGAAAAGAAGCCAAATCCTACGCGCCGGCACGGCGGCAGGTAACTGCCAGAATTGACAGATCGCCGAAGAAAAACTGACAGGCCGAGCGGATGGGCGATGGTTTCCCGAAGAACTCGGTTTTTTTGACGGTGTTAATCTTCCCCGTGCGCCCAAGGTCGAAGGCGCCTATCGGTATTTTTCGATCGTGAACTCGGGATGGTCGCGGGGCACCGCGACGCGAAACCAGATGAACGGTAACAGGGGATTTGGCAGCCAGTAGATCCAGCCCAGATTGCGGACACGTTTCCGAGGTCGTGAAGCCGGTTCCGGTGAAGGCGGAACGGGCTTGAAACCGCGCCGCATCGTCGGGCAGGCCGGTCATCCATTCCGCCGACGCGGCCGTACCTGCGAGAGATCGATTCGCGCGGTGTCGAGTGAGGTTCCAAACCCCTAACCTCAACACAGGACAGACCCATCCCGTTACCGCGCAGACCGCCCCTACCGCAGCCGGATGTCTCACCGAACCCTGACGCACCCCAATGACTCGGGCCTTCGTCATAGTTGCATGCCTTGTGGTAATCCTTGCCGGTATCAAGGCGTCCGCGTCTCTGGTCGTACCATTCCTGCTGGCAATTTTTCTTGCGATCCTCCTCGCGCCTCCCTTCCTCGGTATGAAGCGCAAAGGTACCTGGTGATCAACGTGGGGGTCTCTAACGTGATCGAACCGCGGTTCATGGGTCGAAGCCTGGGCATCTCGCCGCTGCTCATCATCTTGTCACTGATTTTCTGGGGATGGCTTTTGGGACCGGTCGGTATGCTCCTCAGCGTCCCTCTCACCATGGCGGTCAAAGTCGGTCTCGAAAGCCGCAAATCCACCAAGCCAGTTGCCGAGCTCCTCGGGCCACCACCGAAGGACTAGAACGCTTTTGCCTCGCGCTACCCGATGAGGTCGAGTACTGGTCGATGACCGCGCCGCGCGACATGCTGATCAAGATTGGCGCAGCGCCAATCTTGGTCCGCTTCTTCCGTAACGTCGTCAATTACCAATGCTCCACCTCCTTCGGCAAAGCCAGTGTATCCGACTGCTTGGGCTTACTGAGGCGCCTGCCCGGGATATCCCACCGGTAAATCCCAGAAGTTCAGGGTCCGATGAATGAGGGGCCGCTTTGCGCTGCCTGGTTCGCTCCCATCGCGGATCAATATGGCAAGGTCCGAACTCACTCCTGGGTTATCTCGAAAATAACTGTGTCCCAGGAAGCTAACCTCGCCTTCGACGCTGATGATGTGCACGTTTCTCACTTGGCTGAAAATCTGTCTTTCCTTCTGTCCCAGGTCCTCGGACTCCAGCCGCCCGAACCTAGTGCCACCCATGAGGGACTCAGACATGTTTAAAGCCGTATCTTCCTGGTTCGTATAGATCGTAATCCGCCCTATTGCTGGTCCAAACTTCTCGGCGATGAGGCGCTGTCGTACGACTTCAAAATCGAGGTCCGGAGCGGCCAGGATCAAATTGGCTATGCGAAGATCTTTGAGTGGGTTTCGACCCGCCGAACGACTTTCTATGACAAGTTCACGCAAGGCTGTGGTCGTGACATCCGCACCTCGGCTATGGGCTATGATATGGATCCGATGGACGTCGGGAGTGTCAGCAAGTAGCCTCAAAAACGCCTTAAGATGAAATATTGTAAACTCGCCGGATTCACGATCAATAAAATAACCGAAAAGTCCTCCACTAGCTGCCGGCCAGCTATAAAGCACGGGCACGCCCCTGCGTCCGGTAAAATGCCAGAGTTCAGCAAGAACAAACGCAGAGGATTGGAAAGTGTTGTTGAAACCGTGGACAAAGACAATAACTTCCTTAGTTTGCAGACTGTCAAGACGCGCGACAAGGTCGCGCCGAAACTTAGCGGCTGTTTGTTCGAATGCGACCCGAGTCTCTTCATCTTCCACTATTGTCCCATCGACTACAAAAAATGGATGAGGTGTTTCCGGAAATCGAGCGTGCTCCCGCACGGTACGTATAGAGAGAGAAAGGTCATGCTTTCGCTTATCCGTCTGGCTTGCTTCGACCAGTTTCTTCCAAGGTACCGAGTTACCAATTTCGACAACGATGGATCCATAGGCCACAGAAGTCGAGCGTCCACTACCATACAAAATTTCACCATTTCGACCGGCCTGCCTCGTTCTATCAGTGACATATAAAAGCTCAACTCGATTGGTCCGCAGGCTCTCTGGGACCTCTTCGGCGGGGTAATCATCGAGATGGGCATATAAATTAGGCGTCGGCATTAGCGAATGACCGCTGCTACAACCGATTAGCGATGCGAGGCCGAGCAGGCAAAAGGTTTGAAGAGCCGGCTTAATTCTCTGCATTTCTGTTTCTTCAGTCGTCTAAAAACAACTGACCTGTTGACGGTCCCGACAGGGCAAAGACATTAACCACCATTCTAGCCCCAATTATTCACGACGGCCACCGAATTTGAGCGATGCCAGCGTTAGCAGCCGGGTTGACGACGGTTTTCGAGGTAGATTTGCGTGATCGATGACAACGACGAGATCGTATACGACGGCACGGTGATGTCGGAACCCGCGGCGATTGCCGAAATCATCAAGGCGGAGGCGCCGGACGCGAAGCGTATCGGTCTTGAGACGGGGCCGACGACGACCCGGTTCTGGCACGAGCTACGGAGCCTAGGCCTGCCCGTGATCTGCATCGGTGCCCGTCATGCCAAGGCGGCGTTTTCGATGCGGATCAACAAGAGCGACCGGAACGATGCCGGGCGTCTGGCCCGGATCATGCGGGCGGGCTGGTACAAGAAGGTCCAGGTCAAGAGCGTGCCATGTCATGTGGTCCGAGACATGCTGAACAGCCGGGCCCAGCTGGTAAAGACCATGCGCGATCTTGAGAATCAGATTCCCGGATTGTTGAAGAACCTAGGCCCGCGCATTGGCAAGGCCGGCGGCCGTGTCTTCCGCCACCGGGTCGAAAATCTGGTTGGCGAACGGCTCCCGGACTTCCCGGTCCAGCGGGACATCGGCGGCCGCCATTTCATCGCTGATTTGACGTTGCACTACGGCCCCGTACTATATGACCGTGTCGCCTGATCGACATCGCCAAGGAACATCGACATGTCACTGAACGTTACCATTCTCTATGGCTCAGTCCGCGCGGATCGGCAAGGCATTCGTGCCGTACGCTTCATTGACCGGCAGTTCCGAGTGCGGGGTCACAAGACCGACGTCGTGGACACGCTCGAGTATCGGCTGCCGCTGCTGGATCGGATGTACAAAGAGTATGACGGCGACGCGCCCGAGGTGCTGGAGCGCCTGGCCCAGATCTACCGGGCCAGCGACGGCTTCGTCGTGGTGAGCGGCGAGTACAACCACGGCATCCCGCCGGCGCTCAAGAACCTGCTCGACCATTTCCTGGAGGAGTATTTCTACCGACCCTCGGGCATCGTCTGCTATTCGGCCGGCAGGTTCGGCGGAGTGCGAGCGGCGATGCAGCTACGCATGACGCTGGCCGAGCTCGGTACGCCCAGCATCCCCACGATCTTCGCCGTGCCACATGTGCAGGACGTATTCGCCGAGGACGGCATGCCCACGGACCCGGCCTTCGAGCGCCACGTTAAGGGCTTTCTGGACGAATTCGAATGGTACGCAAACGCCCTAAAGTCGGCGCGCACCCCGAGCATGCCCGGGACGCACATCGCGACCTCGACCGAGTGCGGCGTCGGCGAATCCACGGAGACCGCTTCCGGGGCAGACTGAGTTTATCGGCAGATCCGAGGGGAAAGACCCATATCAGGAGCCAAGAACGCCGTCGTCAAGGGCTCGACCATTGGCCTCGGTATCGCGGAAGCCGGTATGAACGTCGTGCTCAACGGTTTCGGCGACCGGGCCAAGATCGAGCAAACGCCACGTCGCAAATCCAATTCAGTTACCGTGACAATAACTATTCGTGACACGCCGCATCCTCGAACAGCGCGGCATCGACTGTCGGGTCATCGAGCCGGCCAGCTTGCAGGTCATCGTAGCCAAATCTGACATGGGTCCTTTGCGCTCGGTGGTAGCTGCGATGGCCTATCATATGCGGTAAAATCGCCATCTAATGCCGCGGCGTCCGATGCACCGGAGGTACTGATGCTATGATTGAGGTGATCCAACCTTTCTTGGCGCCCGCCGTTATGTTCTCGGCTGGAGGACTCTTGTGTCTTGCGCAGTTTGCGCGCTTCAGTGCGCTCGTTGCGCAAGTCCGCACCTTCGATCGCGAGCGTCTGGCGGCCCTGCAGGATGCGGCCCGGGCAGATTCGGAGCAAAGCGAGTTGCTTCTTCAGCGCGCTTCCGGGCTTGAATACCAAGCGAAAAATATGCTGAAGCACACGGCTATAGTCAAAAACGCTCTGCGGTTTCTGGTCGGCGGTATCCTGCTAATGTTGCTCGTCTCTCTGACGGTGGGTGCCTCCCTGATATTCGAATTTCTTTCTGTTCTCGCACTCACATTTTTCGTGCTCGGGCTTATTTCAACCTTTTTGGGAATGTGTTTAGTGCTCAAAGAATTGGGGGTAAGTCTGGACTTGATTCAATTCGAGCACGATAACGTGAGCCGAGCGCAGCGCGGGGAGGGTTTGTTGCCGCCAGAGTTGTCTGTTCCTCGCGGCGCGGCACGGCAAAAGGTTCCTGACGGAGTCGCCGGCAAGTAATCTGTCGATTGCCATGATCTGTGGTCTCAAGTGGGCAACGTCAATCCGTGGTATAGACAATGGGCGCTATAGCACCGGAATTGCCCAATTGAAGATCACGCGTACGTTATAAATACGCCGGTCCTCGCCGGGATTCAGAACGCCACCCCGTACCCGCAACCAAATGTTTTGACCCGGCGAAGAGGGTCCACGAAAGTCAATCGTGAGATCAATCTCCTCGTCGTCCGGAAGCGAAATTCCCGCGCCAGCGATTTCGGAGTCCACCCCGCGTGCGTAATTGAGGAATCCCGAGAGCCACGGAAATCCGATACGGTTACCATTATAGGATAGCCCGACTCTGAATGTTTTCTGATTTGCAAGATTGAAGTTACTGAGCATCAGCGAGCTAAAGCTCGGGTCGCCGCCAAAGGGGGTGCGAATACGAGCGCCGTCAGAGTTGTACGTGAACGCAGTGGTCAATATCGCGCTGTTGAGGCTGACCGCAAAGCGCGCACCAAACGACTGGGTATCGAAACTCTCGCTCGTCAACAGATCGTCGCCTATACTGCGCTGGTCCGTGAACTGCATTCCAAGACGAAAACCCAAGTCGCCGTACGACCAACGTGTGTCAAGCTCTGAATACACGGTAGACAGCACATCAGGGACGACACTCGCGATAGCGCCCACAAAATTGTTCTCCCAATCGTATCGGACGCCGGCCATTACCAGGCCTTTGTCCGCATCAGTCACGCCGAGCGCTCTTGACATCGGGATGAAGTCGTCCGACGCTCGCGGTTTGATTTCGTCGACGTAACCGATTACGAAACGCCCGTGTGACCAGCGTCCATCGATCGAGTAGCCCTCGAAGGTATTCGGAATCATGCGGCTGTCATTGCCGTTGAGATAGGGCAGGTCGTACCGTTGTTGGCCCAGCGTAATAACCTGCTCGCCAAGTGTCGCGCGCACATAGGCCTGACCCAGCACGAAGATTGAATTCTGGATCGGCTTTAACAGGCCGGTGCCAGGCCGGCTGTCGGGCGCACTGATCGGTAATGAGGCGAAATACTCGCCACCCACCGAAATGGCGTCCCACAGCAAACCCGATTCCAGGTTAATTGAACCGCCCCCTGCCCAGGCTTCATTCTTCTCGATAGCACTCGGTACCTTGTCTCCGTTGGCTCCATAAAAGTCGTAGGTCCGAAAGTTGACATCCAGCGTCAGGTCGGAGAGGAAGGGGGGCGCAATCTTGAGATAGTCCTTGAGCGAGCCAAGCAGCGCGGTACTTGGGGGTTCCTCCTCTGGAAATCCAAGCACGATCGGCCCGTCAAGTTCTTCAACAGATTCGGGTGCTGGAGCCTGATCCCGGGTGTACTCGGCTGCTTGAGCCGGCGCAACGCATGCCGCGAACAGCAGCGCGAAATAGTACGCACCGCGCACAGTTCCCGAAGTAATGATTTTGTACGAGTGGCCGCGCAACCGATCGATCGATGGTCCTACCGGACACATTGTCTAAAACGGTAAGGTCAGCCCGATGTCGCCGCGACCACCGTGATCTCGATCAGGACCAAAGGACGCGCGAGTCGGGCTTCAACGCAAGTGCGTGTCGGGGCTGTGTCGGCGGGGAACCACGCGTCCCAGATGGCATTCATCGCGGCAAATTCCTGCATATTGGCCAGGTAAATCGTCACTGAGAGCACATTCGACCGGGACGCACCCATCGCATCCAGCAGGGCATCAATCTTTTCCAGCACCGAGTTGGTTTGCGCCGCTATACCGCCCTCCATGTCGGCCGGTACCTAGCCTGACAGACAGACGATTTCATCGTGACATACGGCCTGACTCATTCGATTGTTCGTATCGTGTCGCTTAATCATCGCGTAACACCAGCTTGCCTAACTAAATGGACTCTACGCTTATCTCGGGATGATTTCTCGGTACGGCTACCCGATACCAGATAAAGGGAAACAATGGGTTGGGCAGCCAGTACAGCCAGCCAAGATTGTGTGAAGTGCCGCCGGGCCCGGTGAAATTCAGCCACACGTAAACGAACTTGTAGAAACATATCCCGGGCCAATAATTGACCTTGAAGCCTGCTGTCTTCATGTAGCGCCGCGAGATATAGTAGTTGCCCTCAAAGGGGGTAATACCCCAGCCCACCGGGCCCTCGGCGAGAACCTCTCCACTAGGGATGTGGCTGATCCTAATATGCTTCTTGTCCGTCATCTCTCACCTCCGTGTCTAGGATTCACTTGCGAGCTCTCTGCCGACTTCCTGGATTTCCTGGTTGAGGAAATAGGCGACCACCGTGCGGATGAGTACAAGGGCGCCAAGAAACAACAGGTCGTCCATGGATCGGCTGACCACTGTGTTCAGCAAGTCGGATATGATCATCAACTCGAGAGCGAATACCAGTTTCGTGCCCAGACCGCACCGCACCATTCGCAGTCTCTTAATCTGTTGAGCCGCGGCGGTGCGGAGCGAAGCATGTATGAACGCCAGAACCGCCGTCACAAATCCCCATACCATGACGAGCGACGCAACGACATCTACGGCCAAGGCAATCCATTCAATTGTCGAGTGGAGTGCGTGCATTATCGGTACGCTGGATTCGAGAAGTCCGAACGACAGCCGGCGTCCCATGCAGAACGTTGATTACCGTGGGCAGGAATCCCGCCCGCATCTTTGATCATGCGAGTCATGTGCAAAAGATTCCATGTCATGAAGGTCGTGTTGCGGTTGGTGAAGTCGTTCTCCGGACCACCGGAACCTGGGTCCAGGTACGATGGCCCCGGCCCAGCTTCACCAAGCCAATCCGCGTCCGCCTGCGGGGGAATGACATAGCCCAAATGCTGCAGCGAGTAGAGAATGTTCATCGCGCAATGTTTGGCTCCGTCCTCGTTTCCGGTAATCAGACACCCGCCCACACGACCGTAATAGGCGTACTGTCCACTATCGTTAAGTATATGGCTGGTTGCGTACAATCGTTCCACGATCTGGGTGCATACCGAGGTCTTCTCTCCAAGCCAGATCGAAGATCCTATGACCAGCATGTCGGCTGCCATGACCTTCTCAGAGATACTTGGCCAGACATCTTTGTCCCAGCCGTGCTCAGTCATATCCGGCCAGACACCCGTGGCGATGTCGTAGTCGACAGGCCGAAGGCATTCAACATACACTCCGTTCTTCTCCATGAGAGACATAGAAATGTCGATCAAGCCTTGTGTATGCGACAACTCAGGTGATTTCTTGAGGGTGCAGTTGAGGAACAGCGCCTTGAGGTCGGAAAAGTCCCATTTGCTCTCTCTGCACATTTGTTCTTGCTTTTCGCTAAGTGCCATCGTGATCTCCTTTTTTACGGGGTATTTACGCCGTTAATTTAACGCCTAATTTGCTCTTAAAATAGGGGATGGCAGTGATATGCAACTCACCTTGTCGCAGATTTCCGGCCAATCGTCCTTGTCCCAGCCTTGCGTGGTCATGTACGGATAGACGCCGTAAGCGATGTCGTGATCGACCGGGCGCAGGCTTTCGACACTGAGGCCGCTCTTTTCCATGATTGCCCGGGAGATGCGGATCAGCCCCTCGGTATGGGACAGCTCCGGCGATCGCTTCAGGGTGCAGTTGAGGAACACCGCCCTCAAGTCCGAAAAATCCCACTGGCTTTCCGAGCACCATGTCTCTTGCTGTTCATTGAGCATTCTCGTTCCTCTTCGTTTCTCGCTTGTCAGGGGCGCGCCACCATTCCCGTGCGCGTCGGCAATTCCGCGGCCGGCTTGGTCTCTTCGCACTCGCCCATGCGCCCGACCATGGCCGCGTACCATCGGGCGGCGGGCGCCGCGCTGAGCCCGTGCGCCAGAATGCTGGCCGCGACGGTGAGGATGGTCACCGCCATGATCCGGTCGGCACCCGGAAAATCGGTTCCTTCGAGAACGAACAAGGCGAACAGGATCGAGGCCAGGCCGCGCGGCCCGAACCAACCGAGAAACGCCACGGTGGGTCCGCGCGCGCCGGCGCCCACAAGCGACGCCGCGACCGGCAGCATCCGTACGGCCGTGAGGCTGAGCGCGACGTACGCGGCCGTGGCCCAACCGATCTCACCGAACGCCTCGGGCAGCATGGCCGCGCCGAAGATCATGAAGGTCAGCAAGGTCAGCAGCTGGCCTTCCGCCTCGGCAAATTCGAAGACCAGGCGACAGCGAGAGCGCACGCGGTTTCCGAACACCAGTCCGGACACGAACGCGGCGATGAATCCGTTGCCGCCGATGATCTCGGCGCCGGCAAACGAGAGCAACGCAACCCCAAGGACGGCCGGGCCCTGGAAGCTCTCGGCCATCCATTCGGCGGAAGCGGCGCGATCGATCAGCCAGGCGCCGAGGCCGCCGATGGCGATCCCCGCCAGAGGACCGAGCACAATCTGCTTGGCGCCGAACACAACCCAGTCCTGGCCG
>SMVB01445327.1_pt1 | contig 15611 bp, 12 predicted proteins | sample 2456461 | NCBI WGS metagenome assembly SMVB01 (sample SAMN11095934, study PRJNA526329) | marine sediment metagenome | biome: Marine sediment; feature: Surficial sediment; material: Deep marine sediment; isolation source: Hadal surficial sediment | place: Pacific Ocean | collected 2014-05 | depth... | reverse complement strand
TGAACACATGTCCTGCGTCGCCCAGTAAATCTTGCAGTTGTTCGACGAGGGCCGGATCAGGATCGATGGCAGCAAGAGCCTGCCTGGGTCGTAGATCGCCCATATGGTCTTTGTCATCGGCCATACCATTACCACTTCCTACTCAGGTTTCCTGTGCGGCTTCCAATTTTCGCCGATAATCACGATCTCTCTGTGAGCCGTTGTATCTAAGCCGCGCTGTCGAAGGCGGGCAAGGGTCTGTCATTCGCGCCTTGCGCGGTGGCGGGCGCGCTCTAAGCTTCCAACCATGACTGGGACGATGAGAGGATCGACGCCGTGACAGCACGCCCCGTCATGATCGTGACCGGCGGCGGTCGCGGCATCCTATACCGCCGGCGCGGCCCTGCGCATCGCCGGCGGCCGATGAATAAGAACAGCGAGATGAGGAAACCGTTATGACCGAGCCTCAAATTATGGTCGTGACCGGTGGCAGCCGGGGCCTCGGCGCGGCCACGGCACGTCTCGCGGCACGGCGCGGCTACGACCTCTGCGTCAACTACCTGGGCAACGCCGAGGGCGCGGAAGCCGTGGTACGCGACGTCGAGGCGGCCGGTCAGCGCGCCATCGCGGTCCAGGCCGACGTCTCCAAGGAGGACCAGGTCGAGCGCTTGTTCGAGACCGTGGATCGGGAACTCGGCACCCTCACGGCGCTGATCAACAATGCCGGGATCACCGGTCCGTCCTCGCGCCTGGACGCGGTCGCGGCGGAGACGCTGAAGCGGGTGCTCGACATCAACGTGCTCGCCGTCATGCTGTGCTCGCGATCCGCGGTCCAGCGCATGTCGACCAAGTTCGGCGGCAAGGGCGGCGGCATCGTCAATATCTCTTCGGTCGCGGCAAGCTTGGGCATGGGGGGCGACTATGTCTGGTACGCGACGACCAAAGGCGCGATCGACAGCCTGACCATCGGCCTGGCCAACGAAGTCGCGCGCGAAGGCATCCGGGTCAACGCCGTCGCCCCAGGCATGGTCGCGACCGATATTCACATCGGCGCCAATGACCCGGGCCGGCCCGCACGCATCGGTCCGACCATTCCCATCGGCCGTTGCGGCGAGCCCGAGGAGATCGCCGAACCGATCCTCTGGCTGCTGTCGGAAGCGGCGTCCTACACCACCGGCGCCGTCCTGCGAGTCGGCGGCGGAAGATAGGGGGCCGGCGGCGGCAAGGGCGGAAAATCCGATGACCGAGGGGCCGCTTTCCGCCTACCGCGCACGCCGGACCGCCGGCGAGTTGGACTTCGACCCCATGCAGGAATTGGCGGCGCAGAAGCTGCAGAGCCTGCACAACGCACTCACAAATTACCGGCCTTCAAGCGGCCGGGGCGGCTGGAAGGAGCGCCTCGGTCTCGGCCGCCGCATGGCCGAACCGCCCCAGGGCCTCTACCTGTTCGGCCCGGTCGGCACCGGCAAGTCCATGCTCATGGACATTTTCTTCCAGGCCTCCCAGATCGAGGCCAAGCGCCGGGTTCATTTTCACGGCTTCATGCAGGAAGTGCACGACCGCTTGCATGACTGGCGCCAGGCCAGCAGGGGCGGCGAGGACGATCCCCTGACCCGGCTGGCCGAACAACTCGCGAGCGGCGCCTGGCTGCTGTGCTTCGACGAGCTCCACGTCGGCAACATCGCCGACGCCATGATCCTCGGGCGCCTGTTCGAGTTGCTGTTCGAGGCCGGCGTGGTGGTGGTCGCAACCTCGAACTTCGCGCCCGACCGGCTCTACGAAGGCGGCTTGCAGCGCGAGAATTTCCTGCCCTTCATCGAGGTGCTCAAGGCGCGCCTGGATTTGCTCGAACTCGATAGCGGCCTGGACTACCGCCTGCGCCGCCTGCAGAGCCTGGAGGTCTATCACAGCCCGCTCGACGAGGCCGCCGCGCGCGCCCAGGACGCGGCCTTCGCGGAGCTGACCGCCGGCGCGCTGGCCCGGCCGATCATGCTCGATTACAAGGGCCGGGGCCTGGTGGTGCCGATTGCCGCGCGCGGGGTCGCCCGCTTTTCCTTCGCCGAGCTCTGCGAGGCGCCTTTGGGTGCGATCGACTATCTGGAGCTGGTGCGCCGCTTCCACACCCTGGTGCTCGACGGCGTGCCCCGGATCGGCCCGGAGCGGCGCAACGAGGCGCGCCGCTTCATGATCCTCATCGATACGCTCTACGAACACCGGGTGAATCTGGTGCTCTCGGCCGAAGCCCCGCCCCAGGACCTCTATCCGGAAGGCCCGGAGGCGGAGGAATTCCAACGCACCGCCTCGCGCCTGGTGGAGATGCAATCGAAAGATTACATCACCACCCCGCACAAGGGCTGATCGACGCCTGCCGGATGCAGGGAATTGCGGCAAGCAAAATTAGCCTGACGACGCCCTAGGGTCGATCAATCGCGGATCGAATCTCCGTGGCAACAAGCCGGATTGGAACCACGTTACGAAGGTATAAATGCTGTAAATTGGCAGGCCGAGGGTCTGCCGTAGATCCGCGGCATAGGGGGTCATGTTGGTGCACTCGAGCACGATGGCGCCGATTTCCGGAAAATCCCTGACCAGCTGGTTTCCGGCATCGATCAAATCGGCGCGCGCCAGATCGACGTCCAGAGTTGGCTGGTCGTCCAAAATTGCGTGGGTGAATTCGCGGCCCTCGTCGGTTCCCGCAATCGGCGTATCCAACGGGATGCCGGACGCCTTCAAGTGCTCGGAAGTCAAGCTGGCCTTCGAAATGGTCAGCACCCCGACCCGCCGGCCTTGCGGCAAAAGACTTTGCACCATAGGCACCTGCATGAGCGACGAGGTGGCGACGGGGACGCCGACAGCCGCCGCCAATTGGTCCTGAAACAGCGCCAGAAAGCCGCAGGTCGTGGTGATGCCATCGGCGCCGTCGGCCACGAGTTCGCGGGCGGAGTCGATGAAACGTTCGGCCAGCCCGACGGCGCCGCCGCGGACGACGTTGTCGGGGGTGGCACCCTTGACCACCTTATAGAGAACCGGAAACGGCCAAGTCCCCGCATTGCCCATGTCCCCGGGAATGCGCGGAAATCGGGTTTCCAGCATCAGGATACCAACGGAGGCCCCGTAAACGGTCTTGCCACCGGCAGCTTTGGTATTCTGAGTCATCTCGGCCCCCGCACCTCAGCTAACCAGATAAATTCGGGAAATGCTTTCCTTGATGGCGGCGGTAATCTGCTCCAGCCGCCGCGCGATATGCGCCTGCATAAGCTTCGCCGCCAGATCGGCGTCCCGCGCCATCAGCGCCTGAACGATCGCGCGATGCTCCTGTTGGGTCCCTTCGCGCTTCGAATCCATGTCGACCCAGCGAAAATACTTTATCCGGGCATTGATGTTCGCCAGTGTTCGGGACATTTCCATGTTGCGGCTGAGCACCATGATTTTTTCGTGAAATTGCTCGTCGAGCGCGACCAGTTCCTCGCTGTTGCGGCCGCCTTCCTGGGGGCCGGTTTGGTCCAGGAAGAGGGCGAGATCGGCCACCTCCTGCTCGGTCGCCTGTTCGCAGGCAAGGCGAATGGCGGCAACTTCCAGAACCGCGCGGAATTGATAGAGCTCGAACATCTCGCGGGCTTTCAGATCTCGGCAAAAAAACCCGCGATCTTGCTTCAGCACCAGGAATCCCTCGGCGGCCAAGCGGTTCAAAGCCTCGCGCAAGGGGGTCCGGCTGGCGCCCAGACGCTGCGCGAGCTCCACCTCGTTGATTCTCTCGCCCGGCTTGAACTCGAACAGGATCGCCATGTCTTTGACGGTGAGATAGAGGCTTTCGGCGCGGCTCGGTTTTTTCTTTGCCAGAGAATTCATAGCGGCGATCTATCCGACAAAATTGTATACAGATTTCGAGTCTACGGGATGAATCGAAAATCAGCAACTCGAAAATCCCCTAGTTTATAGGAATTGCGTTGACATAATTCGCGATGATCTCCATTATTGTATACAACTGTGTATTCATTTAAAGGTTTGGCGAAACCAAGATGACGTCGACGATGCAGACTCGGGGCAATGAACTGACCGGCGCCGAGGCCATGGTGCGCCTGCTCCAAGCCCATGGCGTGAAACATATTTTCGGCCTCTGCGGGGATACCTCCCTGCCATTCTACGACGCCCTTTATCGGCTCGATCACGGCATGCAGCATATATTGACCCGCGACGAACGCTGCGCGGCCTATATGGCGGATGGCTACGCGCGGGTCACCGGGCGGGTCGGTGTCTGCGAGGGACCCAGCGGCGGCGGCGCCACCTATATCCTGCCGGGGGTCGTCGAGGCGAATGAATCCTCGATCGCACTGCTGTCGATCACATCGGACGTATCGGTCGCGTCCTGGGGCCGTTACCCCTTGACGGAACTCGACCAGACCGCCCTGTTCCGCCCCCTGACCAAGTGGAACGGCGTTATCGGCGACGCGAGCAGACTGCCCAACATGGTGCGTACGGCCTTTCGGGCGATCACCACGGGGCGCCCGGGAGCCGCGCATCTGGGACTGCCCTTCGATATTCAGAGAGCACCGGTCGATGGCGACGATATCTGGGCCCAGCCTGATTTCGCAACCTTCCCGGCCTGGCCCGGCGCGCCCGATCCGAAAGCCATCGAGGCGGCAGCGAACGCCATTCTGGCGGCCAGCAACCCGGTCATCGTCTGCGGCGGCGGTGTCGTGCTCGCCGGTGCGGAACCGGCCCTCCAGGCGGTGGCGGAACGATTGAACATCGTCGTCGCCACCACGGTTAGCGGTCAGGGCAGTATGGCCGACAATCATGCCAATCATCTGGGCGTCGTGGGATCGAACGGCGGTGTTCCGGCCACCCGTGCCGTCATCGACGCCGCGGATCTTATCGTCTTTGCCGGTTGCCGGGCCGGCTCGGTGACGACGGAACGCTGGCGTTCGCCGGCGCGCGGCGTGAAAGTCGTCCATATCGATAGCGACCCCATGGCCATCTCGGCCAATTACCGGACCGACGTGGCGGTGGTATCGGACCTTCGCCTGGCATTCGAGGCCTTGAACCTCGCATTCGATGCGATGGGAACGGACAAGGTCGATTTCGGCGGCGCGGGAAGGGTTGCCGCGGCATTGAAAGTAAAGTTCGCGGCCTTCGACGAGCTGGCCGCCAGCGACGACCGGCCGATCAAGCCGGAGCGGGTCATCGCCGAGTTGAACCGGGTGCTGCCGTCCGATGCGGTGATCGTCGCCGACCCGGGAACCCCGTGTCCCTATTTCTCCGCTTTTTACAAAATCCCCCATGCCGGGCGGCATTTCATTTCCAACCGGGCGCATGGGGCCCTCGGCTATTCCCTGTCGGCGGCGGTTGGGGCTCAGATCGGCCGCCCCAACTCCAAAGTCATCGCGGCCATGGGCGATGGAAGCTTCGGCTTCACGGTCGGCGAACTCGAGACCGTGACCCGGCTCAATCTTCCGATCCTGTTTCTGGTGTTCTCCAACGCCACTTACGGTTGGATAAAAGCCGGTCAGAAGACGGGCTTCGACGCGCGTTATTATTCCGTCGATTTCAACCGAACCGACCATGCCGCCGTCGCCCAGTCGTTCGGGGTCAAGTCTTGGCGCGTTGAAGACCCGGCCGACCTGCAGAAAGTAATCCGGCTGGCCGCCGAACACGATGGACCGGCCCTGATCGATGTGATCAGCCAACCGCTGCAGGATGCCGCTGCCCCCGTCAGCGAATGGATTGCCTGATGCCACACCAAGGCCGATGGAGAGACCGATTTCCATGAACCAGGCCGGATCGCCAAAAATCGCCGTCGTCGGTGCGGGCATCGTGGGTGTTTCCTGCGCCTTGCACCTTCAGCGCCTGGGGGCGGCGGTCATCCTGATCGACCGCGGCGAACCCGGTCATGCCGATGCCGCCTCCTATGGCAACGGCGGCGTTTTGGCGCGCAGCGCGGTGGTTCCGGTCGCAACGCCGGGCATACTGCGCAAGGCCCCCGCCATGCTATTCGGCGCCGATGGGCCGTTGTTCCTGCGCTGGTCCTATCTGCCCCGCCTGCTGCCTTGGCTGATACCCTACCTTCGGTCTTCGAGCCGCAAGAACGTCGAGCACATCGCACGAAATCTGGCCCCATTGCTGTTCGACAGCGTCGATGAACATCGCGCCCTGGCGCAGGGGACCGAAGCCGGGCGTTGGATACGCACCTGCGAGTATATGTATCTCTACGATAGCCGCGACGCCTTCGAGCGCGATGCCTTCGGCTGGGACTTGCGCCGCGAACACGGTTTCGAATGGGACACGCTGGAAGGCGGCGCGATCCGCGAATTCGACCCCGCGCTTTCTTCGCAGTATGGATTTGCCGTGCTCCTGAAAGATCATGGGATGATCGCCAAGCCCGGCACCTACGTCAGCGACCTGGCCAAAGCCTTCGCGGCCGCCGGTGGCGAGGTCCTTCGAGCCGATATCGAGCAAGTGGAGACGCGCCCCGACGGCATCATTCTGAAAACCCACGGCGACGATATCGAGGCCGACAAAGTGGTGATCGCCGCCGGCGCCTGGTCACATTTGCTGGCGGAGAAACTGGGCGCCAACGTCCCTCTCGAAACGGAGCGCGGGTATCATCTGGAGCTATCCGGCGCCAACAAGCAGCCAAGGGTTCCGGTCATGGACGCGGCGCGAAAATTCGTCGCCACCCCCATGGACGGCACCTTGCGCCTGGCGGGACTTCTCGAATTCGGCGGCCTGAACGCGCCGCCATCGCGCGGCCCCACGGATATGTTGATGCGCGGCGCCAAGGCCATGCTGCCTGGTTTGGAATACGAATCGAAACGGACCTGGATGGGGCACCGCCCCGCCCCCGCCGACAGCCTGCCCGTCATCGGGCCGGCGCCGGCCAGCCGCCACGTCTATTTCGCCTACGGACATCACCATGTTGGCCTGACCGCGGGCCCCAAGACCGGCCGGATCGTGGCGCAACATATGATGGGCCTGCAACCGAACGTCAGCCTTGACGCCTATCGTTGCGGCCGTTTTAACTGAAGGATCGAATTTTGTCATTGATGAAGTAAGACAGGGAGTGACAGACATGGCTAATAGACTTCTAAAAACCGTATCCGCGATCGGTGCTGTGATCGCGTTTTCCAGCGGTGCCGCCTACGCCGAAAAGTGGGACATGCCGATGGCCTATTCGGCCACCAACTTCCACTCGGCCGTCGGCGCCGAGTTCGCCAAATGCATTACCACGGGCACCGGGGGCGACATCGAAGTCGTAACCCACCCGGGCGGCTCGTTGTTCAAAGGCGCCGACATCAAACGCGCCATTCAGACCGGGCAGGTTCCGATCGGGGAGCGTTTGCTGTCCGGCCATCAGAACGAGAATGCCTTGTTCGGATTCGATTCCGTACCGTTCCTGGCGACATCTTTCGACGATTCAGCCAAACTATGGAAAGCCGCCAAGCCGACCCTGACCAGGATTCTGGACGATCAGAATCTGGTCCTGCTCTACGCCGTGCCATGGCCGCCGCAGGGATTGTACTTCAAGAAAGAGATCAACTCTGTTGCCGATATGAAAGGCATCAAGTTCCGCTCCTACAACTCGGCGACAGCCCGTCTGGCTGAGTTGGCGGGCATGCTTCCGGTGACCATCGAAGCCGCGGAAATCTCGCAGGCCTTCGCGACCGGCGTTGCCGAATCCATGATTTCATCCGGATCCACGGGTTATGACCGGAAAGTCTGGGAAAGCCTGACGCACTTCTACGAAGTCGATGCCTGGCTGCCGCGCAACTACGTCATGGTCAATAAAGACACCTGGAGCGGCACCAGCAAAGCCAATCAGAACGTGATTCGGGGCTGTGCCGAACTGGCCGAATATGCCGGCAACTATCGCTCGATCGAGTACACCCAGTTCACCTTGAACGGCCTAAAGGCCGGCGGCATGACGGTGGGTCCTGCCGGCGATAAACTGGTGTCCGAGCTGAAAGAAATCGGCGTCACAATGACGTCCGAGTGGCTGGAGAAGACCGGCGCAGAGGGCAAAGCGATTGTCGATGCCTTCAAAGCTATGAAGTAGGCCTAGCGACGAGGTAAGATCGATGGGAGGTCGCTCCGGCGGCCTCCCACTACCTATGCCGTAAACAAAGTGCGGGGACCTCAGACGAAGTAGGGGAATGGGGCATGCAGGCATTCGGGAAGTCCGCTCGTTTGATATTGGATCGCCTCTATTTGGGTAGCGGCATAATCGCTGCCCTGTTTCTTATCGCCATCCTATCCCTGATCGTCATTCAGATGCTCGCCCGTTGGACCGGCGAGGTGTTTCCAGGAGCCCCGGACTACGCCGGGTATTGCATGGCGGCGGCGTCCTTCTTTGCCTTTGCCCATGCCCTCAATCGCGGCGCCCATATCCGCGTCAGCATGCTGCTGAATGCGGTCGGCCCGAAGGTCCGCCGCCTGCTGGATATCTGGTGTTTCGCCATCGCCTCGGGGCTGGGCTGGTACTTTTCCTATTACGCGACGAAAGCCACCTATTGGTCCTGGAAGTTTCACGATGTCAGCCAGGGCCAGGATGCGACCGCGATGTGGATTCCCCAATCCGCCATGGTCCTTGGCAGTATTATATTCGCCATCGCGCTGAGCGATCATTTGGTTCACGTCGTGGTCTCCGGCGACCACCGCATCCAGACCGATGTGCTCGAACAGAGCCACGGTGAGTAAGACCGATGGGTGAATTTCAGCTTATTGGGATTTTTCTATTCATCCTGTTCCTGTTGTTGGGCACCGGGGTCTGGGTTGGCTTAGCCCTGCTCGGCGTTGCGTTCGTGGGCATGGAAATGTTCACCTCGCGCCCGGTCGGCGATGTCATGATCACTACAATTTGGAGTTCCTCGTCGTCCTGGACCTTGACCGCGCTGCCATTGTTTATTTGGATGGGTGAAATCCTTCACCGGACCCGATTGTCCCAAGATATGTTCCGCGGGCTGTCGCCCTGGCTGGCTCGCCTGCCGGGCGGATTGATTCACACCAATATCGTCGGCTGCACCGTCTTCGCGGCGGTTTCGGGCTCGTCCGCGGCGACGCTGACCACGGTCGGCAAAATGTCGATCCCCGAATTGCGCAAACGCAATTATCCGGAACACCTTATCATCGGCACGCTGACCGGCGCGGCGACCTTGGGACTGATGATTCCGCCGTCCCTGACGCTGATCGTTTATGGCGTCACCGTCAACGAGTCGATCTCAAAACTTTTCATGGCGGGTATCCTACCGGGCCTTTTTCTGGCGACCATGTTCATGGGCTACGTGGCGATTTATTCGAAGGTCTCAAAAACATTCCATCCGATCCCAGAACCGGTAATGACTTTCGCCGAGAAGGTCGCCAATTCGAAGTTCCTCATTCCGGTGATCTGCCTGATCCTGGTGGTCATCGGTTCCATGTACCTGGGCTACGCGACGGCCACGGAAGCCGCGGCTTTCGGCGTGATCGGCTCGCTGTTGTTGGCGGCGGGCCAAAAATCCCTGACCTGGGCGACATTCACCGAAAGCCTGATGGGGGCGACCCGCACATCGGCCATGATCGCCTTGATCCTGGCGGGGGCCGCGTTCCTTTCGCTTTCCATGGGCTTCACGGGATTGCCGCGCGCTTTGGCGGCATGGATCGCAGTTCTGGAATTGAGCCGCTTCGAGTTGCTGATGGCGCTGCTGGTTTTCTACATTGTCATCGGCTGTTTCCTGGACGGAATTTCCTCGGTGGTGCTGACCATGGCCGTGGTGGAGCCCATGATCCGCGATGCCGGGATCGATGTCATCTGGTTCGGTATTTTTATCGTTGTCGTGGTCGAAATGGCCCAGATCACCCCGCCCATCGGGTTCAATCTGTTCGTCATGCAAGGCATGACCAAGCACGAGATGGGATACATTTCAAAGGCCGCCATCCCGATGTTCTTGATTATGGTGTTGATGGTGTTCGTTCTGATATTCGTTCCGGAATTGGCGACCTATTTGCCGGACAATATGAAGTCGATCAATTCCCGCTGACGGCGTGACGCGCGCCTACTTGGAAAATAGTTTTCGCGGAAAATCGGCGAAGGTTTTCGCACCGGTCGGTGTGACCACAAAAGATTCGCTGATGACCAGGCCGGTGTCGTCGAGCCAGATCGCCGGAATGCAATGGAAGGTCATGTTGGCTTCGAGCACCGTCCGGTCGCCCTTGCGCAGGCTGCATGTCAACTCGCCCCAGGTCGGCGGATAACCGATCCCGACGGGATAGCCGATGCGCGAATCCTTCTCGATCCCATGGCGTGCGATGACCTTGCTCCAGGCCGCCGCCAGCTCCTCCAGGACCACCCCCGGCTTCACCATCTCCAGGACGGCGTTCAGCCCCTCCGCGATAACCTGGGAGATGTGGATCATCCGGTCGCTGGGCGTACCGAGGTAGAGGCACCGCGAAAGCGGCGCGTGATAGCGGTGCCGGACACCGCCCAGCTCGATGTAGAACATCTCGCGCCGCTCGAGCGGCGCTTCGGTCCAGCTCAAGTGCGGCGCCGCACAGTATTCGCCGACCATCGCGTTCGGTGGCTTGCAGGTGAAGGTGCCGCCAAATTCCGGGGTGCCGGCCGTGGTCGCCCGGTTGAGTTCCGCGATCACGTCGCACTGCCGGACCCCAGGCTCGGCGGCGTCCAATGCCGCCTGCATAGCGGCCGCGGAGATCTTGCCCGCCTGCATCATGTACGCGACCTCGGAATCGGACTTGCGCAGGCGAACCCAATTGACGAGGAGAAAGGCGTCGGCAAAGGCCGCCCCGGAGAGGCTGGACGTCAGGATCTCGTGCCAACGGGCGGTGTAGTAGTAGTCGTCCATCTCGACGCCGATCCGGCTGCGCGCGTACCCTTGGGCCTGGATCAAGGCTGCCAGCGCCTGCATGGGATGCTTGTCCGCGGAGCCCACGTAGCTGTCGTCGTAGGGGATGATGTGCTCAGCGTCCATGAAGACCGTGAACTCCGCGCCGACCGCGTCCATCTTGCGGCCGAACCAGATCGGCTCCTCCCGATCGAGGGCGACCAAGACCATCTGCGGCGTGTAGAACGACCAGCCATCGTAACCGGTCAAGTAAAACTGATTGGCTGGGCTCGCGACCAACAGCAGATCGATGTTCTGTTCGGTCATGCGGCGCTTCACACGGGCGAGACGATCTAGATACTCGCCGCGCTCGAACAGCATGCGGGGCTGTCTCCTGCGCTCCCCAGCCGCCGCAGATGTTTCTTCGATAGATTGGTTCATCCCATTCCCCGAGTGCTCCTGCCACAGCGGAGGAGTATGCCCGAGCCACCGCATGAAGACCAATTACAAGAGGTTCAGGTGGTGCCTCAGTTTGAAATTTGCTGCGCCGAAACCGCAAAGCAGACCCAAATGTCCGAAGCCCGGGCCTTTCCGGACATGTGCCAAATGTGACCCTGACGGCGAGTTTTAGCCAGAAGTGGACATATCCGCGCAATTAATGGAGGGGCCGCCAGGCGTCAGCTTCTCGGCAATCCCGAACGCTGCCAATCGGTGATCCAAGCAGGATTGGGGTTAGTATCTTCGCTATGGTAACCAAGGATATCGCCGTGCATTTGGTAGCCGATGAGCCGGCGAATGTGCTCGGGGTACCGGGCAACGACGTCTAGCGGGATGTCGAGGTACTGGTTCACCTCCTGGCGCAACCAGCCGAGTACATAGGTGTTGATGAGTCCCATGCGCGGGTGCTGTGAATGATTTGCTCCGCCGCCGTGCCACACCGAGCCGAGGTAAAGGAGGAGCGACCCCCTGGGCAATTTCGCCTGCACGCTTTCTTCGGGCGCGGGCACGAATTCCAGGTCGATCTGCCGATGGCTCCACGGCACCAGATGGGTCGCGCCGTTCTCGATCGTGAACTCGTCAAGGGCCCACAACGCCGAGAACTGCCATTCGACACCCGGCACGCGAAGCGGATAGATCGAATCGTCGCGGTGCAGCACCTGCTGGGTCTCGCCCAGATGAATTTCAATCCCGGTGTTGCTGCCGATACGGTAGTTGATGCAGTTCGACAACAGAATTGCGTCGGCGACCTTTAGTACCAAGGGATTGCCGACCAGGTCGGCGGAGGTGGGCGAGTAGGCCAGGACGCTGTCAATCCTTAGCGTGGAGTAGCCGTTGAAGTCGCTCTGGGTCGTCGTACCAACGCGGTCAAACTCAGGGCGAAGTTCGGAGACCACGCGGTCGATGGTGTCGGTGTCAACGAGCGACTCGACAATCGCGGCGCCGTCGCGCTTGAGGGCGGCGGTGACGTCCTCAGGAGTCACTTTGGCGGTGAAGCGTTCCAAACTCATACGACCCCCTGCACGGCAATCAGAGAGCCTTCCCGCGACTCTCTTCTAATCGCGAAAGGGTGCCTCAGATCGCTTTGACAGGCAATCCCCCGCTGTGACGCATAATGTCCGCTTTGGGTCCAGGCTGTGTAAAAACTAATTCCTGGAGACCGAGACGAAATATTGAGTCATTAATTTAGCCTTCGCCGCAACAATGATTCGTCCACGTTACCTTCGGGAATCAATTGCTGCGCGGAAGGGCTCGGCATCCGCGTTTTACACAGCCTGGGTCAACAGCGGTCGTTCTGGGCTATAGCCGATGACTTCCGGTGTTGACGGCTATGTGGACATTATCAACTCGAATGCGGTCGTTCGGGGATTCGATTTGGTAAGGATTGAAACTGAGGCACCGCCGAGGTTCAGTTGACCTTGCCGTCCGATTGGGCAACCATCGCGATCGGGAGCCGCGCCGAAAACCAATTGCAGACTCTCGTTCCCCGGGGGAGGTAAGTCATTGACTGAAAATGGACAATCGGAGTGTTGCGGCCCGGGCTACGCCTCGCCGGCCGACCCCGAGAGTCCCACCTATTCAAAAGTTATCAGACGGCTGGAGATTCCGGGCATCGGCGATGAACCGCACCACATGGGATGGAACACCTGCTCGTCCTGTCATGACGGCCCGGCCAAGGAGCGGCGCCAAAGTCGTCTGGATGCAGATCGGCGTGCGCAACGATCCCGCGGCTCTCCTCCTGCCCGCCCATTGGCCCGTCGGATCGCCCAGGCGATCTCTATGGGTCAATATCAAGGACCTTTGGTATAAATGGCGAATCCGCCAGTGGATAGCTGGGATCGGCTTCGGCGCCACCTCGCCCGGGTCGAACCGCCGTTCGACTCATCGGATACGCTCCCGCCGGCCTGCTACACGGACCCGGACATTTACGAACGCGAACTCGAAACCATCTTCCGCGCCTCCTGGATCGGTGTGGGCCGGGCCGATCGCTGGAAATCGCCGGGCGATTACGCGGCTTTCAAACTGGCCGGCATCCCCATCATCGTGCTTCGCGGCAAGGAGGGGCAGTTGCGCGCGTTCGCCAACTCTTGCCGTCACCGGGGCACCCAGTTGCTCGAAGGCGAGGGGAATTGCCGCCGCATCACCTGCCCCTTCCACAGTTGGACCTATGCCCTCGACGGCCGGCTGATCGGCGCGCCGAAGATGGCGCGTACCCGGGATTTCGACGAAGCGGACTATGGCCTGGTCCCGGTCCGGGCCGCGACCTGCGACGGCTTCGCATTCGTCTGCTTCGACGAGACAGCACCCGGCCTCGACGAGTGGCTCGGCGATTTTTCGGAATTGCACCGGCCATGGTCGCTCGCCGACTTGGTCTCGACCCGCCGGCGCGAGTTCGAAGTTGCGTGCAATTGGAAGGTGTTCCTCGAAGTCTTCAACGAGTACTACCACCTCCCCTACGTTCATCCGGCCTCGCTCAATAGTATCTACGACCTGCCGGACGACGCGGACGAGACTGCCGGCAACTACGCGACCCAGTTCGGCACGACGCGCGGCACGGGCGGCCTGTTGGAGAATACGCAGGACGAGCCCTTGCCGGCGATCGAGACCCTGCGCGACCGAAATCGCCAGGGAACCCGCTATAGCTGGACGTTCCCGAACATGACCTTCGCAGCGGGGACGGAGGCGATATGGGTCTATGAGGCCTATCCCCTGGCGCCCGGCCGGACGCGGGTCGGCATGACCCTGTGCTTTCCCGCCGCAACCGTCGCGCGCCCCGATTTCGAAGCGCGCGCACAGCACTACTACGACAGGTTCGACACAGCACTTGCGGAGGACATCCCTATGCTCGAACGGCAGCAGGCCGGCCTGACCTCACCCTTCGCGCGCCAGGGCCGCTACTCCTATCTCGAGCCAAGCGTCGCGGCTTTCGCATTTTGGTACGCTCAAAAGCTGCTCGAACCATAGCGCTTGGCCGGATCGATCGATTGGTCACACCGAGTCCAAGTCGTAGCGCTCGCGATGGAACGGCACGACGTCGGGATCGACAACGGTGTCGAGTTCGCGGGCGTAGCGGTGGCCTTCGTAGACCGCGTGAGCAATGGTTGCCGGGCCGTAGCAATCGCCGATGCGCTTGACCGATTGGAAGTCGTTATCGGCCGCAAGCGCGTAGAAAAGCTCGTCGCAAGGCAGGCGGCCGGTCACCGAGATCACGGTAGCTGAGCGCGTCACCGTGGTGCGGGTCAGGGTATCGACCATGTCCACGGTGCCGTCGCCAACCTTCGACAAGCGGTGGCGGGCTAGGATCTCGATGCCCAGGTCGATCATGCGGCGCTCGATCTTTTCCTGTTCCAGGGTGTATTGGGTCCATTCGGCGACGCACAGCCCCGGGGTCGCCAAGGTTACCTCGTGGCCCGCGCCGCGCAGCAGCTCGGCGATGACGCTGCCCATGTAGTAGTGGTCGTCGTCGTAGACGATCACCGGGCTCCCTGATGGCCCATCCGGCCGCCTGCCGGCCATGATGTCGTCGGGGGTCAGCACGCGGGTCCCATCGGCGCCGGGCACCGGGAACAGGTTGGCCCGGCCCATGCCGTCCGGGCGCCACTTTGAGCCGGTGGCAATGACGACGTGATCGGCGCCCAGTTCGCGGACCAGCTCGGCGGTCATCTTACTGGCCATGAAGACCTCCACATTGGCCATCTCGCGGATCTGGCCGAGCCGGTAGTCGCGCACCCGGGCCCAAGCGGAAAGGCCCGGCAGGGCGCTCTCCAAGGTGACCCGGCCGCCGAGCGCGTCACCGGCCTCGGCCAGGGTGACATGATAGCCGCGTTGGCCCAGGGCCCGCGCCGCCTCCAGCCCTGCCGGCCCGGCACCGACCACCAGCACGCTGGCGTCGGAGCCCTTGGCGGCAATCTTCTCCGGATGCCATCCCTTGCGCCATTCCTCGCCCTGGGTCGGGTTCTGGGTGCAGCGCAGCGGCGCCCCCATGTTGTTCCAGGCGGCGCAGATATTGCAGCCGATACACTCGCGAATGTCCTCGATGCGGCCGTCCTCGATCTTTTTCGGCAAGAAGGGATCGGCGATGGACGGCCGCGCCGCGCCGATAATATCGACCACGCCGCGGCGGATCGCCGAGACCATGGCGTCGGGCGAGGTGTAGCGGCCGACCGTGGCCACGGGCTTGGTGGTGACCTGCTTGACGAAGCTGATGAATTCTTCCTGATAACCCTCCTCGGCGAACCGCGAGGTCATGGAATCGTTGGCCCAGTCGGACACGTTGACGTCCCACATGTCGGGCAGTTCGGCCAGCATCTCGACCGCGTC
>SMVB01363941.1_pt1 | contig 15618 bp, 10 predicted proteins | sample 2456461 | NCBI WGS metagenome assembly SMVB01 (sample SAMN11095934, study PRJNA526329) | marine sediment metagenome | biome: Marine sediment; feature: Surficial sediment; material: Deep marine sediment; isolation source: Hadal surficial sediment | place: Pacific Ocean | collected 2014-05 | depth... | reverse complement strand
GGTGAAATGTCCCCATCAATTTCGTGTTGTGGCGATCCCGGAACTTGTCGAGATACGCCGTGTTTGCGGCGACTCCACCGGCGCGAACGATCATGTTCGGATCATCCTTGAGGATTTCAAAAGAGTCGTAGTCTCGTGTCCCGTTCTTCGCCATTTCGAAGTCCAGGATGACGCCATAGCGTATCGGCAAGTCTTTGATGCCGCGCTTGAACTCGTCGAAGGGGAAAACCGGAAACTCGGTGCCATCGAGCAATTTACCGTCCAGCACCTTGTGTGCTTCAGCCTCCGAAATCTTTCCGGCCAATTGCCCGGTAAGTCCTTCCGGACTGGCACGCTCCACATGTGCGTACACCTCCTCAAACCGCGCAGGATTTGCGAATATGCCACCGCCATGGACCACCACCAAGACATGATTTCCCTGCGGCGTCGTCACAACGCTTTCATCGGTATTCGAGGTGAACCAGGTGTTCCAAATGATATTGTCGTAGGAGGCGTTGGCCCGGGCGTGAAGTAATTGCGGCATCGATGCAACGAAGCCATCGTCACCCGCGTAATCCAGGGCGCGCCGCAATGCGGTAGGAATATGCGGCTCGAAAATGATCTCTGCTTCCATCACAGCTCGAAGTCCAAATTTCTCAAACTGGTCGACACGCCACGCGGCGCAACCGCGACGTAGCGGGCCATGTTGTGAATGTTGGCGTCGCCACCGATGCCATATTCCGCGTCATAGCCATAGTCGTCGTCATCGTCCTCGGTGCCCACACCCCCTGAGTTTCCGGCAAGAAACACGATGCGCGTCTGGGGCTGGTCTGGATCGATTCTGTTATAGGGGTGCCAGTTTCCCATCATCCTGGTGTCGTGACGGCCCTGCGCCTTATCGAGATAGGCCGCGTTCGCTTCGACCCCGCCGGCACGCGCGATCATGTTCGGTTCATCCTTGAGAACATCGAAAGGATCGAACCCTCGTGTTGATTTCCGTGCCATCTCGAAGTCCAGGATGACGCCGTAGCGTAGCGGCAAGTCCGTGACGCCCCGTTTGAACTCGGTAAACGGGTAAACCGGAATTTCGTTGCCGTCGGGCAGCTTGCCCTCCAGCACGTCGCGGGCTTCGGCTGCGGAAATCTTGCTGCCATTATTGCCAGTAAAGCCGACCGAATTCGAACCGTTCACACTCGATTGGTAGGTCTTCTCAAACCTCGCAGGAGCGGCAAATATGCCACCACCATGGACCACCACCACGGCATGATTTCCCTGTGGCGTCGTGACCACGCTTTCCTCGGTATAAGAGGTGAACCAAGTGTTCCAGATGATATTGTCGTAGTCGGCGTTCGCCCGGGCGTGAAGTAGCAGCGGCATCGATGCGACGAAACCATCGTCTCCCGCGTATTCCAATGCCCGCCGCAGCGCGGCGGGAATATGCGGCTCGAAGATGATCTCTGCTTCCATCTTCATGTCGGCCATGTCCGTTTCGATATCGCTCCTTTTAAGAAAAACCCCGCAAAAGCGGGGTTTTTTTTAAATGCCGGGAGACAGTTTCCTGTCAGCGCAGCATTAGTCACCCCATCCCTTGAAGAAACGCAGGCCGTATTCCCGCGGCCGGTTGGTGTAGACCCGGTGATAGCGGTCGTACTGAGTCGAATGCGAAAACGCCCACTCAAAATCTCCGGTATTCTGAAAGAGCTCTGCCCGTTCGTCGGCGACATTGTTGACGAATAACTCAAGCCGCCAATCGTCATCGATCGAGATCAGGCCAAAGCGGAAGTCGGCAATCCCATATGCGGCCTGCATGTGCGATGGATTGGCGCTAGACTTATTCGGAATCAACAGGTTAACCGAGTCACCTGTGTACGAATACTGGGCTCGAAAGAACATCTCGCCAGCCTGGATAAACTGCACCGGCCAGTTGTAACTGACCCATCCCGAACCTTGGAACTCCGCCACGTTAGGCAACCTTTGGCCCTTCGTTATGCCCAGGCCCTTCCTGGGATCGGTGACGAGATCTTCGTCGATCTCTGCCTCAACCCACTGGGCGTTTAAACCAATATCCCAACCGTCTGCCGGAACCCAGTTGAACTGCGCCTCGACCCCGCTGCTATGGGCGTCGCCCGCATTGCCTACGACTTTCACCCAAGTGAGGGCGGCTCCGCCCGAACAAGGGCCGGGATCTGTGATATCGACGCATTCGCCGAAACTGGGATCCACTATTTCCGTTTGAAAGTCTTCCCAATCCATGTAAAACAAGCTCACATTGAGCTGCACTGTATTGTCGGCCCAGCGGGTCTTAGCACCGATTTCGTAGTTTTTGAGTAAATCCGGTTGCCATACTAGAGGGAAGAAGGTTCTACTGTAATCAACGTTACCTGCGAGTCGGTTGGTGCCTCCCGGCCTGAAGCCCTCGGTGTAAGACCCATACAGCATCTTGTCGTCACTGAGATTCCAGCTGAGGGCGACCTTCGGCACGAAATCACTGAGCTTTCCTGCCGCTATCCCTTCACCCCCGCTGCCCGGTTGAGATCGTGGTTGGAGAATGCCACCGATGTCCGTACCGTTCGCATCGCGGTATCCCGCATGCCATCTGAGGATCTGCTTGTCGTTCGTGGTCTCAAACCAACGACCACCTAGCGTCAAATTCACATCGTCATTGATGTGCCAGGTGAGCTCGCCGAACACGGCTGTTTGTTTCCACTGGGTACGGTCCTCGCCGTACCAGACATATTGGGCTTGCGGGAATGTCGTGCCCGGGGCGCAGAACCCCTGAGCAACGTATTCCGCCGTGCAGTTACCCGGGGTCGAATAGAAATCTTCGAGAAACGTCAGGGACTGCGTGTTCTGGTAATCCCCGGATGTGGATTTCATAAAGACAGCATCCCAGTCATCGTTACTGTCCTCGAAATAGAGGCCAGCCAGCCAGTCGAACTTCTCGCCCTGGTGCGACAGCCGGAATTCCTGCGCAAACTTGTCTTGAAATGACGGTCCCTCGCCAGTGCCGACAAAATCAGTTTGCAGCGACGGATCGCCACTCGCCGATGGTTGGTTGACGCAGTACCGCGGGTAATAGACTGCCCGGTTGGTGCTAGTATTTTCGTAGATCCAATAATAGGTTGCAAAATCGAATGTGGCAGCATCGCCTCTATCCTCACACCCCCAAGCGAAGTAGTACTTGTAGTAGATCGTCCTGTCTACGTTGTAATCGTATACGCGCTCGTAGAAGCTCGTCGCCGATACGAACTGGGCGAAGCCAAGATCGGCCTCGATCGTCAGCGACGCAACAGACCATTCATCGCGTGACCAATTCTGCGCGAACGCGATTGTCTGCAGATCTCCAACGAACGGGTTGTAATCGTTGCTCGCCTGCGCTTCGGATTCTGAATAGTGATACGAAAGCGTCGCTGACCAGTTTTCGTTGATATTCCAGCGTGCCGAGATCCTCGCGGCCAACAATTCGACCGTATTCCAGTTTTCCTCCACCACGTCAGCATTATCCAGAGTGCCCCATTCCATTCGTTCGCGGCCTAAATAGCTGCCATAATTCGGTCCCGCAGCATAGCCAAACCAAGTGTCAGGGTGGTTGCCCAACACGTTGTCAATGTAGCCGCCATCTTCTGCTGTCTGTACCGCAATACGAATGGCAAATACGTCTTCCACCAACGGTAAGTTGAGCACACCGGTCACGCTATAACTGGAGTCACTCGTTGAGCCGCTACGCATCTGTGCGTCAACGCTAGCCTCGAACTGGGTCGGATTCGGCTGATTGGTGATGATGCGCAAGGTGCCCGACTGTGCGCTGGCGCCGAACAGCGTGCCCTGTGGTCCCGCCAATGCTTCCACGCGCGCGACATCCAACAGGCGAATGTCCGGCTGCTGGCTGGTCCCGGTGACTGATACCTCGTCAAAATAGATCGATGCGCTGGTCCTGCCAATGAAACCGCTAGGGCCCGTGCTAATACCGCGGAAGATGACCGAGCTGTCGTTCGTAAAATTAATGTACGACAAGCTGGGGATGAAACGTGCGTAGTCTTCCGTATTCAGGGCGCCCATATCTTTGAGCATAGACTCGGGGAGAGCCTGAACACTGGCCGGAATCTTCTGCACATTCAGTTCGCGCTTAGTCGCCGTGACGATGATCTCGTCGAGCACATCGCTCGCGCCGTCTTCCTGTGCTAACGCTGCGCCTGGTGCGGCTAGTGCGGCAGAAACGGCTGCGGCAACTGGACTGATGGAATACCGATTCTTGTGGCTCATCTTGAACTCCCCCTCAGTTTATGAGTTGGAACGGCTAGCGGCCAAAGGAACGTTACTAATAGCCGCCGTCCCATCTGGCCTGATTATAGGCACGAAATTTCTGTGATTTCAAACAGAGTTTTTCGGATGTTTTATAATGTAGAACAAAGATCACACGTTACAAAATGTTCAACAATTGTGAACGAGATAGTGGTGTATATTGTATAGCGCTCCGGTCGGAGTCGGCGCCTGCCAGGATTCGTTCATTTCTCACCAGGCGCGCGCCTTGCCGCCGAGGCTCAGGCGGCGGAACTGCCCAGGCAAGTGGGACGGTCAGTTTCGGGCAGCTCCTTAAGCAGCGGTTCGAGCACTTCGATCAAGGGCCCCAGATGCGGCTCGTAGTTTCGCCAGGTATTGACTGCACTTGAGTAAATTGGCCGCCGCACCTGCTCCGAACTTGCGGATTTCACTGCCCGGATGGTGTCATGAAATCTGAGGCATGACTCTTCCCAGCCGAGCTCGCAGTACTCGAGGATCCGCCTTACCTGGCCTTCGAGGTCTGCAACGACCTCCTCGTACTGGACGTCAAGCACTTTGCCGGGCAGGACTTCATGCCAGTGGTCCATCAAGCGCTGATATTGCAGGTAGTTTTCGCCAAGTTCCACCAGGTCATAGGAAAACGGTTGCCCCTCCGCGAACAGCTGCTTGTAGCTGCCAAAGCAACTGTCCAGCGGGTGACGCCTGGCGTTGATGATCTTTGCGTTGGGCAGAATCAGGTGAAGGAAACCGATGTGCACATAGTTATTCGGGTTCTTGTCCGTAAAAAACGGACTGCCGCCTCGGTGCCGACGGGTGCGCTCGATATACTCACTGCCAAGGTGTCTGAAACCGTCTCCATCTATGTTCGCTACAGATTCCGGGTAGCGCGCGCCGCGGCCACTCATCTTTCCATTGGAGCGGATCGTTAAAGCCAGATCACGCAATTCGTGGGTTCCGTCCACCTGGGGGTGACTGGACAGGATCTGCTCTATCAGGGTTGAACCGGACCGTGGTAGGCCAACAATAAAAATCGGGGCGGGCTCAGGGTCGCCATGGCCAGTGTTGTCTTCAAGAAACTGCTGCGAAAAAGCCTTGATCGACCCATCGATCGTCTCTTCGTTCTGGACGCGGTCATAGAATTCCCGCTCGCGCCGCAGTTTATTGCCACGTTCGATGAACTCGAACGCCCGATCGTATTCCTTGCGGCCGTCGAATTCGAGGCCAAGCGCATTGTTCATTTGCACCTGACCCTCGGGCGGGATGCGCTCATCGCCGACCAATGCCAGCATATCGTCAACTTCCGAATCCTCGAAACGGAAAGTCTTCAGATTCGCCAGGCTCCAGTACGCCTCGGCATCCAGCGGGTTCGCTTTTATGCTTCTCCGGTAGGCAACTATTGCGCCATTCCCGTCTCCAATCGTGCGACATACGTTTCCTTTACCGCACAATGCCGCGACATGATCCGGCACAATTTCAAGCGCATTCTCATAAGACTCGAGTGCATCCTGGTGATGCCCGGCAGACGCATGGGCAGACGCCAGTAGCAAATGCCCATTGGCTACGCGAGGCTCCAGCTTTATAAGCCGCTGCGCGCTTTTGATAGCGTCTTCGGATTTCTCTTGCTCGTACTGCACAATCACGAGGTCGCCCCAGGCCGGACCGAAATCGGGTGCCAGCACAACCGCCTGCTTCAACAGCACTTCCGCGTCGGCGTACTGCTTTTGCTTAATGCCTAGACCAGCCCATAAGCGCATCGCCGAAACATTGTCAGGATGACGAGTCAGAATCTGACGGTAGAGCTTCTCAGCGTCGGCAAACTTTTCATCCTTCTCCAACTCGGCCGCCTTGGCGATATCCTTGTTGTCCTGACTGGACTCCATGATCTCGCCCTTCAACGCCCGTGCCTCTTCCACGCGGCCCAAATGCATCAACACCTGTCCGAGTTTCATACGTGTTCGTTGCCGCTTGGGGTCGAGTTTCATGGCCTGCTGAAATGCTTCGGCCGCGGCGGGCAGCTCGCCTTTCGCGAAGCGTAGCTCGCCGCGCACCTCATGTGCGCGTTGAAACTCCGGGATGATGGACAGTGCGCGTTCGATTCGCGTGTTCGCCTCGGGAAATCGTCCAAGCTTTACCAGTGCACGGGCCGACAGGCACAGGAAGTTGGCATCCTCCGGGTGCTGATCCAGCGCACCGGCGCAGACGGCCTCCGCGGATTCGGCCTCGCCAGTCTGCAAAAACATCTGTGCCTGCTGAAACAGTTCTTTGTGTTCCTTTTCGTCGAAAATCGGTCTTCTCCAGAATTCGCGACCTGCGTACGTTACCGTACTATGACGCACGCACGCCAGAGGCGTCGATCGCGGCTGGAATCGATTCGAGGTTGCCCAGTGTCAACAGGTTGGCACCCGACACACCTGGAATCGTCGCCAGCTCCTGCAGCAATTCCGCGCAGATCTCGATGCCCTCGTGTTCCGGATCAGACGCCTGCTCCAAACGCTCGATTATCGGCTCCGGCATCAGCGCGCCCTTCACGTTATCCCGCATCCAACGCGCCACATCGGCAGACGGCAATGGTGATAGCGTCATGATGAAATTGAGCCTGTGAGTCAACTTCGATGCGACGATGCGGGCCATGTAATTGCGGACCACGCCCATGTCGAAGCAAAGTTGCGTCTGCACAAAGTTGGCACCGGCATCGCATTTTTGGACGAGATTGTCAGGCGTCCAGTCTACGCTCGGATCGAATATTTCGGCGATGGCCCCAACAACAAAGTCAGAGACGAGCGAATCGGTTTCGGCATTCTTCAAATTCCGTATATATGCCATTAGTTCCTTCGCGGTTGTGTCGAAGACGTTGCGCACCCTGAGCTTTTTGCTGTTTGGGATCTTCTTGCCGCGCGTCAACAATACGCTGGTCACTCCGAGCGCGGCTGCGCCAATAAATTCACTCTGTAGCGCAATGCGATTTCGATCGCGGCAGCTCATGTGAACGATCGGATCTATGCCCTGCTGCAGCAGCAAGGCCGCAGCGGCGGTGCCCGACATATGCACCTGCGCGCCTGGATTGTCCGTCAGCTGCACCGCATCGACCGCCGGCCGCAGGATTTCGCCTTGCCGAATCAACAATTCTGCATCCGGTGCCCGCGGTAGGTTCACATTGGCAGTCACCACGAACTCTTTTGTTTTCAGGGAATCTTTAAATGTCATCCAGGATCAACTTGCAAAGATCTCGGTCATATCAATCAGGTAATCATGATTTCGAATAGTCTGCCATACCGACCATACGCTTCAACCAGACGTCATGCGGCGGCAGTTTACCGGGCGCGGCATTGATGGCGTCTAGCACCTCCCTGAGAATCGCGGGACGTGGCCGGTTTTCGCCGTATCGTTCACGGTACTCGGGACCGAGAAAGTCCATGCCGTAGAGTATGTGCTCATAGCTGTGATGGTTCCACAGGCGGCCAGTGTCAATCGGATGCCTGTTATCCTCAAACGCGTTTCCAGATACCATGGGTATCTCTGATTGGCCAGGGAAGAACTGATCGTCGAAATCGGAAACCGACGGTGGTTTGATTCGCCAGAATTCAAGTTTGGCCCGCAGTCTGTCGTTTATCCGTTCCGGGCGCCTGACCTCGCGCCAGAATTCCGTGTCTGTCCGACGCGTCAGGCAGTAATGCATATTGATGAAGTCCAGAATCTCGTAAAAGCGGTTCGTCATGATGCGGTTAAATCGAAAAGCGAGCGGTGCCATATCATCTGTATACGGGAAATGTTCAGCCAGAAGATCGATGGCGATCTGGCTAAGGTACAGTCCGGTAGATTCCAACGGCTCGATAAATGCTCCAGACAGACCAATGGCTATGCAATTCGCAGTCCACTGTTGTTCCCGTCGCCCCACGGTAAATTTCACAATGCGCGATGGCAGCGCTTCTGAATGGTAACCCTCGAAAGCTCGCAATTCTTTTTCCGCATCATTGTCGCTTAAGTGGGCGCTGGAATGCACGTAGCCGAGTGAACGCCTGTTCTGCAGCGGAATATCCCAGACCCAACCAGCCGACAATGCCGTTGCCCTGGTATAGGGACGCACACAACCGGGGTAGTAATGTTCATATGGCACATTCATTGTTACGGCCCGATCACACAGAAGCCACTGCGAGCAATCTTTAAAACCAACGCCGAGCTTTTTTCCGATAAGGCGAGCCGCGAATCCAGTGCAATCTATAAAAAGGTCGGCTTCCAGCCGCTTGCCGGACTCGGTTTGAACCGAGGCGATATTTCCGCTTTCATCCATGTCGACGTCGATGACATGATCCAGGTAGTGCATAACCCGTCGCGCTGTAGCGAAATCCCGCAAATAGTCCGCGAACTTCAGCGCATCCATATGAAACGCATATTCGAACGGTAGCCCGGAATCCTCGTTTCCGAGCATTTTAGGCGCAAGACCCATTTCACAAATTACAGGCTGTGCCGATACCGTATTCGTAAAGGGCACCGATCGATCGCTCATCAGCCATCTTCGGCCAGCGTCTTCGCAGGGTCCTGAGCCATAGCGGCAAAAGGGATGATGATAAAACTTGCGCTTAACGTCCAGCCAATTGACGTAGCGGATCGACTGTTTAAAAGTACCGTCAACTGCCCTCATGAAATCCAGCTCGTCAATGCCGATGACGGCCAGAGTGTTTCTGATATTAGGGATCGTGGCTTCACCAACACCGATGCGCTGTACATTCGGTGATTCAACCAAACTAATTTCTGCAACTCTTTGATCGCCGATATTAAGCACTGCATTCAAATATGCCGCAGTTGTCCAGCCAGATGATCCGCCCCCGACGATCAGGACCCGCTTTGTGCGCATATCCGAAACCTCTTGTTGCTACTTTTGGGGGAGCGTTCCCACATATAGGTGCTGCGACCGGCACCCCAATTTACCGATACTGATATTTCATCCATAATCATAACGCCATCACACGATCACCAAGCCATGCAAATAAAAAATAGCGATGATAATTCCGTAGATAAGGATATCGCAGCGCTTTCTGACTTAGCTTTGCAGCATTATCAGGGAGGCCGCCTGCGGCAAGCGCAGGCTGAATGTCTACGCATACTGCGCAAACAACAACGCCCCGACGCCATACTTATTTTAGGCAATATTGCCCACGAGCAAAGGGAGTTTAAGGTGGCAATCGAGCGCTATCAACAATTCTTGAGGCTCGTCCCCGATCATGATCAAACCCAGTTTAACTTAGGCATAGTGCTTGAGGAATTGGGCCGCACGGATCGTGCCATTGAGCATTACAAAAAATCCATCAATCTTGCCGCCGATAATGCTGCAGTACATAAACGATTAGGTGATGCCTGCAGCAAGCTTCAACGCTGGGAGGAGGCGATCAAGGCTTACCAACGAGCCCTCGCTATTCAAGCTGAGGATATTGGCACGATAATAAAACTTGGTAATGCGTTTATTGCGGCGCGACTATTCACAGACTCAATCCTGCTATATGAGCAGGCCTTAACAAATCTACCAGACAATGCCTTTTTGCATAGACACTTAGGTGCTTCGCTACAAAAAATGGGGCAAATGAAAAAGGCTATTAGGTGCTTTGAGCAGGCGCTCCGATTGCGCCCGGATTATGTCGGAGTACGAATTGATCTCGCGCGAGTGCTGCGGCAGTTGGGCAGAGCCGACGAAGCATTAATTCCACTTGAAGAGGCTATAGATCTTGATCCCAACGATGCCGAGGCTCATATCAGCCTGGCGTTAACTCTCAGACAACTGGGCCGAACGGAACTTGCCGTAGAGCGATTAGAGCAATTTCTTACTATCAGGCCTACTTGCGGTTCGGCCTATTACAACATCTCGCTAATGAAGCCAAGGCATGCGTTGATACCTGCCGTCGAAAGGATCATTAGGCGGCCTAATCTGCCAAAGGGCGACGCCATATATTGCCATTTTGCCCTGGGCAATTTTTTCGATAGCGTCAAGTCATTTGATCAGGCGTTTAGACATTTCCTAAAGGCCAATTCGCTGCAGCGCGCAGCACTCGCCTATCACGCCGAGGAGAACATACAAGCCACAGACAGGTTAATTAAGGTCTACTCCAAAGATTTTTTTCAAGGTAAGCGCAAATTTGGATCTGCGTCGCAATTGCCCGTATTCATAGTGGGCATGCCCAGATCCGGTACCACCTTGCTTGAGCAAATCCTCTCCAGCCATGCCTTAGTACATGGGGCCGGTGAAGTCGAGACTTTCGCCGCAGTGAACCATTCCATTGCCGAGCAACTTAAATACGCCAATCCCCCTCCGGAATGTATGTCCCTTATTGATAGAAAAATGGTCGAAGAATATTCCGCGCGGTATTTGCAAGAATTGACACTTCACTGCCCGACTGCTGCGCGCATCACTGACAAACAGCCGGGGAATTTCGTCAGAATCGGGCTTATCAAAACCATGTTTCCTGACGCCCGCATCATCCATTGCCAACGCAATCCCCTGGACAACTGCGTCTCGTTATTTTTTCATTGTTTCACGCCCTTAACTTGCTCCTTCGAGTTGACGGAGCTAGGTCAATATTACCTGGACTATCAGCGCTTAATGTCCCATTGGCAAAACCTTTTTCCCGACGAGATATTTACGGTGAGGTATGAAGAATTGGTAGTGGATCAAGAAAGGGTCAGCAAGCAATTAATCGACTATCTTGGCCTGGAATGGGATGAAAGTTGTTTGAATTTTCATAATAACGAACGAAATGTTATGAGCCCTAGCAATTTGCAGGTCCGGCAACCGATGTATAAAAATTCAATGAACAGATGGAAAAACTACGAAAAACATATTCAGCCATTAATCGACATGCTGTAACAGGAATATTGATTTTCTGATACTAATAATTCGTCCGTAATCATGACTGTATTAAATGCAGAATTAGCGGGCGCCGTGCCGGCGCTCAGGCCGTCCTTTTCACTTGCCGGATACATAGGCGAGAGGACCTGGCGGAACGTAGTCGAATATGAAGGTGATCCGATCCTCGGTTCCCTTGTTCGCTACGCTGTGCTGTTTCTGATTGTTTATCTCGTAAGCTTGCCCGACTTTGAACTGGTACGGCCGCCCATCGATCGAGAACCAGACTCTTGAATTTGTCGTAATCGGCACATGAATACGGTGCCCACAATGAAACGATTGGTGCACGTCACAATGCGACTTGATTTTCCCGCCGGCCAAGAGTTTGGCCGCCATTGCACGAATGACCTCGCCGCCCATCGGATAGTGTTTTCTGATGATTTCTTGCATGACAGGTACAGCGACGTCCGCTAGTCGATCCCAGCCCGGCTCTTTGCGTACGTTAGTATCAGGCCATTTCTTCCCGTCTGTGAAAACCAGTACGATCGACCGAGTCTGATCGTGGTGATGGTACGTCTGCTGGCGATACTCGTCCTCATGCCAGGCGACGTCTTCCTGGCCGAGGATGGCCTCACGAAGAGCTGTTGTGTCGATAGCGCCGAGTTCGCGCAGTGATACGTCGATATCCATATTGATAGGCTGTATGAGATAGTCTGGAAATTCTACCGCGTCAGCATATGTTGCGCAAAACGTGAACGCAAATCACCGCCTCCCCTTGCCTTGCATGACTTGCTCTTCACGCCGGTCGATGGCGGGACGCGGCAGGAGTTCATGCCGGTGGGCGGAGCCCAGCGCGGCAACACGTCAATCAGCAGCTTTATCGCTTGATCGCTGCCGATTTTGGCTGGAGTTGAATTCCCGTTCATTGCAGAGCGAATTAGTTTATGCGATACAATTGCCGGAACTCAGCCCACACTTCACAAGATGACGAACGCATGACAAGAAAATTACCAAAGTTCGTCGCAACATCTGTCGTGCGCGGGAGTGGGCAAGGCGAGAGTCACGGCGGCGTTTTTTTGGTCGATTTTGACAAGCAGGAGGTTGAGCAGCACGTTGACTGGAACACGAGCGAGGATGACTTCAAGGGCCGCAGCGGCGACCGAAGTCTGCGCGGCATCGCATTCAGCGATGAAGAGATCCTGATTGCCGCAAGCGATGTACTTGTTCATTGCGACCGCAGCTTCAAAATCAAGACTTTCAGTAGGAACTACTATCTGTCTGACTGCCGTGAGATTTGTCGATACGAGCAGACGATTTTTTTGACATCACCGGGTTTCGATTGCTTGCTCGCGTTCGATCTGGACACAGGAAAATATATCTGGGGCTTTCAGCTGATTAGGCAGTACGATCGATGGGCTGGCCACACATTCGACCCGCTCTCGAACAAGGGTCCAGTACCGGTCAATGACTATCACCTCAATATGGTCCACGTAGACAGCACCGGGATATATCTGAGCGGCCTGCGCACGAATGCCCTTTTACATCTCGACAGCAAAATGAAAGTGTCCGAAGTTTGCTCGCTGCCAGCCGGTGCGCACAATGCCCGCCCGTATCGTGACGGAATCCTGTTCAACGACACGGAAAGCAACTGCGTACGCTATGTCGGCCGCGATGACAAAAATATAGCATTCAAGATCGCGACTTATGACGATGCAGACATCGAGTTCGCGGGCATTGATGATTCCAACATTGCACGCCAGGGCTTCGGCCGCGGCCTCTGTCCTGTCGGTGACCGATTTGTGGCCGGCGGTTCGTCGCCGTCAACTGTCAGCCTTTATGATCTCCATAGCAATCAGAAAGTCGGTTCCGTCAACCTGAGCATGGACATCCGTAACGCCATTCATGGTCTGGAAGTATGGCCCTATGACGACTGACTTCGGACCGGGCCTTTCGATGATTGAACGGGAAACCAGGTCGGTCGACTGAGTCTGGTTGTGCAGTGAGCTAACAGGGACGCCCAGTTATCGACGATCGAATGCGCAGTTAGTAGCCTAAACCTTTTGTCAGAGGCTGCAGATGTACCGCATATTTTCTCCACGCCTCAGAACTGCCCTGATACATCTTTTTCCGAATCTGAGCAGCACTCATGGTTTGCACTGCCCTTGTCGTCTGGTGGAAGTCGAGACACTGCTTCTCCCAATGCAGATCACAATACGTTAGAAGTTTGCGGGTCTCTTGTTCCTGATTCTCGGTCAATTCCTCATAGCAAAGGTCATAAATTGCATTCGGGAAGCGTTCACGCCAGAACGACATCAGATTAGTGTAAAGCTTGTAAAACTCTACTAGATTCCCCAGATCATTGGCAAATCCATTACTTTTTTTGAAGTAGTGTTTGTAGATCGACCAACACGTTGCCCTTGGGTCTCTGTTTACATGGATGATTTTCGCCTCCGGGAAGGCGGACAGGATAAACCCGATCCATCGGAAGTTGAGGGGCATTTTGTCTGTAATGATCTTCTCATGGACTTTTAGTGCCGACAGCGTCTCAAGATAACCATCGTGTAATTTTTTGATTTCATTCTGAGACAATTGACTCTTATTTTGGCTGACATTCTGATCAGGCAGATTCGATAGAATCAGGGCCACAAGTGTATCCATGGTTTCCAATTCACCTGCACCGTGAACCTTGCTGTGACTGGCTAAAATCTGCTCCACAAGTGATGTCCCAGAACGGGGCATACCAACGATAAAGAGAGGCTGTATTGATGCACTGGTATCTGGCGCAGCCTCCTGTGCCACGCTACCTGCAGTGAAAATCCCCCTGATTCTCGTCATTAAACTTCTGTCGTGCTCTATGTTGTAGTTCAGCGCCTTCTTATGAAGACGGTTTCCCTCCTCTAGGCGATCAAAACTTTTATCATATTCACCTAAGTCCTCATAAACTTTGGCTAGGGCAAAGCAAAGATGCTTATGGTCAAATTCTCTAGGATTTGAGTCTGTAAACAAACTCTCCATCATTCCTATTTGGGCATCATTTGGTTGGAATTCCTTTAGCATACTGAGATGGTGATATGCCTTTGCAAAATCAGGTTTGATCTGGATTGCCTTCTCATAACTCTTCATGGCCGCCTCTAGCTGTCCTAGTTCTTGAAGTGCGTTGCCACGATTACTGTAAGCCTTTACAAAATCAGGCCTAATCTGGATTGCTTTGTTATAACTCTTCATAGCATCCTCCAGCTGCCCTAGCTTTTGAAGTGCAATGCCACGGTTATAGCAAGCGTCTGCATAATCCGGCTTGAGTTGGATCGCCTTTTCAAAACTCTTCACAGCCGCCTTCCAACGCCCTAGGTCATCAAGTGCAGTACCACGGGCATTGAAAGCCTCTGCATAATCAGGTTTGATCTGGATTGCCTGGTCGTAACTCTTCATGGCCGCCTCCAGCTGCCCTAGGTCGTGAAGTGCCGTGCCACGGTTACTGTAAGCATTTGCAAAATCAGGCTTGATCCGGATTGCCTTGTCATAACTTTTCGTAGCGGCCTCCAGTTGCCCTAGCTTTTGAAGCGCATTGCCACGGTTACTGTAAGCCTTTACGAAATCAGGCTTGATCTGAATTGCCTGGTCAAAACTCTTCACAGCCGCCTCCAGCTGCCCTAGCTTTTGAAGCGCATTGCCCCGGTTATAGTAAGCGTCTGCATAATCGGGCTTGATCTGGATTGCCTGGTCAAAACTCTTCACGGCCGGCTCCAGTCGCCCAAGGTCCTGAAGTACAGCACCTAATACACAGAGAATCATTGACGATTGTGGATAGCTTTGCAGTAATTCTCTGCAAGTCTGCTCTGCCTCTGTCAGCTGTCCTGAGCGATATAGATTGATCAAGGCATCAAACTGATCGTGTGTTAAGTGCGAGACGTGTTTCTCCTTCTGACGCAGGGCCTGAGCGCTTTTGATTTCCGGTGCAAAATCGCTTTTGTTGCCCATTCGATTCTTGTGCCGCGAGCAGAAAGTCGGCAAACAAGGCTAAATCAAGCGCTTCAACTTTGCCACCTTGAGGTGTAGAGGGAAAAATTGTGATAAAAGGTGGCTGCCAAACCACCTGACAAACTCATGACGATTAAACTTTCATCGAACACAACGGCTGACGCAGAGTCATGAAGGGCTATTCTGCGTTTTCCCTCGTTTGTAATGCGTTGAGTGGACACAGGTTATGGAAGCCGATCTGGCGCACACCTGAGCTAAAAAAAATCTATGACGTCGTGATCATTGGGGCCGGTGGGCAGGGTTTGGCCACGGCCTATTACCTCGCCAAAAAACATGGCGTCCGAAATATCGCCGTGCTGGAGAAGGGCTATATAGGCGGTGGCAACACAGGACGCAACACGCAGGTGACACGGTCGAATTACTATTGGCCGCAGAGCGCCGCATTTTTCGATCACTCCCTCAAGCTCTATGAGAACCTCGGCCACGAGCTCAATTTCAATATAATGATGAGTCAACGAGGCGTGCTGACGCTGGCACACAGCGACCAT
>SMVB01333686.1_pt1 | contig 15620 bp, 16 predicted proteins | sample 2456461 | NCBI WGS metagenome assembly SMVB01 (sample SAMN11095934, study PRJNA526329) | marine sediment metagenome | biome: Marine sediment; feature: Surficial sediment; material: Deep marine sediment; isolation source: Hadal surficial sediment | place: Pacific Ocean | collected 2014-05 | depth... | reverse complement strand
TGGCGGCGAGTTGCGCATTCATGTTGCCGGTTGCAACACCGCCGAACGCGATTGTGTTCGGTAGCGGCCGTATCAGCGCAGCCGATATGGCAGCAGCGGGCGTTGGTATGAACGTGCTGGGCCTGATCGTCATCGGCCTCATTGGATATGGGTTGATCCCACTCGTGGTGCATTGACACGGCGACGATTTTGGATAGCTGCGATACCATGGCCGAGCGAACTGCAGGTCAATCGTGTTTGGGCGGGGCCGCGCCGCGCTTGGCGCCCGACGTAACGCCTATCAGCGTGCACCACTAAAGAGCCTTGCTCAACGAGGGGGATGAGAAATGCAGGCTAATGGATCGATCATATTTTCGATCTTTTTGATTTTCGCTGGCGCGGCCGTGCTGGCGACGGTTGCGCTCTACGCACGTCAAGCGATGATCGTCGCCTACATTATTTTAGGCGTGCTCCTCGGTCCTTGGGGTGCGGCCTTAATCGACGATCCGGGTTGGATCGAGGGTGTGTCCGAGATCGGCATCATGTTTCTGTTGTACCTGCTGGGTATCAACATGGTTCCACGCCAACTCTGGCGAATGCTCGGTGAGGCACTCACCGTAACGATTGCGAGTTGCGCCATATTTACCGCGATCGGGATCGCGACGGCATTTATATTTGGCTTCTTGTGGCATGAGGCGCTTTTGATCGGGGGTACGTTGATGTTCTCGAGCACAATCATTGCGCTCAAGCTATTACCAACGACAACACTACATCACCAGCACACCGGACAAATCATCATCGCTATCCTTCTGTTGCAGGATATTTTTGCAATCGTCGTGCTATTGATAATTGAAGGTTATGCGTTGGAAGGTCGGCCATTTTACGGCGTGGCACGCCAGATGTTTGCCTTGCCGTTGCTCGTTGCAATCGCCTACGCGCTGGAACGCTGGATGATCGAGCCCTTGATCCGACGTTTCGATCAAATCCAGGAATATATTTTTCTGCTGGTTATCGCGTGGTGTCTAGGGATTGCCGAACTTGCTGCTGCATTTGGCTTGTCCCACGAAATCGGCGCTTTCATCGCCGGCGTGGCACTGGCTTCATGTCCGGTCGCGATGTTCATCGCCGACAGTCTACGGCCGTTGAGGGACTTTTTTTTGGTTCTTTTCTTCTTCTCCCTTGGCGCTGGATTTGATCCGACGATGATTATGACGGCGGCCTTACCGGGTGGATTGCTCGCACTCACGATGGTGCTGGTAAAACCAACCGTGTTTAAAATGCTGCTGGTCCGCGCCGGCGAACGACGTCGGGTGTCCGCAGAGATCGGTGTGAGATTAGGCCAAGGCAGCGAATTCAGCCTACTGATTGCCGTGCTCGCTTTCCAATCCGGCTTCATTGGCGAGCGAGCATCGTACGTCATTCAGTTGTCCACGCTCCTGAGTTTCATTGTTTCGAGTTATTGGATTGTCATGCGTTACCCGACGCCGATAGCCATTCGCGACAGTTTGCGCCGCGATTGATTGCTCACCCTGATCGGGTACTATTTAGCGTACCGGGTGCAATAGTCTGCGTTAACCGATTATTCGAATAGTTCTACTGATGAGTAAGGCGTTAAAATATCTGACGAATGCTAGGCCAGAGGCAATGGAGGCCTATTTCAGTTTTGTCCGTTCGAACGGAGAGCGGCTGGAACCGAAAACGCGCGCTTTAATATCGATCATCACAAAGGTTGCAAATCAAACCGAGACGGGTTTGCGACAATACGCGTTGAAAGCGGTCACCGACGGCGTAACGGGCGACGAAATACTGGATGCGATAATGATGGCATTCCCGGCGCTGGGGTTGAGCAAAATCGTTTGGGCGGTTGATGTGCTGCTCGAATGTGGGGTGCTCGAAGCCCAACTAAGCAACGACGAAGACGACAGCCGCGAGAAATGGCATGATATCTGCGCCGTGAACGAGCGCGCGGGGGTTGAGGTGTTGGAATGCGAGGGTCGTCACGTGTTCGTGGTTATGGAGGCGGGAAACTGGCGGGTGTTCGACGCGAGCTGTCCGCATCACGGTACCAATTTGGCGTATTGTGCGATCCAGGGCATGACGGTGGAATGTCCGTTACACGGCTGGCGGTTCGATTTGAGAAACGGCAGATGCATACGTTTTGGCACGCAAAACTTGCACGCCTTAAAGACGCGAGTAGATGGGACTCGGGTGTCGGCGTTTTGGTAGGATAGCTAATTGTACTCCATAGAATCGCTACTGCGCGCTGACCGCGCGGAGCTCGGAAAAATTCTATCGTCAACGCGGGTTGCGCCGCAGGGCGATCAAAACGCTCGGCGTGCGAGAGTCGCCCAAGCGCTGGGGTTGAATGCTTCGCAATTGGTGTGCGGATTTGGCTTCAATGCAGCGATTGAGGACTATGAAACGGCCGTCCATTTTCTAGGGTTTCCATCACTAGATGTGATGGCCAGCGAACGCAATTACATCCTGGTCCATGATCGCTACAGCAATCTCAGCGTTAATGACATTCTCGAGATCTACGCCGTATTGGGCGCCGATTCAAAGCGCCGCTCGATGTGGGCCGATCTAGTTAGTAGCCGCCTGGTAACGATCGAGGCACAGCTCGAAGAGACGATTAATCCGATCCTGATCGGTGGTTATAAACTCGAAATACGTGGGGTTTATGATAACAAATTGGCGTCCGCGGCGTTCGTTCAGCTACGGCTGGACCCGAATTACGCCGTGCTACGCGATATCGCGAATGAATGCGCTAACATGCTGGAATCGAAATCGATTACCCCGGAAGCATTTATTCGGAGCCCAGGCATTACCGTGCGAGAAAAAGGCCGCATGATATTCTTGGGCCTGCTCGATCAAGACACGGTGGATAATTATCTTGCGGAGACAGGTGATTCCGCGGATGCCGTCGGTCTGCGGGAGATCTTGGCTTCGGCGCGTTGAGCGCGAATTCTATTTGGTTGTCAACCTCGCGCAATATTTTTCGCTTCCGGCCCGTAATTCTTTTCTTTCGAGCGCGGACAACCCCATTGTCGCAAAACGGTAGCGATAATGGAGTTCGATCAGGCGCATAAGCGACACATCGGCGATGTTCGGTTTGACATTGCGGTTTAAGAACGTCTTGAGTGTGTCGCCAGGAAGCAGGAGAAATTCTTTTTCGCGCAGCAACCGAAAGAGCACGTACAGGTCTGAGTCCATGCCTTGCTCACCTTGTTTCGCCGATTCTAGCCGCTGTGTGTCGCCGACGACGCTGCGTGCGCGCGAACGCAGACGCCACAGCAATAGCAAAACCAATGGCGGAACGAGCCAAATCAAGGAGTCGCTGAATAATTCGTGATCGGTTCGCCGAAAGCGCTTGTAATGATTGGATAGCCATGACCATAAATCCTGTAGGTACTGCCAGTTCGAGGCGCGCGCTTGCTCCAAGCCGTACCACTCACTCGGCGTGGTGTCGATCATTGTCCAGCGACCATCGACGAATGCTTCGGTCCAACTGTGCGCGTGGCGGGCGCGGGCTATAAAGGCCTTCTCCAAAGGGGAATATTCATCGACGATATAGCCGACGGCGTAGCGAGCCGGTATTCCCGCATGCCGCAGTAACAACACGGTAGCGGTGGCAAAATATTCGCAGTGGCCTTTACGTTCCTGTAACAAAAAATGAGCAAGCGGTGTGCGGCCCGGATAGAAATCTTTCTGAATCAGGGAGTATTTGTAGTTATTGCGAAAGAATTCGACCACCTGTGCGAGCGCCGCATGTGGCGCGCCGCGTTGCAGTCCGATCTCCATCGCCACCTGTGTAATAACGTTGCTATAGTTGTCCGGTATGCGGACATCGGCCAGGGTCGGCGGTGAATGCAAAATGTCGCGTGAGCCCCACGAGACGCCATACTCGAGCTGCCCCGGCAACGCTTCGATTAAGGTCGTACCATATTGATTGCGCTGAACTTCGATCACTTCCACGCCGGAGATCCGCGAAATACCATAGGGTAGCGGCACGACGCCCACGTCGCGGGCATGGTCGATTGTTATCTTTGCTGTTCGAATAGGTTCGCTGACGCCGTTCTCTGCGCCCACGTTCCATACGGCAGTATTGACCGCGGGATCGACAACAACGAAGACGCTGTGTGCTAAGGACCACATTCCGAGATTGAATTTGGAGTAGCTGGCCTCGTGCAAGACGATTGGCAGTGGGGTCGAAAGCGGTGCTTTTACACGCACACGGATCCGGTCCGACAATTTGAGCCGTCCAATAGAACCAATGGCCGTCACTGCGCGGTTGGGATCGGTTTGAAACCACGCGAATTGATTCACCCAGTATAAAAATGAATCCTCAAGTTGTCGTTGAGCGAAACGCACACCGGTGTGCAGGGTGAAGGCGAGAACCGTAACGGCGCCAATGGTAAGCACCCAGGTGGATAGTTGATAACGTTTTATGCGCTGAGTGAATAAGGCGCCGGCGATCAGAATGACAGTACTGGCGAGATAGTACATTCCGGGCTTGTCACCGGCGCTGGCAGCCAGTGTGCAGACGATGACGTAGGGAAACGCCATCCCAACGTAGCGTTCGGGCTCTAAGCCGGCGCGGACCCGGCGACGCAACGAGAGAAACAGGGCGCTCAATGGGATCCCCCCAATGGTACTGTATCTCTCCGCCACCAGGAGCGGGAAGACGCAAACGGGCAGGAGCGCCAGGATCCGATAAATCCCATAGATCGAATACTCGTTGAATTGGTAAACGGCAACAATCGCAAATAAAACGCTGCTCAGATCGGCGACACGATAAAAATGTCGCTCGACAAGGTCATATTTTATTGGCGAAAAACGGCCAAATTCAGCGATCACGGCCATAGCGATTGCAAGAATAATCTGGTCGGTAAAAACGCCCCACGTCACCAAGCAGATACCGATCCAGAATCTCGGCAGCGTTGTTGTATGAGGATTCATGGCATCAATCAGGTGCCCTAGCCGAGAGTCGCAAGGTGCGCGATATCGTGTTCGATCATCGATGGCCGGATGGTTTGCGGCTCGGCGCCGCTTGCCCCCGGTGCCGTTCTGCTAAGGTCTGTGGTTCGCACATCCGATTCGCTGATCTGAAGCGCGCGACATCGCAGTTGTCGATGGTGTAATTCCTTGACGAAAACCTGACGCGTGGTATCCCAGGTTGTGCCGACCATAATGATGCTTGCAAGCTGGTCCAGGTAGCGTCTGAGGTATGCCGCGAGGTGGTCGAAATTATCCGTGTGTGAGTACTGGAGTTCGGCCAGGTAGGTGAGTACCCGACGGTTGTTCGACAGTCCGCGGCCAGTGGTGATTTGCCACACCTTTTGCTCGATGAAGACAAGATCGAGAATCGAATCGTGCGGACGGGTGCACTGAATAAACGATGCCGCAACGGCAATCGCCGCTTCGAAATGCGCTGGCGGGGAGTGGCCGAGAAACGTGTCTATCACCAAAGCATGGCGGTCAAAGAATTCGTCCTGATGCTCTTTGACCACCGGCGCGCCACGTTTGGCAAAGCTACGCCAATGAATATGTCGCAGTGGGTCGCCCGGGCGGTAGTCGCGTACGCCGATGAATTCCTCGGAATCGCCAACGGTTGCGGCGAGCGCAACACCCCCGCGGTGGAAATGGCGTTGCGAGATCCACTGTAGCGGCGGCACCGGATAGCGTTTTGGCAGCGACACGAGCTCGCCGTAGGCCTTAACCCGATGTTTGGCAAAAAATATCCCCATCGGGTCTGGGCGTTTAATCTCGAGTGAGGTAAAGATCAATTTTCCGCGGCGTAGTGGTGTCAGCGGTATTGTCACCTCGATCATGGCATGGGCCGGGATCATCGGCACTGGGATGGGTTTGAGATGCGCACCTCGTCCGGTTCGGAGCAGGTCCAGCCAGCGCGGGAATCCGATGCGGCGATCAAACCAGTTTAGACTTCGGTCACGCGCGTTGGTAGCGGCGCGTTGAAAGGTATCGGCACTTGGATATATCGTGCGCAGCTCGTCAGAAATTACGAGGTTATATTCCGATCGGGTGCTATGATTTCTTATCAAGACCGTATAGGACGTTGGGCTATCGACGGTGACGGTGTCCGGGAGTTCCCGTTTCAGTTCCAGTTGCGGGCGCCAAAACAGACTCAAGCCCATTGCAATCGCGATAACGCTCACTAAGACCGCTGCTAGCAGATAGGCCAGGGTCTGACGGGGGTCGACGCCAAAAACCGCTGCCGCGATTGTACCGCCGATTACGAGTCCGCCGGTCACGGTGAAGCGGGTTTCAAACCACAAAGACACGCGCGATACGACGCGGAATAATCGTAGCAATCGGCGTACGAACCAATGACGCATCGGTGGCCTACCGGGGTACGGGCACCTCGGAAAGCACACGAGCAACGATGGAACGGGTGGTCGCGCCGCCAAAACGTGCATTCGCGTCAAGGACCAGTCGATGGGCGATTACCACGGTCGCCAGTTCCTGAATATGATCGGGTGTGACAAATCCGCTACCATCGAATAGTGCCAACGACTGCGCGCACTTAATCAAGGTAATTGAGGCGCGCGGACTTGCACCCAAGCTGAGTTCTGCTTCGTTGCGGGTCGCCGCACATAAATCAACGGCATAGCGTTTCAATTCTGCCGAGACCTCGACGTTACGGGCCGCTTGGGCAAAGGCGATGACCTCTTGGCGATCGATGCACGTATCGATACGGCTGAGCGGCGGACCGGCAATTTCCGCCGTCATTATTTCGACTTCTTGATCGGCCGTGACATAGCCGAGCGATAAGCGCATCGCGAATCGATCCATCTGTGCTTCGGGGAGCGGGTAGGTGCCGTGAAACTCCACCGGATTTTGGGTGGCAATAACAAAAAACAGATCGGAAAGTGGATACAATGTGCCGTCCAGGCTGATCTGACCCTCGCCCATCGCCTGCAGTAAGGCGGATTGAGTGCGTGGCGAGGCACGATTGATTTCGTCGGCCAATAAAATTTCAGAAAATATGGGGCCTTGGTGCACTTCGAATGCGGCGGTTTGCGGATTGAACACGGAGACGCCGAGAATGTCGGTTGGTAAAAGGTCGGGCGTGAATTGGATGCGCTGAAAGTCCGCGCCGACCGAGCGGGCCAGCGCTTTCGCAAAGGTTGTTTTCCCGGTGCCGGGAAAGTCTTCCAACAGCACATGACCCTTGGTCAAAAATGCCGACAGGAGCAATCGTATCGTGGTGTCTTGCCCGATTATGACGCGAGCGAGATTTGCGCTCAGGCGTTCGAACAACTCCTGTTGCTGTGGCAAATCGACGTCGTGCATCATGGTGAATGCGCTCTCCTAAGCAAAGCAGAGGTCAAAGCATAACTCACCTACCGTGTCGATGAACCTGGGTACTTCGGATTTTTACCCCCATCAATTCTCATGGGCGTTCCTGCCGTTGCGCGAGAGTTGCAATAGGTCGCGCGTCGAGCATCGCGACATTCGGGTGCGGTCAGCCAGGCGGACAAGACCATTGTTCATGCACGACGACTATTGCTGGCGGTCTTAAAGTGAAACTATTCCGGAAGGGATCGTCGCATCGCGATCTATGGCGGCTCGCGGCGCCGATGATGTTGTCGAACGTTTCAATCGCATTTCTGGGACTGGTGGATACGGCGGTGATTGGGCATCTCGACGACGCGAGTTATCTTGCTGGAATCGCAATCGCGACGGTCCTTTTTGACTTTCTGTATTGGGGGGTAACCTTTTTGCGAATGGGCACGACCGGCGTCGTGGCACAGGGACGTGGCGCGAACGACAGCGTGCGAATACGCTCGACCCTACGCGATGCCTTGATAATTGCCGGAATTATCGCGCTCACCATGTTGTTCTTTCGGCGTGAAATTCTTTCAGTTGGCCTCCGTATCCTCAATGCCAGTGCGGCGTCGAATTTACACGCTGGCGACTACTTCGAAATTAAGATATGGGGCGCCCCCGGCATACTCGCGACGATGGTGTTTATCGGCTGGTTGATTGGCATGCACAATGCGCGGTCCGCCCTCGTGCTTGCCGCCGTTCCTTGTCTGTTGCATGCGACGCTTGATCTGTTGTTTGTCGTAAAGATGTCGCTGGGTATTCCCGGCGCGGCATATGCCGCACTGATCAGCGCTTATTTCTCTGCGGCGCTCGGTATCTGGCTTATTCGGCGAGAACTCGCGCGTTCCGGTGGGCAGACGAAGCTCCCCTGGCGCTGGCAAGATGTGCGCCAATTACTGACTTTGAATTGGAATATTGCGCTGCGTACGTGGTGTTTGATCGCTACGTTCGCATTTTTTACGCACCAAGGAGCAGTGCAAGGAGATACCATCCTCGCCGCCAACGCAATATTGCTCAATTTTCAACTCCTAACAGCCTTGGCGCTCGATGGCTTTGCCAATGCGTTAGAGGCGCAGATTGGCTTGTCGATAGGTCGATCCAATTGGGTCCAGTTCCGCACCGCGATAAAAATAGCAACACGGTGGTCGGTGTTTTTCGCGCTGGTGTTTGCAGGCCTTTACGGGGTGTTCGGGACGCTATTAATCACGCTGTTGACGAACATTGCCGAAGTGAGGCTGGTGGCGGGGCAATACCTCATCTGGGCGATCGTATTACCGCTGGTTTCAGTGTGGTGTTTTGTCTTTGATGGCATTTTCATTGGTGCGACGAAGGGGCCCGAGATGCGCAACTCCATGATTTTTTCGGCGTTCGCGGTCTTTTTGCCGGCGTGGTACGTCTTGCATCCATGGGGTAATCATGGCCTATGGCTAGCATTCTTGTTGTTTTTTGCGGCACGGGGTGTATCGATGGGCTGGTATTACACGAAAATCGATTGGCAGCGCAATTTCCCTAATTGGCAACGCGCGAATATCGATCATCCGGTTAAGGAGAGGGCTCGAAACGGTCGACTTAACCACTAACAACGGTTAAACACGCGAACAGCAATATAATATTCCAAAAAAATAGTATTTTATCTCCGTGTTCTCGGCTCTGGCATCGTGCTTCGCTCTACCTCCTACATCCCTGCAGTCGTCCGTGGTTATAGACAAGCTTTGACGTGGAGCCATTCGGAGCATCAGCCTCCAACTATAGCGATCGCTTCATGCGCTTGCGCTCACGCCGCTGTTTTTTCGTGGGCTTCCCGCGGCGGTCATCAATAATCGCAGCCGCCTTGATCGAATGCGACAGCGTCTCGCGTTGCAATCGGCTTGCTGGTGATTCCCGATATAATTCGCCGGTACGATCGGCGGATACACGTTGTGGTGCAAGGCCGATGATCTCGACGTAAAATTCATAAGGCGGACGCTGGACACGCATGGTGTCGCCAATACGAACGCCGCGTGCCGGCTTGGCGCGCTGGCCATTGACAGTGACACGTCCGGACTTGACGCCATCTCCTGCGTGTCTGCGGGTTTTGAAAAACCTCGCGCACCATAACCATTTGTCGAGACGCTGCTCATCCATCGGCAATTATCTCCGCTATTCGGCGCTTTAACTAATCGGGTAAACTGACCCCGGTAGTCGATACTGTGAGCGAATAAAATGAGTACACCAAGAGAATTTCTATCCCTGGAAATTGCGGTGTTGACGATAACCGACACACGCTCAGAGAGGGAAGATAAATCGGGCCGCTTACTGGTCGAGCGCTTAACGGGAGTTGGCCATCACCTGTACGAGAAACGGCTTGTGAAGGACGATATTTATGCGATTCGAGCGCAAATATCGCTGTGGTTTCTGGAACCCGATGTGTCGGTCATATTGACCACCGGCGGCACCGGGGTTACCGGTAGAGATGGGACTCCGGAGGCGGTATCGCCACTGTTGGACAAACAGATCGATGGCTTTGGCGAGATGTTTCGGTCCCTATCATACGACGACATCAAGACTTCAACAATGCAATCACGAGCACTCGCAGGCGTCGCCAACGGTACCTATATATTTTGCTTGCCAGGATCCTCGGGTGCCTGCGCGCTGGCTTGGGATGCGCTCATCGTTCACCAGCTGGATCACCGCACGCGACCATGCAACCTGGTCGAGTTGATGCCACGATTGCGCGAATCATGACAGGGTAAATTAACTTGCCCGATGCACGATAAGCGGTGCGTGGCCCAGGGGATCCGTATGGACGGATCAACGAAAATATTCCTTTTGCTGCGTTAGATCCTGGCGGCGGTTTGAGTGCGATGAGGTAGATCTGCGAAGGGTGAAAAATACGATTATGGGTAATTGGTTTATCGGATGCGGTGGGCTATTCGGCGCTGTTGGGGTTGTTTCCGGCGCGATTGGGTCGCACATCTTGAAAACACGCCTTAGCAGTGTGGAGCTTGAAATATTTTCGAACGCGGTCATTTATTTGCTGGTACATTCGGCGGTTTTATTGGTTTGCGGTGTCGTACTCGCCGGAAATAACAACAATCGTTGGTTCAAATACGCCGGCATACTGATGGTGGTGGGAATTCTCCTGTTTTGTGGTGGTCTCATGCTACGTAGCGTGACCGGCATACCCGCTTATGGCACGACCGCGCCGATCGGCGGTGGCGCATTGATTCTGGCCTGGTTGGCTATCGCTATTGCCGGGTTCGCCAAACTCGGACAATCACGATGAGAATACAATTGATCGACCACTTAGGCGTAAAAGTTCTTATTGGCGTCGCGCTGGCCGGCGCCATCAACGTTGGATCGGTGGCGCGAACGTTCAATATTGATGGAGACCTTGTGGGTGAGGTCGTGTTGGCATCGAGCCTGAAGGCCGATACCTTGTCCGATTTGGCACGGGCCTACGATCAAGGCTACCTCGAAATGCGCTTGGCCAACCCGCAGATAGATCCGTGGCTGCCAGGGGAAGAAACGGAGATCATCGTACCTAGTCTGTATGTCTTGCCTGACGCGCCCCATCACGGCATCGTCGTGAACGTTCCCGAGATGCGTCTATATTTCTTCCCGCAAGTGCAAGGGTCCGAACGCCGTAAAGTCGTCACATATCCAATTAGTATCGGCCGCCAGCAATGGACGACGCCTCACGGCGTTACGACAATCGTGGCCAAGGTCAAGGATCCGAATTGGTATCCACCGGAATCTATTCGCGAAGAACATGCGGCGCAGGGCGATCCGCTGCCGAAAATAGTGTTAGCTGGTCCCGACAATCCACTTGGCGCGTTTGCAATCCGCCTGGGGCTGCCGGGCTATTTGATTCATGGGACGAACAGACCTTATGGGATCGGCATGCGCGTTACCCATGGCTGTATCCGGATGTACCCCAAAGACATCGAACAAGTGTTCCGCACGGTCGCGATCGGCACTGCCGTACAAATCGTCAATCAACCATACAAGGTTGGTGTGGCGCATAACAAAATCTATCTCGAAGTACACCCACATCTGGTTGAGGACGATGATATCTTCCGTGACCAGTTTTCGCATGTTGTCGAATTGCTTGTGGCTAAGACCGTGGGTCGCGAGGTGCAGCTGAACTGGGGCGATCTGCAAAACGCCATTCTCGAAAAAAGTGGGATACCGCGAGCGGTGGGCGTTTTAGGCGGCGTCAATGTGTCCTCAAGGGGGCTTACGCAAATCGATGAGAAGCTCCCCACTGAACGGTTATATTGAAGTTGATCCACTTTTAACCAGCGCATGGTCAAAAAAAAACCCCGGGATCGTCCGGGGGTTTTTCCCAGTCATATCCGCCGAGCTATTTTTTCATCGTTTGCTCGAACATTCTTTCGATGCGGTCTTTGTTCTCGCTGCAGCAGGTCATCGCGGCGTCGGCGGTACTTTGAGCCGTCGCCGCCGCGGCAGCCGCTGCGGTCGCAGCGTCCATCGCGCTCTTCGCCGCGCTTGTGGCTGAGCGGGCTTCGGACATGGCACTGTTGGCCTTCGCTTCAATGGCGGCCAATTGGTCTGGTTTTACCGTGGCGCACGCTGACAGAGTCCCTAGCACAACCGCTACAACGGCAATTTTTAGAGTCAGGGATAGTGTTTTTGTCATGTTTAGTTCTCCTAAGTCATTTAAATCGGTTATCCCCGGTGAGGAATCCCTTACAGCGGTTAAAATGATGACCTATTTCTAGGCTTTTAGCAATTTAGATTTGCCCGACTCGAAGTTCCTATCTCGGCATTACTCGTCAAGCGCCATTTCCCAAAATTATGAATATCAACCAAGGGACGCCGAGATCGATCTCATTTCACGGTCGGTCCTAGCGCATGGGTTTTAACGGCTTAGCGGCCCCATCCGCGTTCTCGTCCTGGGGGATGCGGATGGCGCGATGCGTACAGCGTATCCAGCATTTGCTGTATCGCCCGGTCAAAGCTGTCCATTTGATGCTGGCTGCAATATTCCCCAAGCCAACGGATAGATTGCTCTAGCGATTGGTTGCCGGTCGAATTGTAAGTATTTTCGCTAAGCGTATTGAATGCGGTGAGATACCCCATCAGAAATACCCGGTAACGGTCCCTGGAATCGTCATCGGGTGATTTTCCGAATTGATAGCACGACGAGCGCCCGACGCCCCAGATCGCATAGTTACCCGCTGCGTCGGCTCCTACCGTGGTGTCGCTCACAAACAACATAAGCAACGTAACAAGTATAATAGGCGCGCGCATAGCTAAAACTTGACTAAAATGAGTGGCGAACTTCGACGCTCTCAGTTTGGCGGGAGATTAAAGCACCGGTTCTTACGACTAAATTGGGTGCGTAAGAAATCCATTTGATCGGCCAGAATCTTGCGGTTCGATAAAACCAGGAATTCGGCCCAGTTGGGGATGTAAGGGATCGCGAGCAACGGCATTGCCGCGCGTTCGGGGGCACGAGAACCTTTGCGCGTATTACAGGCGCGGCACGCCGTGACAACATTGGCCCAGATGTCTCGTCCACCCTTAGATAGCGGCACGACGTGATCGCGGGTTAACTGGTGTGCTGAATGTTCGGCGCCGCAGTACATGCACATGTAGCCATCGCGGCGGAACAATTCGTGGTTGTTAAGCGGCGGCACGTGGCGTTGTATGTGGCGGCCGTAGGTCGATCGTTTGATCGCGATAATCGAATGTACGGTCACCGAAGAACGCTCGCCGCTATCACGCGAGGTTCCGCCCAGAAAGGTAAATTCGGTATCGCCCGCCGTCCATCCTACGCGTTCCCGGCTGTACAGACATACCGCGGCTTGCCACGGGATCCACCGCATCGGCGTCCCCGCAATATCAAGGCGTAAAATCAATGGCGATCGCATCATCGTTAACTGTCTCCGTCGCACAGTCTATCGACCCAACGGCGCAAACGCTAATCTATACGCTAGATGCTTATCCGCCGCCACGGAGCCATGTACGGCGTCGATCGAAGATGCGTGGTTCTCAAAAACAAATGGTCAGTAATCGCTATGGCAACAATAGACAAATTGCTCCGAATCATGCAATCGCTGCGCGATCCTGTTCATGGGTGTCCTTGGGATTTGCAGCAGACCTTTACCTCGATTGTCCCGCATACCATTGAAGAAGCGTACGAAGTCGCCGATTGCATCGAGCGTCGTGAGATGGTGAGGCTACCCGGTGAGTTAGGTGACCTGCTGTTTCAAGTGGTCTTTTACGCCCAATTGGCGGCTGAGGAACAGCTGTTTGACTTTGACGACGTTGTGCAGGCGATTTCGCGGAAATTGATGACCCGGCACCCCCATGTCTTCGGTGGCGACCAGGTCACCGGTGCCGCCGAGCAAACTCGTCGTTGGGAGGAGCACAAGGCGGCTGAACGTCGAGCCGCCGGTGGTCAAAGTGAGTTAGACGGAATACCGCTTGGGCTGCCTGCACTTACACGCGCAAATAAATTACAGCAGCGCGCTGCGCGGGTCGGATTTGACTGGCCTGATGCAGCCGGGCCGCGTCGCAAGGTCGCTGAAGAGCTGAATGAATTGGAAGCTGCCATCGCGGCGGGTAATTCAACGGCCGATATCGACGAAGAGATGGGTGATCTGTTATTCGCCTGTGTTAATTGGGCACGTCATCTGGATATCGAGCCCGAGTCGGTGTTGCGTGGCGCTGCGCGAAAATTTGAACGACGATTCAACTACATTGAATCGTCGCTTAAGGACCGGGGTAGCAGTATCGGCGACGCATCCTTAGCGACCATGGACGAGTTGTGGGAAGAGGCAAAACGGGTCGAGCGGGGCGGCAACTAGCCCAAATCAATCCAGCAAAGAACGCCCACGTCAAACCGCAAAGATCGTTCTTAAACGTCAGCGGCGCGGCCGTGCCCGTCGATAGCGGATCCTCGGCTAGCGCATAGTGCCATCTTCGCCTCGCTACGAACCCCTAAGTCCGACAGGCTCCTAAGCGGGAACGAAAATAAGCATTAGAAAAAAAAACGGGTGCAGTTGCACCCGTCAAAGGACCAAAGGGAGGGACGCAATGGCCGTTTGGGCCGCTTGCGTGCTTAGGGTATTGCAATGTGCGTGCCAATAGGTTTAATTAATATAAATCAATGCCTTAATTAAGCATCAAACGATTATTGCCGCATGAAGTAGCGCGAAAATTGTCCAATACGACAAAATTTTGCCGCCTAGCGGCACTGCGTCGCGATTAGACCCGCATCGGGGCAAGATAAACCACATGGGGACGCCGCGTTCAGAGCCGAGGTTGCACCCGCGCTGAAGACGCGCGAAAAACGGCCAATTTCGATTGATTCGTTCAACCCGACTCACCTAAGAGGGTAAGTTTGCTGAGTGGCATCAAAGTTCGGCGGCGTTCGGTTTCGACTTGTCTACCTGGATCATCGCGTAGGCAGAGTGATTATGGATCGATTCGAAATTTTCCGATTCCACCGTATAAGATAGAATCCGGTCTTCTGCATTGAGTTTTAATGCGACCTCTCGGACGATGTCTTCGACGAATCGAGGGTTATCGTAGGCGCGCTCGGTGACGTATTTTTCGTCTGGGCGTTTGAGTAGGCTGTAAAGTTCGCAACTTGCGACAGCTTCCACCATATCAATCAACTCCTCGATCCAGATGAATTCATTGACTTTAACCTCAACCGTCACGTGCGAGCGCTGATTATGCGCGCCGTAGTTGGAAATACTCTTCGAGCACGGGCACAAAGTTGTGCACGGAACGATGACTTTGACCGAGACCAAAGGACCGTCTTTACCCAATTCCCCGATGAATGTCACCGCGTAATCGAGCAGACTTTTGACGCCGGAAACGGGCGCAACCTTCGTCACGAAATAGGGGAAGGTCATCTCAATCCGACCGAATTCTGCATCCAGCACCTTGGTCATCTCAGTGACCATGCCCTTAAACGTCGGCACCGATATTTCATACTCGTGGTGGTTCAAAATCTCGACAAAGCGCGACATGTGCGTGCCTTTGAATTTGTGCGGGAGGCCCACGTACATGTTGAATTCGGCGACTGTGTGTTGCTCGCGGCCGGCGCGATCGCGTACAACAATTGGGTGTTTTATGTCTTTGATACCCACGCGATCAATCGCAATTCGGCGTGTGTCCTCGCTGCCTTGGGTGTCCGGAATGGTCGACGCGACGGAGGTAGGTTGATTCATCACAGTGTCCCTGGTCTTAAAGTGTTAAAGAGGCGTTCAAACGGTATGACACGTTCTATGGCTTAAAAGTGCCAAGATGGGGAACTTGACCCTATTCTA
>SMVB01053415.1_pt1 | contig 15621 bp, 15 predicted proteins | sample 2456461 | NCBI WGS metagenome assembly SMVB01 (sample SAMN11095934, study PRJNA526329) | marine sediment metagenome | biome: Marine sediment; feature: Surficial sediment; material: Deep marine sediment; isolation source: Hadal surficial sediment | place: Pacific Ocean | collected 2014-05 | depth... | reverse complement strand
GCCGCTTATCCCTAGCCGGGCACGGATTCTGTGGCGTTGACGCGCATTCAAGCCCTCCTCGTTGATGGTTTCGTGGCGGTAACGTAGATCCCCGACGACCGTTACCGTCTCAGCCCACGATGAGGCCGGTTCGGGCCGCGGAGCGAGCGGCACCGCCTCGAACTCGGCCGAGCCGGAGAGACTTCGTTCGAGCGCCTCGAGTCGCGCCAACAAATGCTCAACCTGCACCCGCAGCGCCTGTATCTCCTCGGCGGAATCCGACTGCGCAACGACCGGAGAGGATACCCATACCATGACCGTGCCAAACAAGGCGAGGAGAATACTTCTCATTGATTTCACTCCGATTTTCATGACGCGCCTTGGCGTAACTCAAACAGGACCAACAGCAGTCCGCGGAAGAGTCCGTATTGCACCGACACTCACCAAACAAGGGCGGCCTTCCTACCTCCGCGCAGGATGCTGAAGAGACTCAGGCGAGTGAAAGACAAGGCGAGAATCGGCGAAAAAGCGCAGTGTACACGCCAGTACATGAGCATTTTAAGCCGATTCTTAACGCAGTCTTGTGCCGTCTGAGTCTTCTTCAACAGGCTGCTAGCCGGGTTCGATCAACTCAGGCTCCACTTAAGCAGGTAGAAGAAGATGATCGACAGTAAGGCCCCGGCCGGAACGGTGACCATCCAGGACACGAAAATCCTGCCGACGACGTTCAGGTTGATGGCTGAGATGCCGCGCGCCATGCCGACGCCGAGCACCGCACCTACCAGGGTGTGCGTGGTGGATACCGGCATCCCCGTACCCGACGCGAACACGATCGTAAACGCCGCAGCCAGCTCGGCGGAGAACCCGCGGGTCGGCGTCAGCGCCGTGATTCGTCCACCGACCGTGGCGATCACGTGCCGACCGTACGTGGCCAGGCCGATAACGATGCCGGCGCCGCCGAGCAGAAGAATCCAGATCGGCACCGGTGCGTCCTGTCCGACGACACCGCTTTGGGCGACGCTGACAATCGCCGCGACGGGGCCGATGGCGTTGGCCACATCGTTGGAGCCGTGGGCGAACGCCATGCTACAGGCCGTGATGACCATCAGTACTGCGAAGACGCGTTCGACCGTGGCGTAGTGGAAACGTCGCTCCGCTTTCTCGTCCACCGGTATGCGCAACACGAACCAGCGACCGATCAGTGCCACTACAGCGCCGAAACACAGTGCGACGACATAGCACTCCATGGTCGATAGCGCGAATCCGACGTGGCTCAAGCCCTTGAACATCGTCACCAGCGAGATCAGGGTCACCGTGACGAATATGTAGAGTGGCGCGTACCGGCGGGCGCAAACCAAGGGATCCGGGCGGAGCAGGATCGACCACTGGATCGAGTTGAATATGAAGTAAGCGATCACCCCGGCAATCAACGGCGAGATCACCCAGCTCGCCACGATCGTACCGACCCGCGCCCACTCAACAGAGTCGATGCCCAAGGCGACCACCGCAAAGCCAACGATCGCGCCGACGATCGAGTGGGTCGTGGAAACTGGCCAGCCCATGCGTGAGGCCACTAACAGCCAGGTGCCCGCTGCTAACAATGCGGCCAGCATTCCGTAAATCAGCAGCTCAGGCTCACCGACAACGTAGGAAGAAGCCACGATATCCCGGCGAATCGTCGACGTGACCTCACCACCAGCGAGCACCGCGCCGGCAAACTCAAAGATGGCAGCTACGAGCAGTGCCTGTCTGATCGTCAATGCACCGGAGCCGATCGACGTGGCCATGGCATTCGCTACGTCATTGGCGCCGATTCCCCAGGCCATAAACAGGCCAAAGGCGGCCGCGAGGACCAGAAAGATCAGTTGGTCTTCCATTTAATGCGTTTTCAATGGGACAGTAGAACTTCGAGGCGTCGGCCGATACGTTCCGCCATATCACCAATATCGCCGGTTAGCTCGATGACGCGATACAGAAACATGACATCGACAGGCGGTAGATCCTTTTCGATACTAAACAGTTCGGCCCGAATCCGGGCCTGCATGACATCCGTATCGTCCTCGATCTCATCGAGTTCTTGCACCAGAGACTCGACGAGTTTCACCTCGGCGCCGCGGAACCCGGTTTCATACAGCTCATCGAGCTCCCTGATACTGCTGCGCGCCTTTTTGGCCGCGTCCACATTGCGGGAGACGAAGGCGAGAAAATCCTGCTGAATGGTCGGCGGAATCACCATCTGCCGGCCGATGACGAGCCCGGAAACGTCACGCGCACGGTTCGCGATACGATCTTGCACCAGCAGTAGTTCCAGCAGGTCTTGTCGAGGTACCGGCATAAACAGACTCTTGGGCAGCTGGGCCCGTAACCGTTTTTTTAGATCGTCCGCTTCGTGCTCCAACTCGACGATTCGCGCTCTGCTCGCACCGACCTGATCCCAGTCAGCGTTGACCACATGGCCGAAGAACGAAATGAGCTCCTTGGCACATTGGTAGCAGGTGTCCATATGATCCTGGATCGGCCCGACCGGTGAGGCACCGAAGATCTTGGTTATATAGTTTCCCATCGCCTACCCTGCGAGTCTGTGTTCGAGCAGTTGCTTGCGCAGCATTCTAGTCCGAAGCTGAAGAAAATATTATCGGCATTTTGACTCTTTCGGCTAGGCGCAGACAAGTAAAGCGCTTTGAGCGATTAAGTAATGAGATACTTCTGCGATGGAAGCCAGAAAATCCGAAGTGGCCGTCGTCGAATTAGCCCGCGCGCTGATACGCCGGCCGTCCGTCACCCCGGACGATCACGGTTGCCAGCAGCTTATCGCAGAGCGCCTCGAAGAGATGGGTTTCAAGATCGAAGCCTTGCGTTTCGGTGACGTGGATAATTTATGGGCACGCCGCGGCAAGCCGGCACCGGTACTGTGTTTCGCCGGTCACACCGACGTGGTACCGCCTGGACCACTGGAACAGTGGCGCGTCGATCCGTTTGCCGCCGAAATCCGCGACGGCAAGCTGGTTGCTCGCGGTGCTGCCGATATGAAGGCCAGCCTGGCCGCCATGATCTCGGCTTGCGGACGCTTCGTGACCGACTATCCCGACCACCGCGGGTCGCTGGCGTTTCTGATCACCAGCGACGAGGAGGGCGCAGCCCAGGACGGCACGTTGAAAGTGATGCAAACGCTCACCCAACGCGGTGAATCGATCGACTGGTGCGTGGTCGGGGAGCCGTCCAGCACGGACGTGCTCGGCGACACAGTGCGCATCGGCAGACGGGGAAGCCTATCCGGACTGATGACGATTCGGGGTGCACAAACTCACGTCGCCTACCCGTTGCCGGCCGGAAACCCGATGCACGGCCTGGCGCAGTTCATCGCTGCGGTGACTCGTGAGCCGTTGGACGAAGGTAACGCGCAGTTCCCCCCGACTACATTCCAGATGGTCAACGTGCATAGCGATGCTGACGCTCCGAATGTCGTACCGGCAGATCTCCGTTGTCGTTTCAACTTTCGGTACTCCACTCGTTGGACTCATGAGACGCTGTCTGCCCATGTAGAAGCGATGCTCGCGAAGCTAGGGCTCGATTATGAAATCGAGTGGCGCGTCGCAGGCGAACCTTTTCTGACCGAAGAGGGCCGACTTTCCGCTGCGGTCTGCACCGCGGTCAAGGAACAGACCGGGCTCGACCCCGAACTCTCGACCAGTGGCGGGACCTCCGACGGCCGGTTCATCGCGCCTTACGGCGTGGATGTGCTGGAAGTCGGACCGGTCAACAAGACTATTCACCAGGCCAACGAGGAGATCGACGTGGCAGATATCTCCCGGCTGGAGAAGATCTACTACAGAATTGCCGAGCTGCTGTTGGCGAACACGAACTAGCGCTACCGGGAGACGCGTGGCCAGTTGGCGAGTACCGCAAGCCCGCCTAAGAGTATGAACCACACCAACGCCCACGCGGGCATGCTCAGGCCCAAGAACGACCAATTGATATCTGCGCACTCCCCGGAACCGGTAAACACTTTTTTGAGGGCCTCGAAGGGCCCGAATGCGTCCAGGAGATAGTCGAGCCCCGGGCCACAGGACGGCACCTGGTCGGCCGGCAAATTCTGGATATAAACATGCCGCGCAGCAATACCGGCCCCGGTACCCGCCGCAACGACTCCCAGCGCGGCGTAGACGCGGGCGCCGACGCTTAAGGGACTGTGCAAGCCTGCCGCGAGAAAAACCAGGCCCGCAGCGATGAACGCGACGCGTTGCAAGATACACAGCGGACAGGCGTCCAGATCCAAGACATACTGAGCAAACAGAGCGTAAGCGATGAGCCCTACGACGCTGCCGGCGCCGGCCAGATTAAGCCATCGTCGTTGCGCGCTCGTAAATCTCAAGACTTGACCCTCCTTGGTGAATGCCGGTGTCCGTGCAGCATTAAAATAACGTATTCGCAGCTATTTTTCGCTGCAAAGCAGCCGGCCAGCAGCCGGTATCGAACCGCCCGACGCTATTTCTGCCAGGCGGTCTCATCCCGAAGATAGACCGGGGTTGCGTCCTCGGCAGATTGGGCCCTGCCACCGCGAAGATCTGCCAACGCCTGGGGCAGAAGATCCGCAGCGCCAGGCTGGCACGCAGCCTGGATGTTGCCCGCTTCGGCTATGATGCTCCCGAGTGCGTCCCGATAAGCGTCGAACCCGCTACCGACGCCGCCCCAGCTGCCGGCGTCCGTCCAAGCGACGGCACCGGGCGCGGACAAGTGCTCGACTCCAAGTAGCTCCGCCATACCCTCGCGGATCTCATACGCTCCCCAGAACACTTCGCCCATGCGCGCATCAATGCACACCAGCGAGCATTTCTGCCGATCGGTTCTCCACCGGCCCTGGGCCATCGCGGCGAGACTGGACACGGGCAACAGCGGCACATCGACAGCTAAACCTAAGCCCTGAGCCACCGCTGCCGCAACCCTGAGACCGGTGAATGACCCCGGACCCCGGCCGAACGCGATGCCGTCCAAATCCTTAAGTGACACACCAGCCGTCACCAACAGCTCACCGATGATGGGCAGGATGCGCTCGGTCTGCTCCCGGGGGGTTGCAATATGCTGCTGCGCCAGATTCTCCCCGACGAGGAGCGCGACCGAGCCGACGTCGCTGGAGGTCTCAATGGCGAGCAGCTTCACGGCACGCTCGCGACGTCCTGAGACTCGAACTGCGGCAGCAGGCCGGCGGCAAACGCCAGCGCTTCTTCAGCGTCCTCGACCAACGGCATCGGCGGCAACGCACCCAGAAAGACCCGGCCGTACGAGCGGGTCCGCAGCCGCGGATCGCAGAGAACGACCATACCGCGATCATCGAAGTCACGTATCAACCGACCGACCCCCTGCTTCAACGCCAGGACCGCTTGCGGCAGTTGAAACTGATTGAACGGATCACCGCCTTCGCTACGGATGCGCTCGATCCTGGCTCGAATCAGCGGGTCGCCGGGAGAGGCGAACGGCAGTTTATCGATGATGACCATGCGCAGGGCCGAACCTCTGACGTCCACGCCCTGCCAGAAACTACTCGTCCCCAGCAACACGGCATCGCCAGCGGCGCGAAACCGCTGCAACAGCTCGGTACGCGGCCCTTCCCCTTGGACCAGCAACGGGCCCGGCAGCGGCACGGCATTGAGCAGCCGCTGCGCCTCGTGTAGGGCGCGGTAACTCGTAAACAGGAGAAATGCGCCGCCGCCGCTAGCTTCGACCAGCGGCCACACAGTGCTGAGCACACGCGCCACGTAGTCGGATTCGTTTGGTTGCGGCAAGCCTTGAGGGAGATAGAGTCTGGAGTTTTCAGCATAATTGAATGGACTCGGCAACACTTGCGTTAACGGCTCCGGGACGCCGACACGATCGAGAAAAAGGCTGAAATCGTCACCGACGGCCAGGGTCGCCGAGGCGAAGATCCAGGTACCGCCGTGGGCTTCGATGCGTTGCCCGAGTTCCAGACCCGTATCCAACGGGGTCCAATGCACGGCCAAGCCACGCGGCGAAAGTTCGACCCAGCGCAGGCCCCGCGGATCACCCTCTTGCAGCGTCCTCAGCCGATTGGCGCCATCCTGGCAACGTTCCCAGCAGCGCTGAAGACCCGGGCCGATCTTGCGTGCCGCCTCGAGGCGGCTGCCCAGTGCCTGCAGACGCTCCTGCCAGGCCAATACCGCCTGCCGCAGTTCAGCCGGGCAATCACTCCACGGCAGCCGGCCGGTGTGCTCGCCGGCGGCAAGCCTGGAATCGGCGGTCGTCTTGACCAGCGCATCGGTCAATGGCTCGAGCTCCTGGGCGAGGCCTGCGGCACGCGCCTCTGCAAGCACATCACGGGCGAGGCGTTGTAACTCTCGGCTGCCGACAGAGACGCCGAAAAACTGTTGGGCTATCTCCGGCAGCTGGTGAGCTTCATCGACGATGACCGCATCGGCGCCGGGCAGCAGTTCGCCGAAGCCCGCGTCCTTAAGGACCAGATCCGCCAGCAACAGGTGATGGTTGACGATTACCACATCGGCCGATTGTGCCCGGCGACGCGCCTCGAGCACGAAGCAGTCGTCGAAAAATGCGCATTGGGTGCCGAGACAATTATCGGCGGTCGAGGTAATCGTAGAACGAAGTGCGTCATCCTCTGCGAGGTCTGCGAGTTCGGTCAGGTCGCCGCTGGAATCGGACCGCGCCCACGCGGCGATGTCCGCCAATTTCGCTTGGAACGAATCGCCGCGGGTACGCTCCTGTTGCGCGAGATCCAAGCGGTGCCAGCAGAGATAATTGTTGCGGCCTTTCAGGAGGGCGACGTCGACCGGTCGGCCTATCGCCGCACCGAGCATCGGCAGATCCCGGTCGTAGAGCTGGTCCTGCAGCGTCCGGGTACCGGTCGAGATGACAGCGCGTTTACCGGACAGCAACACAGGCACGAGGTAAGCGAACGTCTTGCCGATGCCGGTTCCCGCCTCGATCGCAAGGTGGCGGCGCGCACCTAAGGCATCCCAAACAAGTTGTGCCATCTCCTCCTGCGCATGCCGATGTGTGAAGCCCGGCAGATGCTCGGCCAGCAGGCCATCGGGGCGGAACATCTCGGCAAGGTCGCGCATTCCGCCACTATAGCGTGATCTTCGCTGGCGGCCGTCGAGCAGAATCTGTCCAACCAGCGCAGGAGCAACTGCTACGCTCGCCGCAAACACCAACCGCCACTAGCGGCGGTCGTTTCGCTATACTCCCGCTCCTGTAACCTAGCTGACGCAAGAAGAATAAATGACTACGCGACTTGAAATCCTCAGCGACTGGGTCGCCGAGGCGGCTGAGCTAACCCAGCCAGGCAAAATTCATTGGTGCACCGGAACCCTGGACGAATACCGGTCGCTAGTGCAAGAAATGCTCGCTAGCGGCGACTTGCTGCAGTTGAATCAGGACCATTATCCGGACTGCTATCTGCATCGTTCCGATCCCCAGGACGTCGCACGCGTAGAGCACCTCACTTTTGTCTGCTCACAAAACGAGCTCGATGCCGGCCCCAATAACAACTGGATGGCGCCGGCCGCAGCGAAGGCGAAGATGGCAGAGCTCTTTGCCGGCTGCATGCAGGGGCGAACGCTGTATGTCGTGCCCTATTGCATGGGTCCGCTGGGATCAGTTTATGCCCGCTACGGCGTCGAGATTACCGACAGCCCCTATGTGGTCATCAATATGTACCTGATGACCCGCATGGGTCAGGGGGCGCTCGAGGAAATAGAGAAAAAAGGCACTTTTATCAAGGGATTACACTCTATCGGCGAACTCGACCCCGAACGCCGCTTTATCATGCATTTCCCGGAAGAACTCACGATCATGAGCTACGGTTCAGGCTATGGCGGCAACGCCTTGTTGGGTAAGAAGTGTCATGCCTTGCGAATCGCGAGTTACCAAGCGCGCACCGAAGGCTGGCTGGCCGAGCACATGCTGATCATCGGCGTCGAAAACCCTCAAGGCGAGACTCACTACCTCGCCTGTGCATTCCCCTCAGCATGCGGCAAGACCAACCTCGCGATGCTGATTCCGCCGGAGAGCTACAAGGGCTGGAAAGTCTGGACGCTCGGCGACGACATCGCCTGGATGCATCTGGACGAGAACGGACAACTCAGAGCGATCAATCCGGAAGCCGGCTACTTCGGCGTCGTACCGGGTACCAACCGGCGCACCAACCGGAACGCCTACGAGACGATCCACAGCGATACGATTTTTACCAATGTCGCCGTCACCGAGGACAACGATCCCTGGTGGGAAGACAAGGGCACCGGTACACCGGTGACCGATTGGCAGGGCCGCGCCTATGACCCGGCAAACGGTCCGGCTGCTCATCCCAACTCACGCTTCACGGTCTCGGCTAAGCGCAATCCCAGCTACTCCGAACTTGCTGATGCACCGGAGGGCGTACCGATCTCGGCGTTGGTCTTCGGCGGACGACGGCGCGAACTCGCACCGTTGGTCTACCAAGCGAAAGATTGGGCCCATGGCGTCCTAATCGGCGCCAGCGTCGCCTCGGAGACTACTGCAGCCGCGAGCGGAGAAGTCGGTATCGTCCGCCGTGACCCGATGGCGATGAAACCATTCTGCGGCTACAACTTCGCGGACTACTGGGCCCATTGGCTGAGTTTCGACGCCCGCTCCGACAAGCTACCGAAAATATTTCACGTTAACTGGTTTCGTCGTGACGCGAAGGGTCAATTTCTTTGGCCCGGCTTCGGCGAGAACCTCCGGGTGTTGCGCTGGATTATCGATCGATGCGAAGAACGTGTGGGTGCAGATGAATCACCCATCGGCTTCCTGCCGACGGCTGCGGCTATCGATCTCACGGGCTTGGATGTCTCCGCAGAAGCACTTGCGCAGTTGCTGTCGGTGAACACCGAGCAGTGGCAGGTGGAGATGGATGAGGTCGGCAAGTATCTCGACAGCTACGGGGATCGTCTCCCGGAGCGGCTTCGCGCCGAGCATGCCAAGGTTTTGCAAGCGCTCGCGTAACTAACTGCTTATTGAAATTCCCTCAGACGAGTGCAAGACAAGGCAAGAATCGGCGAAAAAGCACAGTGTACACGTCAGTACACGAGCATTTTGAGTCGATTCTTAACGCAGTATTGTGCCGTCTGAGGGAATTTCAGATGGCTACTTGTCTTCGACGCAGTAGTGCACGGCCAACGGCGTGCCTGGCGCCGCGATCTCTCCCAAGCCGATAACGCCCTCGCCAACGAGTTGGGTCGTGTCCCGGCGCACGAAAATTTCCTCGCCGGAAACCGTCTGCACGTATGTCCCGTTGGTACTCTGATCCACGAGAGTAAATTTGTTCTTACTGGTTTCGATACGCGCATGCACGCGCGAGATCAGGTGGCCCTCCACCACGAGGTCATTGCCCTCTGCACGGCCTAAGGTAGCGTGCTTGCGCCCGTCGCCGACCGTCACTTCCTGACCCTTAAAGCTGAGCTTCAGGCGTTTTGTCCGGCTGACCGACTGGCCGAAACCAACCGTCCGCAACATCTTAGTGGCCTCGTCGGGCTGCCAAAGGACCTCAAACAGCTCGACTTCGCCCGTCCTGCCTCTGACCGTCGCGATGTCGATCTGCCGCACCAGTCCGCGCCACTCCTCGGACAACTGCTCGACCGTCGCCGCCGTCGTAATAATCTGCTGGGCTTTGGCCTGGCTCGTCATGCGGTTGGCCGTATGCACGGCCGAGCCGAAGACGTCATGACCTTCCACCACAACGGGGCCGAAATGACAGCCGATGCGGATTGCGACTTGGCCATGCTCATGTCGCAGCAACGCATCTGCCGAGATCGTCTCCTGCATTTGCTTGGCGGAATTCATCGCGTCATCGGCGCTGGGGAATGTCGACATGGTTTCATCCCCCATGGTCTTAATCACGCTGCCGGAAAATTCCTCCGTGGCCTCGCGCATGATCCCGATACAATGGGCGACCATTGCTCTAGCCCTGTCGTCGCCGAGTTGTTCGTAAAGTTGCGTGCTGCCCACCACGTCGGCAAACAGTATGACAACATCGACATCCCTTCCCATACGTCTCCGGCTGCGACGCTAGCTATTTTTCGCCAACGACATAAGCGATCCAGGCCGGATCCGCTTCACCGGTAGCTTCCTCGGAAAACTCGCCGTCGCCCTCGCCGTCCTCGTCCTCGCCCTCCCAGTAGACGCGAACCTTCGCGAAGCCGGCCTCCTCCAGGAGCTCGCGAAGTTCCGGTAATGTCCACAGCCGCCAGTCGTAGCTGAATGCTCTCTTGATCTTCGAGCCGTCGGGAAATCTGAAGTCGATGTGGCAGACCGTACGCCCTGTTACCGGCTCGTACTTAGCCTGATGCCAGACGTAGGTGAAGCCGTCGCATTTGGTTTTCTCTTTCTGCGTTTCGAAGGCCTCGGAACCACCATAGGCATCGAGAAAAAGCACTCCGCCCTCATGCAGCGAGTCGCGCACCCGCGAAAAATAGTCGCGCATCGCGTCTCGAGTCTTGAATATCCAGTAGCTGAAATTGAGTGCGGCGATGATATCCACGGGCCCGGTCTCGACCCGCATGACATCTTCGTTCAGAAGCTTGACGCGCGGCCTATCGGCTTCCGGAAGTCGTCCGATGCGGTTTCTCCTTCCCCATTCCAGCACTTTTCTGTCGATGTCCACGCCGATGGCGTGGCGGCCGGCGCCGCTACGCACCCACTCGCAAGAGGCGCTGGCTGTACCACAGAAATCTTCTCTGAAGCTTACTGCGTCGCGGCCTTTGAGCTCGCGAAACGTATCCTGCAGAAACTCGATCTCGCCTTCCACATTCTGCACGGCTTCTTCGTAGAGCTCATGAAGGTCTGCCTGTTCGGCCATGGTCGGTTGGCCGATCTTATTCGCCTCTGCTCGTGCCACTGCGGCCTCGTTGGTTGGGAGTGATGATGGGGCGGCCGTCATTGTAGCCAGATCATCACTCGCTTTGTAGGACGACGGTCACGTGGTCGCGCGCGAACTGCAAACGCTCAACCCGCAGTCGAAACGGCTGCCTGGCCACGATACGGCGCCGAAGATCGCGCCGCGGGATTCGCTACCGCATGCTCCTGCAAAGCCGTAAGTCCTGGCTCGCCGTGGGGCAGCTCGGCTAAGAACCTGCGCCAGCGGCGCCCGACAGGCTGACCCGAGTAGAGTCCCAGCAGATGGCGGGTCATCGACTTCAACGACGTACCTTTGGACAGTTCGCGCCGCAGGTACGGCAGAAACATGGCCAGGACACGTTCGCGCGACGGCGGAGGAGCACCAAACAAGACATGGTCGAGCTGCGCCAACCAGTACGGATGGCGGTAGGCGTGCCGGCCCAGCATCACGCCGTCCACATGCTCGAGTTGTGTCAGGATCTGCTCCTCGCTCATCAGCCCGCCGTTGATGATGACTTCGAGTTGTGGGTAGTCATCCTTCAGCCGATAGACACGCGCATAGTCCAACGGCGGGACTTCGCGGTTCTGCTTCGGGCTCAGGCCGCGGAGCCAGGCCTTGCGGGCGTGGACGATGATGGTTCGGCAACCGGCCTCGGTCACCGCGCCGACGAAGCTGTGCAGGAATTCGTAGCTGTCCTGATTGTCTATACCCAAGCGTGTCTTAACCGTCACGGGCACATCCACCGCGTCGGACATGGCCGCCACGCCCGCGGCGACCTGCTGTGGCTCTGCCATCAACACCGCGCCGAATCGACCCGCTTGCACGCGGTCGCTCGGACAGCCCACATTGAGGTTGATCTCGTCATAACCCGCGTCCTGACCGTAGCGAGCCGCCTGCGCAAGCTCCGCCGGGTCGCTGCCGCCCAGCTGCAAGGCCACCGGGTGCTCTGATTGATCGAACTGGAGTAGATGCTCCGGGTCACCACGGACCAGCGCCGCGGTGGTAATCATCTCGGTGTAAAGCCAGGCATTGGGGGCGAGCAGCCGCAGCAGGAAACGGCAATGACGATCGGTTCGCTCCATCATCGGGGCCACCGACAATCGGCGTTTGCTATCTGAGAGATTCATTTTGTCGGATGATTCCGACTAGGCGGCAGCTATGCGCTCAACGTTGATCTTTCTCTTCAGTGGTCGCGATTGCGCCATATCGTAAGCGAGCTGCATTCTCATCCAGTGATCCGGTGTCGAGCCAAAGGCCTTGGACAAACGATACGCCATTTCGATCGAGACCGATGCTCTCTCGTTGACGAGCGCCGACAGCGCTGCTCTTCCAACACCCAGATGCCTCGCCGCTTCCGTCACCGACAGACCGAGTTCGCGCAAACAATCCTCAGTCACAATACGACCAGGATGGACCGGATTTTTCATTGCCATAGCATTCACACCATTCATCAATGATAGTCAGTGTAGTCAACGTCGACCGCATCGATGCCCTCGAATCGAAATGTCACGCACCAACTGCCGGATACCCAAACTGAAAAGTAGCCCTTGCTCTTTCCTTTCAATCGGTGCAGCCGGTAGCCCGGCAGACCTAATTCATGTGGCCCCGAGGCCTCGTCGAGCGCAGACAAGTTTCTTTCCAGCTTTGACACGTGACTTCGGACAATTTTCGCCGATCGCTTGCCCTCATAGAGCGCCTTCAATCCCTTGTGACGAAAAGTCCTGATCATTGCTGATTGTAGCGTGTAACGTTACACGATTCAACAGCCTGCCAGGCCGTGACGCTTCGCCTACATGCCTCTCGCCGTCTCCATGATCAGATGATCCACGACGATGGAAAGTGCCTCTGCGGTCGAGGCCCCCGCCGCCAACGCCTCCTGATGGGCTTTGATCTGCCGGTGGGCACTGGTGCCATGCGCGAGAATGTCATGGACGTGTTCCACCTCTTTAACGCAACCCAGCGCCTCGGCATCCTGATGAATCAACTCCAACAACTCCTCCATCAGTTGCGGGAACGGCATGATGTGACCCTTGCCGAGATCGATCAGCCCTTCGTCGACGCTATAGCGCATGGCACGCCAACGATTCTCATTGAGTAATAATGTCGAGTAGATCCGCCAGCGCTGATTTTTGCCGCGCAACCGATAGAGCATCCGCAACGTGCACACGGCGATCGCCGCCAGGCACAACGCATCGTCGACGCGCGTACACACGTCCATGATGCGCGTCTCGAGTGTCGGGTAACGTGCGCTCGGTCTTAAGTCCCACCAGATCATCGTGGCGTCAGGAATGAGCCCGGCCTCTATCATGACGCGCACGTGGCGTTCGTACTCAGGGTAGCTGTCGAAGCGCTCAGGAAGCCCGGTGCGGGGCACGGCATCGAACACGGTCAAGCGATAGGACTTCAGGCCTGTATCCTGCCCTTCCCAAAACGGCGACGAACACGACAAAGCCAGCAGGTGCGGCAGGAAATAACTGAACTGGTTCATCAGGTCAATACGCAATTCGTCGTCATCGATGCCGACGTGAACATGCATGCCGCAGATCAACAGCCGCCGAGCTGCAGTCTGCATCTCCTGATACAGAGACGAGTAACGCGCCCGCGCGGTAGGTTTCTGCTCGGCCCAATGAGCGAACGGGTGGGTGGACGCAGCGATAGGCGCGAGCCCGTGTGACTCCGCTACGTCGATCACGGTCCGGCGCAGCAGTCGCAGGGATTCACCCGCTTCGGTCATGTTGGCGCAGACACGCGTGCCCACCTCGATCTGCGAGCGCAACAACTCGGGGCTGACCTGCTGACCTTCGCAACGTGCCGCGCACTCTTCGAGCATCGACGCCGGCATCTTGGTCACGAGGTCGCGGCTGGCCTTATCGACGAGGAGGTACTCCTCCTCGATGCCCACAGTAAACGATGGTTCTTTCATGCAACGCTCGCGTAGACCGCCTCAGCCGGCGAATGGCCGGAAGAGACGCTCGTCTTGCAGCACGACCTCGAGCACCGCGGCGAGCCTGTCGGCCATGCGTTGCTGGCCCGACTCCGTGTCGATCAGATCCTGACGGATCTCGATCCCGGCATAAGCTAGCCCTAGCGTCTCGGCATGGTGGTCGACGGTGAAATCCGCCGAATGGCGTCCTGAATACGGCTCATTATCCCCGACGATCAGGTCACCCGCCTCGCGCAGCGCCGTCATCAGCGGCACCGCCAGGCGCGGGTCATCGTGCCAGAGAATGCCGACCTGCCAGGGCCGCCAGACGCCGTGCACATAGGGCGTGAAGCTATGCAGGCAGATCAGGACGGGCGTGCGCTCGGTTGTGGTCTGCGCCTTGATCACGCCTCGCAGCGCGTCATGGTAAGCCTCGAACAAGGCTCGAGTCCGCTCGGCCTTGGCCGTCACACTCAGATCGAGATTCGCCGCTATCAGGACACCGTCGCTGATGGCCGGGAACGCTGACGGGTCGTTCAGATCCCGATTCAGGTCGATCACCAGCCGCGAGTAATTCGCCAGTACGGCGCTCGCTTGCAGGCGCTCGCTCAGCAGGCGCGTGACGGCCCCGGCGCCGATGTCCCAGGCGATGTGAGCCGTGAGGCTGTCACCGTTCAGCCCCAAGCCATGCAGCGATCTCGGTACCCGGTTGCTGGCATGGTCGCAGGCCAGCACCAGCGGCCTGGGCCCATCGACCTCGAGCAATTCAAACGGTGCCGGCTCATCGGGCGCGAGCAGCGGCGAGCCTGCCTGTTTTTGTGCCACCACCACTACCGGGACTCTTGGGCAGGCAGAGCGATGATGAGCTGGCCCGACGCATCCACGTCTAGCCGATCCGCCGTCGCCGGAGCACTCACCGCTCCGACCTGGATTGGAAACAACCGATGTCGTGCCTGCACCCTGCCGTTGATCTCCGCCTGAACCAGCACGCTGACATGGAGCGCTCCGTCGACTAACGGCGTCACGGTCACGAGTCGGACCATCGTTTCGTCTCTGGCCACGCGAGCCACACGCCAGCTCGCCGTTGCCGGCGTCACCAAAATTCGTTCGTCGCCTAGCACCTCGACGCTGACTTCGTTCAACACGACTGGCGAACGCGTGATGACGCGTAACTCCAGCTCTCGTCCGACCTGCGGCTCACCCAGTATCTCGACACTGATCGATAGTGGAGGAATGGGCTTCGCTTCCGCCTGCACCGACGACGGTGGCGCGCCAGGCGCTTCGCTCGGCAATTCAGGCGGTGCCGCCGACTCGGTCCCGAACGGTAACGTGCGACCATCCTGGCAGCCGCAGATGACGAGTCCCAGCAGGCAAACACCGATCTGGCGGATAAATAATGTGCTTACGCTCATGGGGTCGTTATCTCGACGTCAAAGCAGGTTCGGCCGATCGGCGGAAAAACCGGATCGTTTCGGGCGTTGGTGTTGCTCCATTCGTATACCTCCAGCACGTAATCGCCCGGCGTCAGCGGCCAGCTGAACGTCTCGATATTAGCCAGCCCCGATTTTCCCGGCGGGTCAAGCAGGGGAAACGGCAGCAGGGCGCCGCGTTGATGCAGTTCCATGTCAGGATCCGCCTCCTCGCCGAAGGGTATCAGCGTAGCGGTCGCGGTAAAGGTGTGATTCGCGGTCACCGTCGCGGTGAACTTTAGAAAACGTCTGGAACCGAGTTTGTTGACCGACTCGGGATCCGTCAGGCTGGCGCCGAAAGCATCGGTGCTGCAGATGTTATTCACCGGACCACCGTTGACGAGAATGTCGGTATAGATGGGCAG
>SMVB01353952.1_pt1 | contig 15623 bp, 14 predicted proteins | sample 2456461 | NCBI WGS metagenome assembly SMVB01 (sample SAMN11095934, study PRJNA526329) | marine sediment metagenome | biome: Marine sediment; feature: Surficial sediment; material: Deep marine sediment; isolation source: Hadal surficial sediment | place: Pacific Ocean | collected 2014-05 | depth... | reverse complement strand
GTAGGGTCTGTTACATCAACAATAGACATTCCATTACCACCCACTATAGCATAAACGTTTCCATTGTTTTGATCTATATACTCCCAAATATCGGTTCCTGAATTACCAGTAGTAAGTGATCCTTTGAGAGTTATGGTTTGTGCGAATGTTAATAACGGCACAAAAAGAAATAAAAGTATTATATTTTTCATAACAAGTTTTTTAAAATTTTTTGTAAATATATGTTTTTTTATTATTAGTTGGCTCTTTTATATTTTAAGGGCAAATACACCACACTTTTAGTATCAAAAAAAGGTTCATTAAAATACTTTTGAAGTGGGTAAATAATAGCTTTAGGAAAGGGTTTCAACTCTTCGGTCAGATTACCACCTTTTAAGTAAAGAATTCCATTATTGAGCTTGTGATAACTCTTTTTTTTAACTAAATGATTTACCCAACGTACAAAAGTTTCCATCTGTGCTACAGCTCTACATACGATAAAGTCGTATTGATCTGAAATTGTTTCAACACGGGCATTAGTAATCTTAACATTTTGCAACCCAAGTACTTGGGTTATCCCCTCAATTACTTTTATTTTTTTACCTATACTATCTACAAGATGAAAATAAGTTTCAGGATGTAAAATGGCTAACGGTATACCGGGGAATCCTCCCCCTGTACCCACGTCTATAACTCTAGATTTAGGCAGAAATGGTTGTACCTTTGCTATTCCCAATGAATGCAATACATGACGTAAGTATAATTCATCTATATCTTTACGAGAAACCACGTTAATTTTATGATTCCAATCCCTATAAAGTACTTTTAATTGTTTAAACTGTTGCTCTTGTAAATCAGATAGATGCGGGAAATATTTAAGTAGATTTTCCATTGTATTGTTTCAACTGCAAAATTAATATTTTTTTGTAGAAAAATAACCAAATATTTACTCGTTATCGCAAGAAGAAGTGTACTTTTGTGGCTTAATTTTTTGATATCCCTACTTAAAATTAATTAATGTGAAATATAAACAATTATCCTTTTCGAGGGTCGATTCAGTAAAATTCTTAAGAACTCTAAACAAAAGAGTAAATAATTATTTTAAAGATAACAATATAGCACGTACCGGAAATTGGAAGATATATTTAAAGACAGTTATAATGTTTGCTTTGTATCTTTCTCCATATTTTTTATTGTTAACATTAAATCTCCCGGGATGGGTACAACTCCTTTTTTCAATTATAATGGGTGTTGGAATGGCAGGTATTGGAATGAATGTAATGCATGATGCAAATCACGGCTCATATTCATCAAAAAACTGGATCAACAAGTTGATGGGAAGTAGCATATACATACTAGCCGGAAATGTTTATAACTGGCAGGTACAACACAATGTATTGCATCATACATTTACTAACATTCACGGACATGATGAAGATTTGGATGCTGGAAGAATTATACGATTTTCAAAACATTCAAAATGGTATCGTTTTCATAAATTCCAACAATACTATAGTTTTTTTCTATATGGACTACTTACAATTAATTGGGTAATAACCTCAGATTTTAAACAAACTAAAAGGTATTTGGCTAGAAAACTTTCTTACGGAAAACTACCAAAGCCATTAACTCAATGGAGTGTTTTAATTGTATCCAAAATGATTTATCTAATTATTTGGGTTGTTATACCCATTCTTTTTTTCGGAATTGTTTGGTGGAAAATATTAATAGGTTTTTTTATTATGCATTATATTGCCGGTTTAATATTAAGCGTTGTTTTTCAATTAGCACACGTGGTAGAAGAAACAGATATGCTTTTACCTGAATCTTCAGGAACTATGAAAAATACTTGGGCTATTCATCAATTATTCACTACGGTAAACTTTTCTACAAAAAATAAAATGGTCAATTGGTTTACAGGAGGTTTAAATCACCAAGTTGAACATCATATTTTTCCAAATATAAGTCATATTCATTATAGAAAAATTTCAAAAATTGTTAAGCAAACCGCCAAGGAATTTAATTTGCCCTACATGGAATTCAAAACTACCCGTAAAGCAATCATATCACATTTTAAGCATTTAAAACTAATGGGGGCTAAGCCCGGTTTATCTGTATAAAAAGTAAATGAATCCAAAACTTTCCAACCGCATAAATGCTATGGAAACATCTGCTACTTTAGCTATGGCAGCAAAAGCTCGTGAACTTAAAGCAAAAGGAAATAATATAATTGGGTTAAGTTTAGGTGAACCCGATTTTAATATTCCGGAATTTGTAAAAGAAGCGGCAATAAAAGCTATAAACGACAATTATCATTCTTATACTCCCGTGGATGGTTATGCCGATTTAAAACGAGCAATTATTACTAAATTTAATCGTGATAATAATCTCGTTTACACCCCATCTCAAATAGTAGTTTCAACAGGAGCTAAACAATCTTTAGCAAACCTTGCTATGGTATTGCTAAATAAAGGTGATGAAGTTATCCTTCCTGCTCCTTATTGGGTTAGTTACAGTGATATTTGCAAAGTGGCAGGAGGTATTCCAAAGGTTATTCCTACTTCAATAGAAACTGATTATAAAATAACACCGGAAGATTTAGAAGATGCAATTTCGACAAAGACCAAAATAATTATTTACAGTTCTCCCTGCAATCCAAGCGGGTCTGTTTATAATGAAAAAGAACTACGATCTTTTGCAGATGTGTTAGTAAAATATCCAGATATTATAGTAATTAGTGATGAAATCTACGAACACATTAATTTTACTAAAAAACACGTTTCTATGGCTGCTTTTAAAGATATGTATCATCGTACCGTAGTTGTAAATGGTGTTTCTAAAGCCTTTTCCATGACGGGCTGGCGTATAGGATACATAGGCGCCCCTGAATGGATTGCACGTGCCTGTAATAAAATGCAAGGTCAAATGACTAGTGGTGCTAACTGTATTGCACAACGTGCTGTTATTACTGCTCTTGAAAACCCTCCAAGTAGGATTATGTATATGGTGGATGCTTTTAAGAAACGACGCAAACTTATTCTAAATTTACTTTCTAAAATTCAAGGATTTAAAACCAATCAACCGCAAGGTGCTTTTTATGTATTTCCGGATGTTTCTTATTATTTTGGAAAAACACTAAACGGAAAAAACATAAAATCGGCTTCAGATCTTTCTATGTATTTACTTGAAGAAGCAAATGTAGCTACAGTAACAGGCGAAGCTTTTGGGAATCCAAATTGTATTAGAATTTCCTATGCCGCTTCCGAAGAAAATATAACCGAGGGGATGCGACGTATAAAAGAGGCCCTAAAATAAAATAATTTTATTCTAAATTATTATCAAGAATGTTTACAGAATTAAGTTAAAGAATCCCTAAGGAAATTATTCCAGGATTTACCGATCGAATTATACATACTTATTCTCAAACATTATCATTGGTTGAAGTTAAAAAAGGGGCTGTAAATCCTGAGAAATCTCATCTGCATGAGACAAATATCACAGGTTTTAGAAGGAGAATCTGAATTTACCATTAATGGTATTACTAAGATTTGTCGTCAGGGAGACATTGCAATAATGAAATCTAATGTAGCTAATTCTGGTAAAGCAATTACGGACTGTAAAATTCTTGATGTTTACAACAGTAAGAGAAGACTATATGTAGTTTACCTATTTCTCCAAAACAAGGGTGTCAACAAAATCATTACTGTAAATAGTTCTAAGCGACCTAAAAGCATCAAAAATGTTGCCCACCATTTTGCTGGGCTTGGTAAAGTATTATAATTATGAATAGGCCCTAAATCGCCAAGTGCAGGTCCTATGTTTCCTAAACAAGATGCAGCTCCTCCTAATGCAGTTTTAAAATCTAGACCTAACCAAGAAAAAACCAACACTCCAATTATAAAAGATAACATATAAAGTATAAAAAACCCTAGTATATTAAAAACTATAGGTTGTTGAACAGCTTTCATATTATAACGAACCGGTAAAACTGCACGTGGATGTAGCGTTCGACTAAATTCTAATAACCCGTTCTTTATCAATAAAATATGGCGAACAATTTTTACTCCTCCGGCAGTAGAACCTGCTGAACCTCCTAAGAACATAAATCCAAAAAATAAAACAGTTAAAAAGGGAGTCCATAAGGTATAATCTGCAGTTATATAACCTGTAGTTGTAATAATAGACAACACTTGAAATAAACCATGACGTAAAGAACTTTCAAACTCTCCCCAAATCATTGGGTGATTCATATTCGATAGAGAAACATCTGCCTTGTAATAAATTGATAAAGAGACCAGGATTGTAAATGCAATAATAATAATGGTATAAACCCTAAACTCTTCATCTCGAAATATTTTACTGAACTTAGTTTTAAAAGCAAAGTAGCTCAACACAAAATTAGTTCCTGCCAGAAACATAAATACCATAATAATATATTGAATTATTGGTTGCCCATTCCAATACCCAATACTTATATTTTTTGTAGAAAATCCTCCTGTGCTCAATGTACTTAAAGAATGGTTTATCGCATCGAAGAAGCTCATTCCAGCAAGTTTTAGGAATAATGTTTCAATAAAGGTATAACCAACATAAATGAGCCATAATCGCTTTGCTGTATCGGCTATTCGTGGGTGTAATTTATCACTCCCTGGTCCTGGAGCTTCTGCAGCAAACAGTTCCATGCCTCCTATTCCAAGTAAAGGTAAAATAGCAATAGCTAAAACAATAATTCCCATTCCGCCTATCCATTGGGTAATACTACGCCAAAAGAGGATTCCTTTAGGAAGGATCTCTATATCATTCAAAATAGAAGCCCCGGTGGTAGTATACCCACTCATAGTTTCAAAAAATGCATTGGTAAAACTCGGGATAACTCCAGTAAAAATATAGGGTAAAGTGCCTGTTAAAGACATAAATATCCAACCGAATGTTACAATAACAAATCCATCTCTTTTTTTTATTTCTTTACGATTCTTGCGAGTAACAAACATTATAAGTCCTCCCGAAATAATAGTTACAACACCAGCAAGTATCATTTCTGAAAATACTCCGTCCTTATAATAATAACTAACAAGGGCAGAAAACATCATAAACCCACCATTAACGGTAAGCAAAAGACCCATTAAATGAAAAATAATCTTAAAATTGAGTTTTACGAATGAACTCATTACACAAAGAGTTTTTCTACTTTTTTAATAGACTGTGGAAGACAACAAACTACGACACGATCCCCGTTAATAATTTTAAAATCACCTAAGGCTATTAGGCCTTCTCCATCACGTATTACGCCCCCAATAATGGCCGAACGCGGAAAATCTAATTCTCGAATTATTTTATTGCAAACTTCAGATGTTGGAGTAACAACAAATTCCAGTATTTCGGCATTCATATTATTAAGCTTTGTCATTGCTATAATTTCACCTTTTCTTATATAACGAAATATTTTATTGGCAGCCAACAGTTTTTTATTGATTAGTGTATCAATTCCTATGGATTGCGAAAGCTGAAAGTAATCCATATTCTCAACCAAGGCGATGGTTTTTTTTACACCTTTGGATTTAGCTACTAAACAAGACATAATATTGGTTTCACTGTTTCCTGTAAGGGAAATAAAAGCATCCATTTCTTTAAGGGATTCTTCCACAAGCAAATCAACGTTTCTTCCATCTCCTTGTATTACTAAACATTTAGGGATTTCATCTGCTATCTCAAAAGCCTTTTCTTTATTTTTTTCAACAAGTTTAACGTTAAAATTGTGTTTACATAAAGCTTTTGCAGTTTTATATCCAATTTTACTACCCCCTAAAATCATTACGTTTTTAATTTCTTCTCTTACTTTACCTGTAAGTTTATATATTGCATCAACCCCTTTTTGGATTGTAGTAAAATAAACCCTATCCCCCTCTTTAAACTTGGTGTCACCATTGGGAATAAGAGTATATTGTGTGCCATAACGCTGAATCGCTATAGGCACATACTTAAGTTCTTGATATAAACGTGCCACTTCTTTTACAGTTTTTCCCACGAAGGCAGTTGTTCTAGATAGTATAAGACCAATCATCGTCAAAGCACCATTTTCAAACTCATAGGTGTCATTAAAAGCACTTTGGCTAAGTAAAAGTTCAATTTCACTTGCAGCAAGAGATTCTGGTGAAATTAATTCGTCAATTCCTATTTTTTCAAAACCTAACTCGTCCTTATTTATTATAAATTCTATGTTAGATATACGTGCAATGGTACGTTTAGCTCCTAATTGTTTTGCGATCATGCAGCAGGTTATATTTGTGGTTTCGCTAGAAGTTACTCCAATTAATAAATTGGTGTTATCAACATTGGCTTCTTTCAATATTGAAATAGATGTAGCATCACCACGAACAACTCGGATATCTAAATGGGAGGCTGCATATGCTAGCGATTCCCTATTAATATCTATCAGGGTAATGTCTTGGGACTCGAAAGAAAGGAGTTTTGCTAAATGATATCCCACCTCGCCGGCACCGGCAATAATAATCTTCATATTAGTAAGCAATAAGTAATACAAAGGTATAAAATTTTAAAATAATTGCGTTCTTAGTATATGTTAATCTATTTTTAAAGTGTTTCTCAATCGAAATTCTAAAAAATATGTAGTTTTGCAGCCGTTATGACTTTAGAGAAAAAAGTAACTCCCTATAAAGATTCTATACTAAATAAAAAGGAGCAAGTAGAAAAAATGTTCGATACCATATCGGGAAATTACGATAACCTTAATCGTATAATTTCATTTGGTTCCGACATAAAATGGCGCAATAAAATATTAAAGATGATTCTAAAAAAAAGCCCAGAAAGTATACTGGATGTCGCAACGGGAACTGGAGACCTGGCTATTAAATTTGCTCGAAAAAGTAAAGCAACAAAAATAATAGGATTAGATATTTCAGAGGGAATGCTCTCAGTTGCTAAAAAGAAAATTTCTGATACAATACTTTCAGAAAAAGTGGAATTCATTAAAGGTGATTCTGAAGCATTACCATTTAGTACAAATTCTTATGATGCTATTACAGTTTCTTTTGGAATTAGAAATTTTGAAAATCTGGAAAAAGGACTTTCAGAAATTTATCGGGTTTTAAAACCTAAAGGATTATTTATTATTTTGGAAACATCAATTCCTGCAAAATTTCCCTTTAAACAAGGATACCTTTTTTATACAAAAAGAGTTTTACCTATTATTGGAAAAATATTCTCAAAAGATAAATTTGCTTATACATACCTGAGTGAAAGTGCGTCTGTTTTTCCTTATGGTAAAAAACTTAACAATATTTTACTGAAAATCGGGTTTATAGAGGTTGATAATAAACCTCAAACTTTCGGTGTAGCAACTATATATACCGCTACCAAATAAATATGAAGAAATTATTTTTTGTACTTGTAGTTTTATTTTTTGCGGAAAATGTAGAAGCACAACTTTTTAACAAAGAACGTTTGGCTAACCTTGAAAATTTTGACAAACGATTTCTTACATGGGGATACTACTTGGGATTTAATAGTTATGATTTTAAGTTTAACTATATTAATCAAAACCAAGACGATAATACAGATGTTTTAGTTGCTAGTGATGGTGGATTTAATGTTGGTCTTATTGGTGATTTGCGTATAAATAATTATGTGAACATACGATTAGAGCCAGGCTTATATTTTACCCAACGCAATTTAACATTTCCTGGTTTTGTTGAAGAAAAAGACTTTTTACGAGAAGTTAAATCGACATATATACACGTCCCATTATTACTTAAATTATCTACAAAAAGGCTTAGAAATATTAAGCCATTTATTATTGGTGGGTTTTCTACATCAATTAACCTGTCAAGCAATGAAGAAAATCCCGAAGACAATGAACAAGGGCGGTTTCGTATGACAAGAAATACTTATTATTATGAATTAGGATTTGGGATAGATTTTTATCTTTATTACTTTAAGTTTACCCCTTCTATCCGTGGTGTATTTGCTTTAAATGATGAGTTGGTTCGTGATGACGACCCAAACAGTCTGTGGACAAGTAATATAGACAAAATGGCTACACGTGGAATATTCATTAATTTTACTTTCCAGTAACCTAATATATAAGTTTACTTTCTTTTAAACTCACTTATTATTATTGCTGCAGCTGTTGCAACATTTAGGCTTTCGGTTTTTTGTTGATCTCCAAACTGTGGTATGGTTATTTTTTTTGTAAGCAGAGAATTTATCTCTTTTGAAATCCCATTTGCTTCGTTACCTAAAACAATAACAACATCTTTTGGAAGTGATTGACTAAATACACTTTCACCTTCCAGACACCCACCGTAAATTGGAAGACTACTTTTTTCTATATATTCTCTAAGTGAAACATACAATACATTCACACGGGAGTTTGAACCCATTGAAGCCTGCACAACCTTAGGATTATAGAAATCTACAGTATCAAGTGAACATACCAATTGCGTTACCCCAAACCAATCGCATATTCTAATAATTGTCCCAAGGTTTCCAGGGTCGCGAACTGCATCTAAGGCCACAATAATTCCTTTTTCCGAAATAGGTCTTTGAGATGGAATTTCAAAAACAGCAAGAGAAGTATTGGCGGTTTTCAAATAACTTATCTTATTAATTTCTCTTTTTGTAACGATGTAAAAATTTTGTGTAATCCCATTAAAATTTTCAGTAGAGAATAAAGAATGTATTTTAATTCCGGCATCTAGAAGTTCTTTTATTACTTTTGGCCCTTCAGCAACAAAAAGCCCTAATTTATCCCGGTACTTTTTTTGATGTAAACTCGTTATTAATTTTATTTGACTTTTGCTTACCAAAATCATGTATTTTTGAACTTGAGTAAACTTATTCATTTGACCCAAACCCTCGCAAAAATATCATTATTTTTAGGATTAACGTTACTTATTGTTTCTTGTAATGCCGTAAAACATTTGGAGGAGGGACAATATTTACTTACCAATAATACCATTAGGATTGATGATAAAGAAATAAAAGATGCTAAGGTTTATAGTCAACTAAAACAACATCCTAACCCAAAAGCTTTAGGTATACCGTTTGGACTTCATATTTATAATCTTTCAAACACCCAACCAGACTCAACCTTTCAGAAATGGTTACATAAAAACCCAAAACGCGAAGAAAGATTGATTCGATTTCTTTCAAAAAAGCAAGTAAACAAAATTGAAAATAGTTATTTAGGATTTAATAGATGGTTGCAAAAATCGGGTGATGCACCAGTAATTATTGATGACATAAAAACTAAAAAATCTATAGAACGTCTTAAACGCTATTATTTTAGTTTTGGATGGTTTAATGTTGATGCAGATTATACCATTGATAAAACAGAAAATAAACGTGCTTCAATTAACTATAACATTACAAGAAATCAACCTTATTTTATTGACTCTATTTCTGAAAAAATAAGTTCCCCTGTTGTAGATTCCCTATATCAACTTACAAAACATCTTTCGTTCATTGAAAAAGGGAAGCAATACTCTACCAATGATTTTATAAATGAAAGAGATAGATTAACTGTTCAATTTAGAAATTCGGGGTTGTATTATTTTGATCAAGATTATGTGGGTTTTGAAGCCGATACTGTAAATACTGGACATAAAGTAAACATCGATTATATAATCCCTGACCGGAAATTCACTAAAAATGATAGTAGTTTTACCGAACCTTTTAAAGTTTATCACATTAGTGAGGTTCGTATTGTTACCGATTATACCTTTACTAATCGCAATGAGAATATAAAAGATTCTGTTTTTTTTAATGGATATAAATTATATAGTTATGATAAATTAAAATTTAGACCAAAAGCAATAATCGATGCCATTTCTATCACCCCAAATCAAATATTCAAGGATATTGACCGTACACTTACTTACAACCAAATAAGTAATTTACGTATTTTTAAATATCCAAATATTAGTTATTTAGAAGATCCAAAAGATTCAACCGGTACCGGATTAATTACCACTATTTTATTAACACCCCGTAAAAAATACACACTAGGAGTAGATTTTGATGCTTTTACATCAACCATACAACAATTTGGAATTGGTTTTAGCACTACTTTTCTAATTAGAAATGTATTTCGTGGTGCTGAAAATGTAGAAATATCTGTTAAGGGAAGTGTAGGTTCTTCAAAAGATGCTGGAGATAGTGAAAGTAAATTCTTTAATATCTCTGATATTGGTACCGATATAAAACTTTCATTTCCCAGATTACTTTTTCCAGCTAATACTGAAAAAATTATTCCAAAATATATGTCGCCTTCAACCTCTTTGAGCGTAGGATTTAGCGCACAAAATAATATTGGATTGGATCGTCAAAATATAAACACCATTTTTAATTACCGATGGAAACCTTCAAAAATTCGAACTAATAGCATTGATTTAATGAATGTCCATTTTGTTAGAAATTTAAATACTGAAAATTATTTTAATGTTTATAAAAGTTCATTTCAACAATTAAATGACATTGCACAAGAAATAGAAATTGAAAATCCCGGTAGTATTAATCCAGATTACTATAATGTTAATGAAAATGGTGATTTAACATTAATTATTCCAATCGGAGCAGACAATTTTATTGAAGATGTAAAAGACGGGAACATTAATTCAATACCTGAGAATTCAGATGATTTTAATACTGTAAGTAATATTGATGAACGTAAAGAACGACTTACAGAAAACAATTTAATTTTTGCTACAAACTATACTTGGACCAGGGATACAAGAGAAAATATTTCAGATAATGATTTTTCCAGATTAAGATTTAAAATAGAATCTGCCGGGAATCTTCTAAGAGGAATTGCAAATCTCTCTGGTTTGGATAAAAATGAAGATGGTAATTATAAAATACTTGGAGTAACATTCTCACAATACATGAAATTTGAAGGTGAGTATATAAAACACTGGGAATTAAATAGAAATAGCAGAATTGCCTTTCGTGCCTTTGGAGGTATTGCAATCCCTTATGGCAACAGTAACACCATTCCTTTTACACGTAGTTATTTTGCTGGTGGAGCCAATGATAATCGTGGTTGGAGAGCTTATGATTTAGGTCCGGGCAGTAGTGGTAGTATTCTAGATTTTAATGAAGCAAATTTTAAAATTGCATTAAATACTGAATATCGTTTTAAATTTATAGGTTCTTTCAATGGAGTATTTTTTATAGACGTTGGGAACATATGGAATGTGTTAGACCATATAACAATCGATGAATTCCGTTTTGATGGAATAGAAGACCTTAAAGAACTCGCAATTGCTTCGGGTACAGGATTACGATACGATTTTGGTTTCTTTGTTCTCCGTTTTGATGTTGGTTTTAAGACCCATGACCCTGCAAGACCTGTAGGAGAACGTTGGTTTAAAGACTATAATTTTGCTAATGCTGTCTATAACATAGGTGTTAACTATCCATTTTAAACCATTAAATTTTGTTATTTTTGTTGTCTAAATCATTTTATTTATGAGTCATTCCATAAATCCAGGTGTAGCAACAGGTATTGAAGTTCAAAAAATACACAAATATGCTAAAGAAAATAGCTTTGCATTACCTGCAGTAAATGTAATAGGGTCTAGTAGTATTAATACCGTGTTGGATACCGCATCGGCACTAAACTCACCGGTAATAATTCAATTCTCAAGTGGTGGCGCTCATTTTAATGCCGGTAAAGGGCTTTCAAACGAAAATCAAAGGGCAGCCATTGCCGGGGCAATTGCCGGAGCAAAGCATATTCACGAATTAGCTAAATTTTATGGAACTACTGTTATACTCCATACAGACCATTGTCCTAAAAAACTCCTACCATGGGTAGATGGCTTGTTGGATGCGGGAGAAGATTATTTTAAAAAAACAGGAATACCTTTGTATAGCTCACATATGCTTGACCTTTCTGAAGAGCCTATAGAAGAAAATGTTGAAATAAGTAAAAGGTATTTGGAACGCATGAGTAAAATGGGAATGACATTAGAAATAGAATTAGGCATAACAGGAGGTGAAGAAGATGGGGTTGATAATACCGATGTGGATTCTTCAAAACTATATACCCAACCAGAAGAAGTAGCTTATGCTTATGAAGAATTAATGATGGTAAGTAACCAATTCACTATAGCCGCAGCTTTTGGAAACGTACATGGAGTATACAAACCCGGAAATGTAAAATTACAACCTATTATTCTGAAAAATTCACAAGAATATGTTCAGAAAAAATTCAATACTGAAGCAAATCCTATCGACTTCGTTTTCCATGGCGGAAGTGGTTCTACCCTAAGTGAAATTAGAGAAGCTATTGGATACGGTGTGGTTAAAATGAATATTGACACCGATTTACAATTTGCATTTAATGAGGGTATACGTGATTATATGACTTCTAATATCAATTACTTAAAAACACAAATAGGTAATCCTGAAGGATCTGAAGTACCTAATAAAAAATATTACGACCCTAGAAAATGGTTACGCGAAGGTGAATTAACTTTCAGGAAACGACTGGAACAAGCTTTTGAAGACCTTAATAATGTAAATACTTTATAACCAATCCCGATCATTAATTAATTTTGCTTAAACACCTAACACAATATGAGCTGGTTTAAAAGAACAAAAAAGGGAATACAAACCCCTACCGATCAGAAAAGAGATGTTCCTAAAGGACTTTGGTATAAATCCCCAACAGGAAAAATAATAGATACCGATGAGCTAGAAAGAAACTTTTATGTTAGCCCGGAAGATGGATATCACGTGCGAATAGGAAGTAAAGAATACTTTAATATATTATTTGATGACAATACTTTTAAGAAATTAGATGAGAACCTTACTTCTAAAGACCCTTTAAAATTTATAGACAAGAAAAAATACGTTGATCGTCTTAAAGATGCTTATAATAAAACGGGGCTTAAGGATGCGGTTACTACCGCTGTCGGAAAATCTATGGGTGAAGATTTAGTAATTGCTTGTATGGATTTCAGTTTTATTGGAGGTTCTATGGGTAGTGTTGTAGGGGAAAAAATTGCACGTGCAGCAGACTATGCCATTAAAAAGAAAATACCTTTTATTATTATATCTAAAAGTGGTGGCGCTCGCATGATGGAAGCTGCACTTTCACTTATGCAGCTTGCTAAGACCAGTGTTAAACTAGCACAACTTGCAGAAGCAAAAGTGCCCTATATTTCTCTTTGTACAGATCCTACTACTGGAGGAACAACTGCATCATTTGCTATGTTAGGTGATATAAATATTAGTGAACCAGGTGCTTTAATCGCATTTGCAGGACCAAGGGTTGTTCGGGATACTACAGGAAAAGATTTACCTGAAGGTTTCCAAACTGCAGAGTTTCTAAAGGAACACGGTTTCTTAGATTTTATCTGTCATCGCAAAGATCTAAAACGTAAGATAAATCTTTATTTAGATTTAATTTTAAACCGTCCGCTCAGAGAAAAAACAGCTTAAAAAAAGCTGCTTATATAAGCAGCTTTTTTTATTAAAGGAGATTAGTACTGCAGAATTATAATATACTCTTTTCCATTCACAGTTAATATTGCAATATTATCACAAGTACCATCTCCATAATTGAGCACTCCCGTGGTTTCATTTCTAGTTATTTCTAACAATCCGCTTACAAAGTAGTGACAAGTTGCTTCACGTCTAAGTGCTTCGGTAACTAATGCAGATCTTGAATGTCCAGTACTAAACTCTATAGTCCAGTTTCCAGTTACTAAATAAACATTATCCATCCAGGTTCCGCTACCAACACCTTCAACCCACTCACGAACCCTAGTTCCGTCTACAGTAGCTACCAATCCTCCCGGAAATGTAACTACAATGTTTTTATGAAAAGTAGATTGAGGGTTGCCTATCGCATTGCTATGTTCTCTAAAAATGGTTCCTCCTCCCTCTATTCCTTTATCGTTAAATATAAAATCTTCGAAAGAATAGTTGATTGTTCTCGTACCATTTTGAATAGGACCATAGCTTATATGAATTTTTCCTGAAACAATATTTCCATTGTTTAGTTCACAACCTAATCCAAAGTCTAACGTTATAAAGGTAAAACCATTTTCACTAGTAATGGTTATGGTAACACAATCTGGAAAAAGACTGGTCATTCTTCCACCTTGTTCTTCAATTTCAACATAAGCTGTTTCGATTATGTTAAAAGCGCCGGTTGATACTTCATCGGTATCTGCAGCTTGTTTTGTTTGCATTGCGGTTAAATCTTCACTGGTTTCTATTTCTGTATTATTTTCATCCTCACTACAAGATGTAAAAAGAAAAAATACAGTAAGAAAAGTTAACATTCTCGTTTTAATTACAATTGATTTCATATTTTAGTTTTATATGGTTTAACAGAAATATGACTACTAAAATTAAGAATGGTTTAATCTTCATTTAATAAAAAAAGAAAATTAAAGATTTCACACCCTCTTTTATATAAAAACAATATCTTTGCGCCCTGATTACCATAAGGGTACTCGATACATAAAAATCATTTAAAATAATATTGGCATGTATTTAACACCAAAAGTAAAAGAAGGTATTTTTGCAAAGTACGGGAAATCTAAAAAAGATACGGGTGCTGCAGAAGGACAAATTGCATTATTTACTCATCGTGTAGATCATTTAACAAAACACCTTAAAAATAATCACAAAGACTATAATACCGAACGTTCTTTAGTGAAATTAGTAGGCAAAAGAAGATCTCTTTTAAATTATCTAATGAAAAAAGATATATTGAGATATCGTGCGATTGTTAAAGAATTAGGATTACGAAAGTAATTTTTATCGGGGATTTATTTTATATCCCTTTTATTTTTAAGAAGATTTTCCTCTTAAAACAAATAGAAAAGCTACAAATAAGTTTTTCATTGGTCAACAACTACAACAACACAACCATACTTGCATAAGTAAGTAAAGACCATTGTTCAACTGTCTGTCTTTGATAGACAAAATACAAAATTATGATCCCAAAAACAAAAAAAGAGGTTATAGACCTTGGTGATGGTAGAGAAATTACCATTGAAACCGGAAAACTAGCAAAACAAGCCGATGGATCGGTTGTTGTGCAAATGGGAAAAGCTATGCTATTAGCTACCATTGTTTCTGCCTCTAAGCCAAGTCCTGTAGATTTTCTTCCACTTACGGTAGATTATCGCGAAAAATTTGCTTCGGCAGGACGTTATCCCGGTGGTTTCTTTAAAAGAGAAGCACGACCCAGTACTGACGAAATATTAACCATGCGTCTTGTAGACCGTGTACTTCGTCCACTATTCCCAAAAGATTACCATAATGAAATTCAGATTATGGTTCAACTTATGTCTAACGATGATAACGTTATGCCTGATGCTCTTGTAGGATTAGCAGCATCTGCAGCAATTCAGCTAAGTGATATCCCTTTTGAATATCCAATTTCTGAAGTCCGTGTAGCTCGTATCGACGGTAAATTTATTATCAATCCAAGTCGCACTCAACTTGGTGAAGCAGACATAAATATGATGGTAGGAGCTTCTATTGATAGTGTTGCTATGGTTGAAGGAGAAATGGATGAATGTAGTGAAGAAGAAATGGCAGAAGCCATTAAATTTGCCCATGAAGCTATTAAAATACAATGTAAAGCTCAAATACGTTTG
>SMVB01135926.1_pt1 | contig 15623 bp, 12 predicted proteins | sample 2456461 | NCBI WGS metagenome assembly SMVB01 (sample SAMN11095934, study PRJNA526329) | marine sediment metagenome | biome: Marine sediment; feature: Surficial sediment; material: Deep marine sediment; isolation source: Hadal surficial sediment | place: Pacific Ocean | collected 2014-05 | depth... | reverse complement strand
TTATCCAGCACAACATGCCGCCTGCCTCCTTCCTCGTAACTACGGCAAAGGTTTCTGATGTGTATCTGGACGGGCAGGTTCGGGGACGGTGAGGCCATATTGCGCCTAGTCTATCGCGTTAGCAGACTGCCGGTTCACACACAAAAAAGGGCGGCCCTTGCGGGCCGCCGGTGGCGCTCCCCTGTTTCCTATGGTGCTTCGTGGATGATGTCCCACAGATAATCGGAATGAGATCCGCAGATATCAGAGAATTCCTCGCCCAGGTCGCTGTGGCTTTCGTTCGTGTACTGCGCCAATGCACCATTTGCCTGCACGACAGAAACATAGTCAGCACCCGTAATCGTCTGCAGACGCCGGTATCTGCCGCCGAGCACGTGACTTGACCACCCCCATGACGCGATCAATCCGTCTTCCTGCATCTGATTCAGTATGGGAGCATTCGCCTCCGCCCATATCTCGTCGGCTCGTTCCTGGCGGGTGACGTCGCAGACGTAATACACGGAAAGACTGACGTCGCCCCGATCTGTACCAGCTGGGCTACCTTGGGCAATCGCCCAGATATAATCATCGTGTCCTGCACACGCGTCTGATCGTGCCTGTCCCCCTTCCTCATTGTCCGCGTATATCTCTGTAAAAATTGCCGACTGATTATTGAACGCGTTAGCCATGGTTGCAGACACGTGATACTGAACACGACGCCACCGTCCACCTGTAGAGTGCGCAAGATAGCCCCACGCGATCAGTTTTCCTTCATCGACCCATTTGTCAAAAACGGCCTTTTCGTTTGCCTCGACGACCGCATCCATAGCGCCTTGTGTCGCAACGTCGCAATAATAGTAAGTCGCATAGGTAAATCCGGCCGGCGCATCATCATCCTGAGCGATGCAGGCGACTGAAACCAGCCCAAACAGCACCGCAGTTGTAATGGATTTATAGATTTTTTTCACTGCTTATCTCCACAGAAGGTCACGGATGGCGCCGATGACTTAAGTCTAGAAGAACAGACCAAAAATGCCAGTCAGGACAGACGTGGATCTTTTTCCATACTGGAGTATTCTTTTGACGCAAACAGAGACCATATGGAGCACGATGCCGTCATGCGTCGACAGATTTCCTTTTCGATTTTTATAGCGACTGTCATCGGGGTGTTCGGAAATGCGCCGGCGGAACCATTGCCCGTCGACATCATTCGGACGCTCACGCAGCAGAATACCCGGCAGGCAATCGCGCTTTACCGCGACTTCTTAAGTCTGCCGAACGACGCCAACTATCCCGACGATATTCAGCGCCTGGTTGAATGGATGGAGGTCGCGTTCTCTGCGCGAGGATTTGCCACACAACGCATCGTCACTGCTGGCAGTCCGCTACTGCTTGCTGTACGCCGTGTAGCGGACGATGCGAAAACGGTGCTCATCTACTTGCAAGCCGACGGACAACCGGTCGATCCGTCCGCCTGGTTTCAGGAGGACCCGTACACTCCGGTATTGAAAGAGCGCACAGAGAGTGGTGACTACGAGCGCATTCCATGGGAAGTCCTCGAATCTTCGTACAACCCTGATTGGCGCGTGTTTGCGAGATCTGCATCAGATTCGAAGGGACCAATGACGCAGTTCATGGTCGCCATGGATCTGCTGGATGAAGCAGGCTTCGAGCCGGCGTTCAATATCAAGGTGATCATCGATACAGAGGAAGAAATGGGTTCGCCGAATCTTCCAGAAGCGGTGGAAGCTAACCGTGATCTGCTCGCCGCCGACATGCTTTTGATCTTCGATGGCCCACCGCATCCTTCGAATAAACCGACAGTCGGTTTCGGCGCCCGCGGCATCGTGACGATTACGCTCGTGACCCACGGACCCAGGGTGCCGCAACACAGCGGCCACTACGGAAACTTCGTGCCGAATCCCGCATTTCATTTGGCACGCATCCTTAGCTCGATGAAATCGCCGGACGGTCGGGTACTGCTACCGGGTTTCTACGATGGCGTCACGATCAGTGACGAGGTACGCGCGGTGCTCGAAGCAGTTCCGGACGACGAGGAGAAAATTCTCGGCGACATGGGATTGATCAAGTCCGATGCTGTCGCGCCGACCCTACAGGAAGCCATTCAATATCCTTCCCTCAATATTCGCGGAATGTCATCCGGCTGGGTAGGCAGGGAGTCCCGCACAATTATTCCGGCGACCGCTACTGCCGAGATTGACATGCGGCTGGTCAAGGAATCGGACTACATGACTCTGCTCGGCCTTGTCCGGTCACATATCGAAGACCTTGGTTACCACGTTATCGATCACGAGCCCTCCGCAGCGGAGCGGCTCGAATACTCAGACATCGTTACCTTTACCTTCGACTTCAGCTATGCGGCTTATCGATCTGACATGGATGCTCCTGCGGGACGCCTGGCGCGCGCCGGGATGCGTCATCTGTACGGCGAGGAACCCATTCTCATACGCACCTCCGGCGGATCGGTGCCGATTTCACCATTTGTCGAAACCCTCGGCGTTCCTGCCGCCAAAGTGCCCACGGTAAATATCGACAACAATCAGCACAGTCCGAACGAAAATATCCGTCTTGGTAATTTCATTGAAGGCATAGCGATAATGATGTCTGTAATGAGTCAGACCCCGGAATGAACCGTTTTGGCTGATAACATGGTACGCTCCACATGGGACACGGAGAATTGCGATGCATCCGCACTGGCCGGTTGCAGTCTTCATCGTGCGCTGGATATTGGGCCTCCTGTTTTTCATGGCAGGCTACTGGAAAGTATTCGTCCTGACACCCGCGCAGCACGCTCAACAGTATTTTGTCGATGGTTTCGCAGACAGCTGGATACCTGACTGGCTGTTACAATTATTCGGTGTCACGATACCATTCGTCGAACTGCTTGCCGGCATTCTGCTTTGTGCAGGCTTACGTACTCGTGAGGCGCTCATTGCCGTTGGCCTGCTGCTGATCGTGACTACCTATGGTCACGCGCTGCAACAACCATTGTTCGACATCGATGGCCATACGTTTACCCGCCTTGCGTTAATAATTTTCCTTCTTCTTGCTCCTTTGAAGAGTGACCGTTATTCAGTGGATGGCTGGATGCTGCGCTACAAGGAAAAAATCACCTGACAGCCGAACCGCGACGCTTGGTGAAAGCCAGCCAATTGAGAGTAAAATTGCCGCTACATCTTGTATGCAACCTCGGGAATTAGAAGTAACCATGCACATATGCATCCGCTTTGTAGCCAATCGGGCCGCGCGAGTTGTGGTTTCCCTCACCATTCTATTGACACTTGCCGCTTGTTCAAACGGTAATAACACAGTAACAACTGATACTGTACCCAGTGCAGATGCGGTTGCGATCGATGCAGATGGCAACACGCTTGGCTCTGTACGCTTCCCAACTTCATGCACTGCCGATGCCCAGCCAATACTTGAACGTGGCCTGGCGCTTCTGCACCACATGAACTACATCAAAGCCAAACATGCATTCCTGCAGGCATCCGACATTGATGCAGAATGTGCGATTGCCTATTGGGGGGCAGCGATGACGCACGTGCACCCGCTTTGGCCAGATACGATTTTGCCGGAAGCACAGGTATCCGGACAGAAACTCCTGGATAAAGCCGCCGACGCAAAACATTCGAGCGACAGAGAACGTGCTTACATCAATGCGTTGCAAGGCTACTACCGGGAAAATAATCGCAGCGAAATCGAACGCCTGCGGGCGTTTGAAGATGGCTGGGCAATCGCACATGAAAGTAACCCGCAAGACCTTGAGGCCAGCCTTTTTTATGCACTTGCATTGACGTCAACGGCGGCACCCGCCGATAAAACACTTGCCAATCAGAAGATGGCTGGCGCTATCGCCGAAAATGTGAAAGCGGAAATTCCGCGGCATCCCGGCGCGCACCACTACATCATTCATGCTTATGACAATCCTGCGCTGGCTGAAAACGCGCTAGAAACTGCCAGGCAATATGATGACATTGCGCCCGAGAACACGCATGCATTGCATATGACCAGCCACATCTTCACGCGGCTTGGATTGTGGCCTGAGTCAATTACCTATAACCGCCGTGCCGCCAATGCGGCATTTGATCGCACCCTATCCGGGGAAGTCTCTATTCACTATCTGCATGCGCTCGATTACCTCGCGTATGCATTCTTGCAGCAGGCTAACGACCTCGAAGCAGATGAAGTCCTGCAGGAACTATCTGCATTGGAAGCTCCATTTCAGAATCACGCTGCCAATGCGTATGCTTTTGCTGCAATCCCTGTTCGATTGGGACTTGACCGCCGGGACTGGGAGTTGGCGTCGCAGGCGACTCCAAGATGGCCGGATACGATCAAATGGGAGGAGTATCCGCATCTGGTCGCCATACCTGAATTTGCCCGGGCACTTGGCTCAGCAAAACAGGGAAACTTCGCGACCGCAGAGGAGGCAATCAGCGAATTGGAGGTTCTTCAGGAACAGGCTGAATCGCTGAATATGCCCTACGACTGGGGTATTCAGGTCGCCATTCAAAAAATCAGCGCCGAAGCCTGGCTGGCATTCGAGCAAGGCGATCAGGAAAGGGCACTCGACCTGATGAGCAAGGCCGCAGAGATGGAAGCGAGCACTGATAAGAACCCGGTCACGCCCGGCGAAGTGCTGCCGGCCCGCGAACTTTACGGCGACATGTTGCTTGAAACAGGCAATTATGAGGCTGCTCGCACCGAATACGAGGCTACCCTCGACAGGTCACCGAACCGATTTTACAGCTTGTATGGCGCTGGCCGCGCCGCCGAACTCAGTGATGATACGGAAACAGCAGCGAAGTATTATCGACTGTTACTGGAGAACTGTCCCGACGCGAGCGGAGACAGGCCGCAACTTGATCACGCGCGAAATTTTCTCGGATGAAATTTGAATTTACAGAAAGGATTTGACGGATACCAACACAGTCAAACTGGACGACATTGCGACACACTTTTTTCTTGGGCAATAGTGGAGAGCGATTGTGACTGACACTGACTCGAAAATCATCGTAGGCAGTCAGGAGTGGTGTGGTTTTCCTGATCTCGGGGTTCCCGCCATAAAAGCGCGCGTGGATTCCGGCGCCAAGACGTCGTCGATTCATGCATTCAATATCGAACCGTTCAAACGGCATGGCGAATCCTGGGTCAGTTTCGAGGTGCACCCACTGGAGGGCAACAGACGCACCACATTGAAGTGCGAATCGAAGGTCATTGACCGGCGACTGATCCGCAGTTCAAGCGGTATTGCGGAAAAACGCTACGTCATCAGCACGCCATTCTCTCTCGGCTACCGCGTCTGGGACATCGAGTTGACGCTTGCCAACCGCGATTCGATGGGGTATCGCCTGTTGCTCGGCCGAGAGGCGATGAGTGATCGAATCCTGGTCGATCCGTCTGCCAGTTTCTGCCACGGGGAAATTGGCGACGAACAAATCGACCACATGTATGGAAAGATCGAGAGTACCCACGGCGGCTTGCGGATCGCGTTGCTCGCATCTGATCCGAAATTGTTTAGCAACAAACGAATCATCGAGTCCGGTGAGGAGCGGGGTCACGAGATGCTGTTCGTCAATATCCGGCATTGCTATATGAAGCTCGACGCCACGACGCCCGAGGTACATTACCGGGGCGGCCGCAAGCTGGACGATCTTGATGCGGTAATTACCCGTATTCGCCCGAGTGCAACTTTTTACGGATGCGCAATTGCCCGGCAGTTTGAAAGCATGGGCGTGTACACGATGAACTCGTCCAAATCGATCGCACAATCCAGAGACAAGCTCTACGCACTGCAATTGCTTATTCACAACGGGCTTGATATTCCGATAACCGGCTTCGCCAACTCGCCAATGGATACCAATGATCTGATCGACATGGTTGGCGGTGCTCCATTGATCGTGAAACTGCTCGAGGGTTCGCAGGGCCGCGGCGTCGTTCTTGCCGAAACACGCAAGGCCGCCGAGAGTGTGATCAATGCATTCAAGACATTACGTGCCAACCTCCTGGTACAGCAATTCATCAAGGAAGCGCAAGGCAAGGACCTCAGGTGTTTCGTCATCGACGGAAAAGTCGTGGCCACCATTCAGAGGGAAGCGGCGCCGGGAGATTTTCGTGCAAATATTCACCAGGGCGGCAAGGCGCGGGCCGTGCGTATGACGAAAGACGAACGTCAACTGGCTGTCAAAGCAGCGAAAACCATGGGTCTTTCGGTCGCAGGCGTCGATATTATCCGATCGCAGTCGGGTCCGCTGTTACTCGAAGTCAATTCATCGCCAGGTTTGGAAGGAATACAGACGGCGACCGGCAAAGACATTGCCGGCATGATGATTACGTCAATCGAAAAGCACATGAACTGGGCCCGGCAACCTCTTCTCGCGGAGGTCGGCAGGACGAAACTGGCGTCCTGACGAATCTTATTACTTCGTCACACCCTGCAGGAAGCCGACAAGTTCGTGAATGAAATAGGCGCGCGGTGATTCCAGGAATGCTGCGTGATCGCCACCTGGAACGGTTACCCACTGTTTATGTCCGGTAGCGAGCCGCGTGTATAGCTTGGCCTGATACTCAGCCGGCGCCAGTGGATCATGTTCACCGGCAATGACCAGCGTCGGCAGGTGAATCTGTGAAGCGTCCAGCGCGTTGTATTCCTCAGCGCTTTTCAAGTCCACCCTGACCGGGTCCGTTTCGAGTGACTGCGCAACGTAGGCATCGATCGCTTTCTGACTGATCGATCCCGGCGTAATAAAGTCGCTCGCCGCTGCCGCGGCTGTGTTTTTTGCTTTTTCGGGTTCGATGCCTGGCTCGTCCGCAGGCAGATCGACGTCGTCATCGCGCCAGTAACCGAACAAGGTCAACGAGGCAACCCGGTTCGGGTGGCGCTGTACCATTAATTGCGAAATCGTCGAGCCCATGGACCAGCCGAACAGGTGAGGCTGCAAGGCCCAGTCATTCGAGTCTGCAATCCAGTCAATGACGATCGCTACATCATCGGCGGCGCGGTTCGGCGTTAACCACTGGGTGTCATCTCTCGGTGTCTCCCCGTATCCACGAAGATCAACGGCAAAAACCGCGTATCCCTCATCAACGAGCCCGTCCAGCAGGGACAGCTCTTCACCCTCGACCTGCAAATCGAAGTCAGGCAACGCGCTCCAGGTTCTGCCATGCACCAGCAAAATCGCCTCAGAAGCACCAGCAGCACTCTTTTCCCACAAGGCAATTGGATGGCCATCCGCTATCACAGTGTGTCTCTGCAGTTCGGCTTGTTCTGCTGCCAGTCCGGGATTGACGGCAAACAGCGCCAGCAACAGGATCTGTAACGTCCATTTAGACCGTGTCAGAGTAATCGAACGTTTAGGCAGCATGTCGTCACCGGCTTTTGCAGTGGACGGGTGATTTGAACAGATTGCGGACCGAAATTGAATAACATACAGTCATTGTCGGTTGCGCCTGGCGAGGTACTTGCATGAAAGCTATGGTTGGATTCGTGTTTTTCCTGCTATTCCTTGCGGGTTATGCACTCGTCACCCTCTGGAACATGGGTGAGGACGCGGAAATCAGCGTACCCACGCTCGCCGAACTGTCAGCAACCGCGTGGCGTCCGTCCCATATTGGCGAAATGGTGCTTGATGAAAACACCGGCTTGTATGTGCAATTCGAGACTGACGGTACACTTCGCGGGTATGCCGGCTGTAACCGTTTTTTCGGTAGCTACGAGTTAGGCGACAACACGATCCGTATCGATCCGCTTGGCGTTACCCGCATGGCGTGCCCGTCACAGATAATGTCATTCGAAATATCGTTTATTGAGGCATTGCAATCGGCAACCACAGTTGCCCGCGCAAACACGCGGATCGCCTTGCGAAACGATCAGGGACAGGCCACTGTCCGCTTCACTGCTATCGACAGGCAAGACACACAGTAAGGTCCGCGCCTATTCGTCTTCGCCCGCCTCGACTTCTCCATCAAGCGTGTACTTGTTGTACCACGACATCATGTAGAGGATCGTCCGCATGTAGTTCGAAGGTCTTGAGCCCGTTCCGTGGTATTGATCGTTGAAGCGTAATAACTTTGCAGGCACGCCGAGGATCTTGAGCGCGGCGAAGTATTCCTCTGACTGAGCCATTGGCGTCCGCCTGTCCTGTTCTCCGGTCATGATTGCGGTCGGCGTTTTGACATTACCGACATACATAAGCGTCGAATGATGAAGCCAGTCCGTCGGATCTTCCCAGAACGGTTTCTGAAAAAACGAGAATGAGAAATACGGTATGTCCGTCGTGCCCGCCATACTCAGCCAGTTCGTAACCGGGCAGCGCACGGCTGCCGCGGCGAACCGGTCCGTATGGCCGATCACCCAACTTGACAGGACGCCACCGCCACTGCAGCCGCCGACATACATGCGCTTCTCGTCGATATAACCCCGCTCGATCACCGCATCGACGCCGCCCATCAAGTCCAGATAATCGACACTGGGATAGGCATGGTCGATGGCCTGGGAAAACGCTTCACCATACCCGGTGCTGCCACGCGGATTTGTGTAAAGCACGACAAAACCATTGCTCGCAAATACCTGGTATTGAAAGTTAAAACGGCCAACATACATGCCAAACGGGCCACCGTGAATCTCCATGAGCAGCGGATATTTTTTGTCTGGATCAAAATTCGGCGGCTTGACGATCCAGCCGTGCGCCCGATTCCCGTCGGACGCCTCGTACCAGAATTCTTCATGCGACCCAAGCGATTTATCTGTCAGCACATCACTGTTGACCGAGGTCAGTTTCTCAGGTGCGCCGCGACCATTGAGCAGGAATGAATGCACGTCGCCGGGTTCGTAGAAGGAACTCCTGACACCAACCCCCGTGGATGTTGCGCGATTCACGGATTGCAGGTTAATAGAATGCTGACCGCTTGTTACCGACCGTACGTCACCGTTCAGGCTTGAGAAGAATACGTTGACGTATCCTTCATCTTGTGCCGTGAAATAAAATCCACGATTGTTATTTGCCCAAATCAAATTACTTGCGGGCCGGTCAAAGTCGGCGGCTACCAGCCGCGCATTGCTGCCATCACTGTCCATAACGTGGATTCGCGGCATTTCATACGTAACGTCTGATTCTTCGTAACCCAGGTACGCGATTCGACGTCCATCATTTGAAACGGCAGGTCCTGACCAGTATCCCGGGACAGTCGTAAGCTGCGTGATTTCCCTTGATGCGACATCAATCGAGTAAATTTGGGATTTCCTGTAGACAAAGTCACCGTTCGAATCATTTAGTCCGTCGAAAATGATCGTGTTGCCATCCGGCATCCAGCTCAGGCCGGCGCCGAAGTACAAACCGTCAAACCGTGACCCGACATTCCAGTCGCCTTCAGTCAACTGACGGGCAGTCCCTGACTCGGCCGGCACTACGAACAGGTGCATGAAACCCGGCTCCGTGAAACCAACCCCATCCTGCCGATAATGCAGCCGGTCGAGGACTCGCGGCGCCTCTGTCCACTCTGCCCCTTCCGGTGCCGGCGGCAGGTCGATATCCCATTCGTCCTTCGTCGGCACGATCGCAACGAATGCAATCTGATCGCCGCCCGGAGACCATTCAGGCGATGAGGGCGATATGTCGATGCGCGTGACCTGGGACACGGCGCCTTCATCGTTCATCCAGCGAATGAAAATCTGCGGCTTGTCGTTGTCACCCTTGGTGATGAACAGGATGCGATCACCACTCGGTGACCAGCGTGCATTCGAACCGTCAATCAGAAACCGGTGACGCGAGCCATCCGCATCCATGATCCACAGGGCCGACGCCCAGGTGTCCGTCTTCTGGTCGACCCACTGCCGGGTGTAAATAACCTGACGGCCATTCGGCGATATCCGGGCATCGTTGACCCGCTCGAAGTCCAGGTAATCAGCGATGCCAAGATGATTGTCATCTTGTGCAAAAACACTGTGCATAAAGCCAATTGTGGTCACGATCAGCAGGGCAACAGAAAAAACTGTCCGCAGCATTTTACTTTTCATCAGATTCTCTTTTCTAATTGTTAATCAGTCCTGAATGGACGGACCTGTCGTCAGAGTACTGCGCATAATAAAGCACGAGGCGATCGAAATCCGTCCGTGCCAGGCAGCGGCAGTGTACAGCTATTAACGCTGCCACTACGCCGTTATTGCAGCCGCCGTATTTGATCGCGGGTAACCTCCGGGGCCGCTGTTTGCTGAACCGGCTCACGCTGAGGTGCCTGCCACCGGTCAAGCCAGCTAACGATTTTCGCCATATCGTCCATGTCATTTTTAGCCCGGTGAAGCGGCAATTCGTAGACACCGATCCCATGATCGGCAGCGGCCACGTAGTTCTGGCTATCACGGAGAACAGCAATGATCGGAATCTTCAGACTCGTCAGAAACCGCATTAGTTGCTGCAAACTTCTTGTGTTATTTCGCGTGCGATTGGCAATGATGCCAACCTGTATCGAGCCACGGTCAAGTTGCGCAACCAGTAATAATTCGGCAATGAACTTTGCAGCAAAGCGAATATCGATTGCCGATGGCATGACAGGGATGAGGATCGTACTGGCATCGTAGATGGCATCGTGAATTTCAGGTCCTTCAAGTGCTGCAGGTGTATCGATGATCAATCGCCGGGTTTCCCGGGGCACCCGCAACTGCCAGCTGCGCGTCGCATTTATTGAACTCTTGTAGGCCGCGACGCCGTGAATCGGAGGACGGTTTTTGCCTCTTTTCTCGAGCCATCGCATGCTTGCGCCCTGCGGGTCGCAATCAAGCAAAGCCGGGCATGGACCACGAAGCGCATAGTAACTCGCCAGGTTTGTAGCAATTGTTGTTTTGCCGCATCCACCCTTTGGATTCAGAATAACGACGCGTTGCAGATGATTTGATTTTGCCGATACGAACACGGTGCGATTCCGGATTATCCTCAATTGTTGGCCAAAAACTTCTCCGGACCGTCGCCGGCGCCCAGATGGACAGTGCTTTTTGCTGTTCTTCCCTGCTCGAGCACTTTCAAGTTGCCGATCATACTCCTCACCGTGCATAGATCAAAAATAATAGTCGGCAGTTCGACCAGTGTCCGGATTCTGCGTCCATCCGTACTGTTTGCTGACCGCCTTGAACAGCCCCTTCCGAACCGATTTATTATTTTGTCCCGTCGAAGGTATGATGTACGGCAACATTGTCGGAGTCGAATGGAGAGGAACAGCATGTCAAAACTTGTGATGAACCTGGATGAACTCGAGTACACGGAGTTTGGCAAGGGCGAAAATTTCAACGCCGAACGCGCGCCGATATCGGACAAAATCGGTGCTGAAAAACTCGGCTACTCGGTGGTTCGACTGAAACCCGGTAAAAGAGCATGGCCCTATCATTCCCACTACGTAAACGAGGAATTCTTCTACGTGCTTGAAGGCGAAGGTACCTTGCGGCACGCGGATAAAGAGTATCCGATCCGCGCCGGAGATTTCATCTGCTCGCCGCCGGACCCGGAGCAGCCACACCAGATAATAAATTCATCTGATAAATCATTGAGTTACATCGCTCTCAGCACCCTAGAACATACTGATGTATTCCTGTACCCGGACTCGGACAAGTATGGCGTCTGGCACGGCAAGACCCGGGACCCCGGTGATCCGGGCTCCTTTCTCGTTTTTGCGCGCAAAGAGTCGGCCGTTGACTATTGGGATGGTGAAGCCGACTAGACTGGAGAATTGCTGCCGGTGCCGTCGCTCGTGAATTATTCGGGTTAAAATCGTCGCGGGTCAGGATGCGAAGCTGCTGATACTCGGCTTCCCTGTCATTGTACTTTTTACCTGGACCTGCGAGATCACGCCCGAAGGCCTCCGGCCGACATCTCAAGTCGACAAAGCCAGTAGCATTACGGCGGAGACCGGATGCAAGCTGAATGTCGCGTTGTTGATTCTCCTTGGCATCACGGCAATCGTGCTGCTCGCCGAGAACCTCCTCTGGCAACTTTTATGCCTATCGCCCTACTTTTATTCGTCGGAGATCGTGACCAGGTCAACCCCCATAGACTGTATGCGGCTGTTCAGCGCCGGGACGTTTTCGTTCCAGATTGACTCCAGCTGCTCAAGTTCTGTTTCAATTGCCGTTGTCAGTTCGTTCTTCACCGCAATTGCGCCGGCAGTTGGCCGGGCGTCGCCAACTGCAACCGTACGCATCAGGCTGGTCAACTTGTTATTGAGGCGAATCGGAAAGTTCAGCGGGTCCTGACGGCTCTCATTCCGTGTCTGATAAAGCGCCTCTTCAATTGGCGTGATCGTCTCCAGCAACGTTGCAACCTCAGCAATCAATTCCGCCGTGTCTGCATCACCCTCACCTGCCTTTTCAAGCCTGGCCTGCAAACTCTCCAGTTGCGTCCTGAGCTGGCGAATTTTGCGAATTTCGACGTGCGTGCGGGACAGCAGCCCGGTTGCATCCATCACGAAGTTGAATTGCGCCGCATAGTCTTCGGCAGTCGACGAACTCCGTGGGTCGGGTAGAATATTGAACGTCACATCCTGCGATGCGTCGCCAACGGTGAGCCTTGCCCGATACAGACCGGGTACTGCCTTTGGACCTTCTTTCATATCGGCCCACATGATCAAATTGTCGAATCGATCCATAGGTGGATAACGCAGGTCCCAGACAAAACGGTTGAGACCCTTGTCTGAAGTCAGCAGACGGGTATCCGGTGGATCGTTCGGGTCCGGTTCCTCTTCCTCTTCCACGTCGGCACCCGCGGGCTTCCTGGTCCAGGTCCAGATTGCCTCATCACTGCGCGACTCGAATACCTGTAACGACATTTCGGTCTCTTCGCCGGGTTCCTCTGCCAGCGAGTAGTTGAAGACAACACCCACCGGTGGATTCATGCCGGCATTGACCGGCTCGTCGCTGCGGCCACCAGCCGTCAGGCGGTACGCAGGCCGGGGCGAAAACAGGTGCACGGCTTTGCTTGCCGTGTTTGCCGTGGTCTGGTGCAAAACCGTCAGGTCATCAAGGATCCAGTAGCCGCGCCCCTGCGTCGCCGCAATCAGGTCCTGCTCTTTCACCGCGAGGTCGGTAATCGGGACCACTGGCAGGTTGAGCTGGATAGGGAGCCAGTTGCGACCATCGTCAACCGAGTAATAAACACCGAACTCTGTTCCTGCATACAGCAGACCTTCACGATCGGGATCGGATCTCAGGGCCCGCGTAAAGTGATCAGGCGGGATGCCGTTGGTAATTTTCTGCCAGCTCGCGCCCCAGTCAGTCGTCCGGTACAGGTAAGGCCGGAAATCATCAGACTTGTAACGTGTCGCGGCCAGGTAGGCCCCGCCCTGCTCATAAGGATGGATTTCGAGGCTGTTTATTTGTGCCCATTCCGGCAGCCCGGCCGGCGTTACATCAGTCCAGGTCGTGCCGCCGTTTCGCGTGACGTGCACGAGGCCATCGTCAGTCCCCACCCACATCACATCCGGCTCGTGCTGTGACTCCGCCAAGGCGAATATCGTACCGAAGTACTCGACACTTGTGTTGTCCTTGGTAATGGGCCCACCGGAAGACTGCATGCGAGATTTGTCATTGCGAGTCAGGTCCGGACTCATGGGCTCCCAGGTCTGCCCCAGGTCACTACTGCGAAAGAGAACATCCGCCGCCACGTAAAGCACATCCGGGTCGTGCACCGAAAAGACGACCGGAAAATTCCACTGGAAGCGGTACTTGAGTTCGGCAGCACCCCAACCCATGGGATTGTCCGGCCATACATCAATTGCCCGCGCTGTCCCGGTCCTGTGATTGACGACCCGGAGATAGCCGCCGTATGAACCACCCACCACGATGTCCGGATCATCGGGTTTTGCTGCGATGTGGCCGGACTCACCGCCTGCGGTGGGTTCCCAGTCGCGCACGCCGATAACATCACCGAATGCGGAACGTGAGCGAATTCTGACCGCAGAGTTATCCTGCTGGCCGCCGAGCAGGCGATAAGGAAAATCGTTGTCGGTGGAAACGCGGTAAAACTGCGCCGTCGGCTGATTACTTTGCACCGACCAGGTTTCGCCGCGATCGACCGATACGTTGGCGCCACCGTCGTTCGACTGGATCATTCGCAGGGGATCGGCAGGGTCAATCCAGAGATCGTGATTGTCGCCGTGTGGCGTATCTATTTCGCTAAACGTACTGCCGCCGTCTTTCGAGTAATGAAACTTCACGTTCAATACATATACCGACTCTTCGTCGGCCGGATCGGCGTAGATTCGTGTGTAGTACCAGGCTCTCTGCCGCAAGTTTCGATCTTCGCTGGTCCTGGTCCAGGTTTTGCCGCCATCCCGTGATCGAAATACGCCGCCTTTCTCAGCCTCGATGATAGCGTACACATTCTTGTTGTTGGACGGTGAAACGGCAATGCCGCTGATGCCAATGCCCCCCTGTGGCAGTCCCTCGGTACCGGTCAGTTCCTCCCAGGTATCGCCGCCGTCATTGCTCTTGTAAATGCCGGAACCCTCGCCGCCACTTTCCAGCGTATAAGGCGTGCGCAAGACGCGCCAAAAACTTGCATACAGGATTCGCACATTAGTGGGATCCATTGCGAGGTCAACAGCGCCAACTTCATCACTGACGTAGAGGATTCGCTCCCAGTTTTCTCCGCCATCAACCGAACGATAGATTCCGCGTTGCTCACTCGGACCAAACAGGTGCCCCATGACGGCGGCATACACCAGGTCCGGGTTCTTCGGATGAATCCTGATCCGGGAAATATGCTGTGAGTCCTGCAGACCGATGCGTGCCCAGGTATCCCCGGCATCGGTTGATTTCCACATCCCGTCGCCAGGCGAGACGTTGCCGCGAACTGTTTTCTCACCACCCCCAACATACACCACGTTTGGATCCCACTCAGATACGGCGACCGCACCGATCGAGCCTCCAAAATAGCCGTCAGAGACACTCGCCCAGGACTGGCCGCCATTGCGTGTCTTCCATACGCCACCACCGGACGCGCCAAAGTAGTAGGTATTCCTGTCGGACGGTATGCCTGCGACGGCGGCGGAACGCCCGCCCCGATAGGGTCCGACTTCGCGCCACTCCATCGCTCTCAAGCCATCCGGGAATTCACTGCGATCGATATCGGCCAGCACCAGCGGGCCAGTGCCGAGCAGCAGAAGGGTCAAGAATCTGAACAGATGTGAAAATGTCATTGCGGAGCTACCTTTCTTGGTCGAAGTACGACGGAAACGGCCACCTCAGATTCCCACCGGGTCACTATGATATGCCTCCCCCTGACTATTGCCGCAACTTTACTACTAAACCGGCGTCCGTTTCCAAAGGGTTTGCCTGGCAATCAGTCCGGGCAGGAATCCCGCTCCCAAAACAAAAGAGCCCGCTCGATCGCGGGCCCTTTCGAATTAATGCCTGGACAGAAATGCCGGGTCGTTAGAATCCCCAGCCGAATTCCAGTCGTGCGCCAGTAATCGTCGAATCCGATATGTTGCCGACACCGTCGAGTTCCCAAACGTTATAATTGGCCTTGAGGAAAGTCCCGCCAGGGAAATGATAGCGAAATCCGAGTCCGGCGCCGTAAGTGAAAGTCGTTTCTGAAAAGGTATTGTAGAAGTTGCTGCAGATATATCCCCACCAC
>SMVB01152180.1_pt1 | contig 15627 bp, 13 predicted proteins | sample 2456461 | NCBI WGS metagenome assembly SMVB01 (sample SAMN11095934, study PRJNA526329) | marine sediment metagenome | biome: Marine sediment; feature: Surficial sediment; material: Deep marine sediment; isolation source: Hadal surficial sediment | place: Pacific Ocean | collected 2014-05 | depth... | reverse complement strand
TTCTGGACGGGAAGTGGAGAGCTGGGCATCGCCTGCGGTGCTGGTTCTCTCGCGGAAGGACGTAGAGGATGAAGGGTTTGCTTGGTCGGTATCGCGCCATCTCGGTGATGGTCATCGTCGCCCCGGCACTGGTCGCGCACGGCGAAGGCCTGGACAAGGCCGGATCGTTCGCAACGGGGTTGCCCGCGGCACCTGCATTCATCCCGCTTGGTCAGCTCCCGGGCAGCACGAGCGGCAGCCAGGCAGCTCGCATCTCGCCGGACGGTCAAGTCGTGATCGGTACCGCGATCTCGCCGCAAGGGACGCAGGCGTTTCGTTGGACCTTCGACGGAGGCATGGTCGGTCTGGGCGACCTGCCGGGCGGGGCGTTCGTCAGTGTCGCCACCGGTCTGTCGATCAACGGTTCCGTGATCGTCGGATGGAGCGCGTCGGCGAACGGCGCACGGGAGGCGTTCCGTTGGAAACAAGGCATCGGGATGGCCGGGCTCGGCGATCTTCCGGGCGGCCAATTCAACAGCACCGCCTCGGCCGTGTCGGCCAACGGCTCGACCGTCGTCGGGTGGTCAACCTCCGGCGCCGGTGTCGAGGCATTCCGGTGGACGCTGTTCGGCGGTCTTCACTCGCTGGGCGACCTTGCCGGCGGAATCGTCAACAGCCACGCCCAGGGTATCTCCGGCAACGGCTCGACCATCGTGGGTTGGGGCAACTCCGGGGTCAGCGAAGCGTTCACGTGGAGTGCCGGCACAGGCATGGTGGGGATCGGGTTCGCGCCCGATGCGTTGCTCGACGGGAGCCAGGCATTCGACGTCTCGTTCGACGGCGACACCATCGTCGGTTACGCGTGGGCGCCACTCGGCGTGCAGGCGATGCGTTACACCGCCGAGGACGGCATGAGCGTGCTGGGCGATCTGCCCGGCGGCAACGCCCAACCGTTCAGCTTCGCCTTCGGTGTCTCCGCCGATGGACGCATCATTGTCGGCCGGGGCGACACCGACGAGGGGACAAGGGCGTTCATCTGGGACCAGAGCCACGGCATGCGCGATCTCCAGCAGGTGCTCGAAATTGACTTCGGACTCAAGGACATGGCCGGCTGGACACTTGTCGAGGCCCGCGGCGTGGACATTTTCGGCCAGACCATCGTCGGGTGGGGCAGGCACAACGGGATCGAGGAGGCGTGGCTGGTGCGTCTGCCGGATCCCTGCCCGGCGGATCTCGACCACGATGGGTCAGTCGGCGTGTCGGACATGCTTCTCATGCTCAACCTGATCGGCCCATGCCAGGACTGCATGAACTGCAGCGGCGACCTCAACGGCGATTGCCAGGTCGATTCTGCCGACCTTCTCGCCCTGTTCGGTGCGTGGGGGGACTGTCCCTGAGATCGCAGGGATCTCGGATAATTGCCGAGTGAATGCCTAAAAAGAAGGCATGAGTCCGTCATCCGCACCCGGTACGCGCATCACATCTGGCGTATGGAGTTCTTCGTGACCACCGGGCCGCAGCATACTGCCGGGCAAGCCATGGTCGTGGATGCCATGAGCGGCGACCGCGCGGCGATGGATGCGCTGTGGCACGAGCACCGGCGGTGGATCGCCGCGGTGCTGCTGGCTCACAAGTCCCCCGAGGACCAGGTCGAGGACCTGCTTCAGGAAGTTGCAATGACGATCGTCGCCAAGATCAACACGCTCCGCGAGGCCCGCTACGTCCGGGCATGGCTGCGGACGGTCGCGATCAACGCGGCCCGGGCCTCGGCACGTTCGCGGCGGGCGCGACCGAAGTTGGCGCCGCTCGGCGTGGATCCCCTGGGGCCGGACGCCGTCAGCGCTGCAGTCGACGACGAGGCGCGGCGGCTGATGAAGCTTTCCGAACGCCTTTCAGACACCTACCGCGAACCGCTGATGCTCCGCGCCTTGCACGGCATGCGCGGCCGGCACATCGCCGAGATCCTTGACCTGTCCGAGGCAACGGTCGAGACACGGATCGCCCGCGCCAGGCGGATGCTTCGGGAGCTCGCGGCCGGGACCGGGACCGATGATGACGAACGTGCGCCCGTCGTGACCGCGGGGCACATGTGAGCACGAACCATGATTGAACAGCACAAAGACATCCTGACTTCACGAATCCTCGACGGCAATGCCACCTCCGGTGACTGGGACGAGCTGACGGCACTGGCCGACGCGAACCCGGCGATCTGGCGCAACCTCGCCATGAGCCTGCGCGAACATCAGGCGTTCGCTCGTGCCGTCAATGCAGACGTGGCTATCGCCGACGCCATCGAGATGCCCGACGTGCAACGCGTGGCAACCACTGCGTCGCGTGATACGGGCCGGCAGCCGGCGGTACTCGCCAGGGTCGGCGGGTGGAGCGGCTGGGCGGTCGCGGCTGTCTTCACGATCATCTGGGTCACCGGCGTGCTGAACCTGGTGCAGAACGGCACGGCCCAACCGAACGGTTCCTCGCCGGTGCAGACCCTGGCCCTGGGCGGCGCGAGTGCTTCGGAGTTGCTGGCCGCGTACCTCGACAAGGGTCGCCAGGAGCAATTCGTCATCGCCGAGGTACCCCAGCGGGTCCTCATCGAGACGCGGCCGAATAACACCGGCCACGGTTACGAACTAATCTACCTGCGACAGATCCTCGAGCGCACCGTGGTGCCCGACCTGTACCAGTTCAACCACGACGAAGCGGGTCAACCCACGCTGGTCCGTTATAGCGGCGACAGCGGTCCTTCGATGTGACCCGACAACTGAGACGATTCATCCGACATCCATTGCAGAAGGGTATCTACCATGAAATGCCTGCTCACAAACGCACGTCTGCCGGTCATCGCAGCAGCAATCGCCGTGACCGCGACGCCGGCGCTCGCCTGCGGGGACAATGAACGGGTCATCGTCCGGGCACAGGCACCGTCCATCCAGGCCGACGCCATTTCCATAATGGTGGCCGATGACGCCGACCATGTCGTCGAGGTCCGGATTGAGAACGGCGAGACCACCGTGATAGTCGACGGAGAGGAAATCACCCACGATCGCTTTCGAACTGAGAACGGCAACGTCATCGTCCTCGACGAGGACGGCAACGAGATCCAGGCGTTGAAGCTCTTCATGAACGCCGGCGATCACGATTTCGTCTTCGGGCTGCCCGGCGTCAAGGAAGGCTTCCAGTGGCAGTTCAAACGCCCGCACGCGAACGTCATGCTCGGTGTCCACCTGGCTGATCCGGGCGCCGCGCTCCGCAAGCACCTGCGTCTCGAGCCCGGCGAGGGCTCGATGATCCGCGGCCTCTACCAGGGGCTCCCGGCCGAACGGGCCGGCCTGCAGCAATACGACGTGATCATCGCAATCGACGGCAACCCGGTCGACAACTCCGGAACGATCCTGGAGACCCTGGCCGAGGCAGAGGCCGGCGACGAGGTCACGCTGAGCGTCGTGCAGAACGGGCGTCACAAGGAATTCACAGTGACGCTCGACGCTTTCGACGCCCAGAAGATGGCCCCGACCAACCTGATCGGCGGCGGTGGCTCGATGCTGTGGTTCGGTAACCCCAACATCGACTTCGAGTTCGCGCCTGGTGGGGACTTCCAATTCAGGAGGTTCCTGGTGGACCCGGACAAAAAGGACGTCTTCGTGCCCGATGCGTCGCACTTCGGTCGGTGGCGCATTGGCAGCGGCGAACTCGACGACGAACGGATCGAGCATCTCAATGAGCGGATGGCAGAGCTACACAAGATGATCGACCGGATGTTGAAAGACGCCCGGCAGCGGGAGAATTAGGCCGACGGCTCACGATACAGGTCGACGTAGAAGTCCAGCATCCGCCGCCCGTTGATCTCGCGCGTGCGGTTGAGCTGGAAGCCGAACTTCTCGAACAGGGCAATCGCCGGACCACGCTCGATCCGGACATCCAGGGTGACCTTCAGGTAGCCGTGATGCCGGCAGAAGGTCAGCGCCTGCTCCATGAGCTTCGCACCGACACCCTTGCGGCGGTAGTCCGAGTGAACACGAAGTCGGCGGACCTCGGCACCGTGCTCCGACGTCTTCTGAACGCCGACCATCCCGATGATGGTCTGCTCGTAGTCGGCGACCCACAACGCACTATAACCTTCGTCGGAAAAGTACGCCTCGGTGATGTTTTCCATGTCGGCGCCGGTGTCGTTCTCGGGGACCAGGCCCTCGATGAGACCGGCCCGGAACAGCTCGCGCACCGAGGCGTGGTCGTCGTCGGCGACGAGTCGCATCGAGATCTCCGCCAGGTCGATTTCGGTCTTGTCAGTCATGTGGAGTCTAGGTGTCGATCTCGAGCCAACGAACGCGATCATGCGCGGGATCCAGCAGTGCACAAGTATACCGGGTTGCCCGGTGCAGCGCCCCGGGGCATAGGACACGCGTGTCTCGGACATGGCGGTCCGAAACCGTGTGCGTATGGCCGTGCAGCAGGTAGTCGACACCGTCGTCAAGTGCCTGCTGCATGAGACCCGCGTTGTCCCCGTGGGTGAACGCGATGCGGCGTCCGTCGACCCTGATCACGCCCATGGGATGGTCGACCTGGAGACCGACGCCGATCGCGTATTGCGTCAACACGTCGATGTTCCAGTCACAGTTGCCGAACACGATGCGCGAGGAGTGACCAACCAGCTCATCGATGACGTCGTCACCACAGAGGTCACCGAGGTGCAGCAGAACCTCGCTGCCGTGCGCAATCAAGGCCGCAACAGCACGAGCGGTCGTCTGGGCATCGCCATGAGAATCCGACAACACACCGATGAGCATGAGAGCAGATGTAGCGTGATGAGCGCGGCGAAGCAAGGGGTGGCACGGGCGAGCTCGCTATCGCTCGCTCGGCCGTGCCGCCCGATCGACGGGACTGCGTCCCTGCACGACACGATCGCGCCCACCCGTGCGGATCGCCTTGTCGATGAACTGCAGGTACGCCCGCTCGAACGCGTCGATGTCCGTATCGAAATACGCCGTGAGCACCGCCGGGCCGAGCCGTACACCACCGGGACCGCCTCGTCTGCCGAGTGCCTCGACGGCCAGACGCCCACGCGCCGCGTCCAGGAGCACCTCCTGCAAGGCGTGACGATAGCGACCGTTCTCGCCCTCGGCGAGGAAGAGCGTCAACGCCCAGACCTGCGCGTAATAGACGAGCAACCGACTCTTGCTCTCGTGGAGGAACGACTGTGGCGTCCGGCCAAGCACCGCGTGGAGCGGCAGCAGGCCGTTGGCCTGGACCGCTTCGCGAAGCGTGTGGTACCGTTCGCGATTCGCCCACGGCCTGAACTTCGGCAATCCGTCGGGGTGACTGATGTAGCCCTCCATGTACGTCGCGATGCCCTCCTCCATCCACAGCGGCAACTGGCTGCGGAACGTCGCCTGGGAGAATTGATGCCAACCTTCGTGCGCCGCGATCGCCAAGGTGTCGTTGCGTCCGATGTAATACAGCACCGAGACACCACGGGTGGTAAAGCCACCGCGACCGAGCGCCAGGAACGTCGACGCCTGTTTCGGCAGCAGCTGACGCGTCTTGGCTTCCCACTGACCGCGTGACTCGAACAAGTACGTTTCGAGATGGCGGCCGGGCTTCGGTAGAGGAGCGAGCGCGGTCGTGTAATGCGCCATCGCCCGTTCGAGGAACAGGGGGATGCGGTCAATGACCGACCGCCGCGTCATCGTGGTGTACACGCGGTAGTGCGGCGTGGTGAGGACTTGTCCGGAATGGCCACCGAACGCCCACGGCCGCCGTTGCACCGGAACGTCCCTGATCAATTCGCCCGACACGGATACCGGTGCGTCCCGAAGCGACGCGGCGTTGACCCGGCCGTCGTACTTGTCGGCCGGCCATTCGCCCGAAACGCACCCGCCGAGCATCAATCCGGCCTTCAGCAGGAGCACGGGTCGCCAGGGTCCAACGCAACGGGCGTTGAATCGCACGTCTAATCCCCCTGCAGAAGCTGCAGGGCCTTTCGCGATGCGGCAAGATCCGCCTCCGCCTCGGAGAGCATCTCCCGGGTCTGGTCGACCACGGCCGCCGGGGCCTTGTTGATGTAGCCCTTGTTCTCCAGCTTCGACCGGTAACGGACGACGGCCTTCTCCTTCTCCTGGCAGACACGGGTCAGGCGGGCCTGTTCGGCATCGACATCCACCGCCTCGGCAAGACCACCGACAAAGACCTGATCGCCCTCGATCGCCAGCGGGATCGTCCCATCGGGCGTCGCCCCGTCGTGCACCGCCTCGACGGACGACAAACCCGCCATCGTCTGCACGATCCCGCCACCGGACTCGATCAACGCCAGCGTCGGCCCCCCGGCAAACAGCTTGATGCGTTTCTTCGGCGACACCTTGTGCTCGGCGCGGAGATTGCGAATCGCCATCGTCAGCGTCTGGATGCGCTCGACGGTCGCGCTCACCTGCTCGTCGATACCGCCGGCGACCCGCGGCCATGGCGCCGTCGCGAGCAGGTCGGGTCGGGATCCAGCGTCGAGTGTGACACCGGGCAGCCCCGGCGCACCGGCCGCCTGGATATGCGGCCACAGCGTTTCGGTAACGAACGGGCAGATCGGGTGCAGCATCCGGACGGTGGCATTGAGCACTGTGCGAAGCACCTGCCGCTGCGACGGGTCGTCGCCCACGGTGGGCTTGACGGCTTCGAGATACCAGTCGCAGAAGTCGCGCCAGATGAAGTCGTACATCGCCTCGGCGTATTGGTGAAACTGGTACCCGGCGACCGCGTCCTCGACCACGCCCAGCGTGTGCTGCAGCCGACCGATGATCCACCGGTCGATCAGCGACAGTTCCCCTGCATCGCCCGACAGGCTGATCGCTTCGTCGCCGTCGAGCTTTGCCAATGCGAACCGCGTTGCATTCCAGAACTTGTTGGCGAAGTTCCGTCCGAGATCGAATTTCCGGGAGCTGTTGCGAGCCGTCGGCGTCTGGTCGTCCGGCTTGACGTCGCCCAAGGCCGCGGCGGTCGCGCTGAGCATCACGCCCTTGCACTTGGGACACACCTGCGTCGGGGCCGCAACACGGTACCCGGCGTCGTTGGTGATCTGATTCGGCTCGAACGTCTGCTCGCAGTGCGGGCAGAGCATGTCCACGGGCAGCCGGACGTCCTGGGTGCTTGTTGCGATCTGGGTCAGTACGAATCGCAGCGCGTCGGTGCCATGGCTGTGGATGATGTCCCGCGGATCGACGCCGTTACCGAGCGACTTGCTCATACGCTGGCCGACGCCGTCCTGGATCATCGGGTGCACGTAGACCTGTGTGAACGGCAGCGTGCCGTCGCGGAAGTACCGGTTGAACATGACCATCCGCGACACCCACAACGTGATGATGTCACGGGCCGTGCACAGGACCGACGAGGGATTAAATCTGTCGAGCAGGCCCGCGGTCTGTGGCGTCTGGTCCGGACCGGGCCAGCCCATCGTCGACAGGGGCCACAGGCCCGAGCTGAACCACGTGTCGAGCACGTCGGGGTCCTGGACGAACCCGGCGGCCTCGAGTTCACGCTCAATGTCCACGGCCTCCGCCGCGGGACAGAACCGCACGCAGCCATCCTCATAGAGGCCGGCGACCCGGCCGGTGTGGGTGGTCTCGAACGCCTTCCAGCGGTCCACGTCGACGGTCTGACCGTCCGGGGCCTGCAATGTCCAGATCGGGATGCGATGGCCCCACCACAACTGGCGGCTGATGCACCAGTCGCGCAGGTTCTCGTGCCACGACTGGAAGGTCCGCGCGTAGCGAGCGGGGAAGAACCGCAGGTCGCCGTCACCGGTTCGAGGCGAACCGTCGGCCCGCGGCGGATGCGGACCCTCGTGCTGATCGGGGCACAATGCCCGTAACGCCTCGCCGCTGAGACGCTGATCGGTCACACGCACGTACCACTGGTCGGAGAGGTAGGGCTCGATCGGCACGTGCGACCGGTAGGAATGCCCGACACTGTGGCGATAGTCGCGAACATCGGCGAGCAGATCGTGCTGACGGAACCATTGGACCACGCGTTCGCGGGCCGCTTCGCGTGACAGGCCCAACAGCGGCTCGGCTTCGGCCGCCTGGCCGGATTCGAATTCCTCGGCCGGCCAGCCGTGGTCCCGCGAGATCGTCGCGTCCGGCGCCATGACGTTGATGACCGCCAACCCGTGACGCTGACCGATCTCCCAGTCGTTGGGGTCATGGGCGGGCGTCACCTTCAGGTAGCCGGTGGCGTACTGGGCCATCGGGTTGTCCGGCTCGTCCGGCATGACGACGTAGTCGTCGGCAACGATGGGCACGATGCGGTTGACCAGCGGGAGGCGGACATTTCTGCCGATCAAGGTGGTGGCGTTCGGGTCGCGGGGATTCATCGCCACCGCGGTATCACCGAGCATCGTCTCCGGACGGGTCGTGGCCACGACGACGAATTCGTCGCCGGCTGTATTGTCCGGCTGGTCCGTCGCCACATCGCCGGTCGGCACAAGCGGGTAACGCAGGTACCACATGTGCCCGTCGATCTCCTTCATCTCGACCTCGTCGTCGGCGAGCGCCGTCAGCGTGACCGGGTCCCAGTTGACCAGGTACTTGCCGCGGTAGATGAGCCCGTCGGCGAACAGGCGGTAGAAGGCTTCGCGGACGGCGCGGGTGCACATGGGGTCCATGGTGAAACGAACCCGCGGCCAGTCACACGAACACCCGATCGCCTTGAGCTGTTCGAGGATCGTCGCCTGGTACTCGTCCTTCCATGCCTGGACCTTCTCGACGAACGCGTCGCGGCCAAGGTCCACACGACGGATGCCCTGCTGCGCGAGACGTTTCTCCACGACGGTCTGCGTGGCGATACCGGCGTGATCGGTCCCCGGCATCCACAGCGTGTTACACCCACGCATCCTGTGATACCGGATGAGCAGATCCTGGAGCGTATTATTAAACGCGTGCCCGAGGTGAAGGGCCGCCGTCACGTTCGGCGGCGGGATCAGGATGCAATAGGGGTCGCCGGGGTCGCCCGGTTCGGCGTGAAAAACGCCGGCGTTCTCCCAGCGATCGCGGATCTCCTGTTCGCTTTCGGCGGGAGCGTATGATTTGGCTAAGTCCGCGAGCATCATGGCGAAATCCATCATAGTCGACGCCCCCGAGACCGTTCACGGCCCGACACGCCGACGACGGCGACCGATCGCCGCCGGATTGTCGGCGCTGACAGCCATCTGCTGCGCCGCCTGCGAACAGAAGACGCCCGCGTCGCCGACGGCGGCGTCGAGCAACACGGCCGAAAGCACGATCGCTCCCGGAGCGATCGACGCTTCTCTGGAGGCCGCCGAGCACTACCTCACCGCCGGCAACTCGGCCAACGCCGAGTCCATCATCGTCAGCCTGTTGGCAAAGGTGCCACAAGACCATCGCGCCCACGAGTTGTACGGACGGGTGCTCTACCTGAGGAGCTTCGAGGCGTCAACGGGCGGTGACGAAGCGGCCGCCGCGCGTCACGTCGCAGATGCCTACGAACAGTATCGGCTATCCGTCGCCGGCGCCGAGACCGCCGACGGTGACCCGCACATGCTTGCCGGACTGAACCAGAGCGCGGGTGAGATCGCCAGCGCAGCCGGGCAGCCGGATGCCGCCCTCGTTCACTTCCGCGAGTCCGGGCGGCTCGACCCCGGCGCTGCCAAGGCACCGTTGTACGAGGCGCAGATACTCATCCAGCTGGGCAGGTCCGACGAGGCGCGGCAGGCATTGCAACGCGTCCTGCAACTGGACCCCGACGAGCCATACGCGCACGCCTCGCTTGCGGCCCTTGCCATGCGGGCGGCCGACCGCGAGGCCGCCGTCGTACACATCACCGAAGCGCGACGCGTGGACCCCCGGAACCTGTCGTTCCGTCTCCAGGAGGCCCGCATCCGTCGCGAGTCCGGAGACCCGCGGACGGCACTGGAATTGCTTGTGGCATTGGACGCCGGGACTCGCGTCGAGGAGGCCGTGACCGCCGAGATCGCGGCGTGCTACACCAGCCTCGACCTTCCGGCGAAAGCCGCGGAAGCCTGGGAGCAGCGGTACCGCGCCAACACGCGGCACCCGACGGCGTGGCGGGCGGCCGTGCGTGCAGCGAACGCGAGAATCAAAGCCGGCGAACGTGATCGCGCGGTTTTCCTGTACCACCGCGCGGTCTTGCTTGCGCCGGACAAACCCGAGGTGCGGGCGTTGGGCAAAGCCCTACAGGAGAGGCAGTAGCCAGTAGTGCAGACGCAAGCGACGTGCGATCGTCCTTGCCATTCTTCTTCCCTACTGGCTCCTGGCTGACGGCTACTGCCTCTCCTTTATCCTTCGCCCCGCCTCGGCCCATGCGTCGGTGATCTCGGTGGGATCGGACTGCTGCGGCACGGACGGCTTTCGCCAACGAAAAAGGACGATCGCCCCCAGCCCCAGCAGGCCCACCAGGAACACGGCTGCCGCCAGCAGGGCGAGCGCGGGGCCGAGAGCGGTGGCCGGCACCGGCGTCATCGTCACACCATTCGCGGCTGTCGCGGCCAGTACACCCATGCCCCAGTGTACGCGGCGGCTCTCCCGGCCGGTCCGGCGGGGTCACCGGAACCCGCTCCTCCGCGGGCACGTACAAAGCCTAACATGTCCTTGAAAGCGCTCAGATGCACGTTTCGGGTCCGTTATCGGGTGGTCCGGACAGCAACAGCGACCAGGGAGCGGCCAATCGGGTGAAGGATTCTGTGGCAATGACCGATGCGCAGTCGATGGCCCGGAAATGCCCCTCCAAAACCCACGCCGCATGACACGGAAGTACCCCGCACCGACCCCATCAAAGGCAACAGCGAACATGACACGATTCAGCTGCACTCGGACCATTCTCTTTTCGTTGCTCTGTGTCGGTGGAGCGATCGTCGCGCCGCTGGGCGCCGCCGATACCGAACGCGCCAATCTGACGATTCAGGAGTGGTCCAGGCTGGTGTGGGAGTCGGCCAGCAGCGGCGACCAGCGGCAGCTGGACGCCTACCTGGATGCGATCCCGGAAACCCGGGAGAACAAGCAGGCCGAGGGGCTGCGGGCCGCGATCGATCTGCACAACTTGAACCTGCGGACCGCGCGGAGCAACCGCGCCGAGTTCCGGGGCAAGGCCCGGAAGCTGATGCACGACCACCTCGAGGCCGGCGCGATCTCACAGGCACTGACATCGGCGGTTGAAGTCCAGACACTCAGCGATGACCACAAGGCCATTCTCAGCGATGGCGACATGAAAAAGATCGTTCGTCGGGCCAAGGCCGAGGTGCCGGTAGCCCGGCGTGATGGTGACTGGCTGTACGCCTACGAGTTGCTGTACCGCCTTAATGTCCTCTATGAACACACCGGAGAATTCCAGCGGGAACTCGACCGCGTGAACCAGCGACTCGGTCTGCTGACCTACTACGCACCGAAGCGTCTGCACGAGCTTCGTCAACGGCAGGCCGAGCGATTCGGCGAGGAGCCGCTGGTCGAATTCAACCCCTCGCTGACACAGGACTGGAAGCAGCGTGTCGATGGCATCAATCATCGCATGGTCAAACGGGCCATCGAGACGGCCGCCGATTCGCACATCGACGCCGGCGGCTGGCGGCCGCTGCTCCGCGGAGCGCTCAAGGGCATGCGTATGGTCGCGACGACACCGGCGCTCGCCGAGACGTTCCCGACACTGAAGGACGCACACAAGATCAATTCATGGCTCGACTTCATCGACCAGAAGCAGGCGGAGCTCACCGCGGCACCCGATGCCGACCTCGGCTACTGGTACTGCGCACGGATGCTGGACAAGATTGCGGACGAGTCCAAGCAGACCATCAACCTCCCGAAGAAGGTGATCTACCGCGAATTCGGCGATGGGGCCATGCGTGAGCTCGACAAGTTCTCCGAGATCATCTGGCCCAACAAGATGCGACGGTTCCGCCAATCCACGCAAGGCAGCTTCGTGGGCGTCGGCATCCTGATCCGCCACGACGACAAGCGCGAGATCCTGGTCGTAAGCCCCCTGGAGGGCACACCGGCGTACTTCGCCGGTATCAAGCCGGGTGACAGGATTGCACAGGTGAACGGCGCCTCGACGGCCGGCTGGAGCCTCAACGACGCCGTCGACCGGATCACCGGTCGAGAGGGGACCGTGGTGGAACTGGCCATCCGACGTGAAGGCGAAGCCGAGCACGTCATCTTTAAGATCCGCCGCAACCTGATAAAGATTCGCTCGGTCAAGGGCTGGTGGAAAAAGGCCCTGAACGATGATGGCGAGCCTGAGTGGGACTGGTTCGTCGATCCCGACACGCGGATCGGCTACGTCCGTGTCACGGCGTTCAACGAGGACACGGCCGGGGATCTCAAGAAGGCATGGCGGCAGATGCGGCGACACGGCCAGCCGAACGGGCTGATCGTCGACCTGCGGTACAACCCGGGCGGCCTGCTGACATCCGCGGTGGATATCAGCAACCTGTTCGTGCACGAGGGCATCATCGTTTCCGGCGAGACCAAGGACGGCCGCAAGGCATGGCCCGACCGGCGCGCCGAACCGAACAAGGCGGTCATCGCCCGCGACGGCGTCCCGGTGGTCGTGCTTGTCAACCAGGGTTCCGCGAGCGCCAGCGAGATCGTGGCCGGCTGCCTGCAGGCGCATGGCGCGGCGTTGATCATCGGTCGACGCACATACGGCAAGGGCAGCGTCCAGACAGTCCACCCCATCTCGCGCAGCAATGCATTGTTGAAACTCACCACGCAGTACTACCGGCTGCCGCCCACCGCCGAGCAACTGGCCCGGGGCGAGAAGGGCCACCTCGTGCACAAGGTCCCCGGCGCGACCGACTGGGGCGTGCACCCCGACATCGTGGTCAAAACGACGCCACAGGAGATCAAGGCCGCGTTCGATATCCGGCAGGCCGCCGACATCCTCGCGGACGCCGACGACGCCGACGAGCGCCCCGACATCAACACCCTGATCACCGAGGGCCTCGATCCACAGCTGGAGACCGCGCTGCTGATCCTCCAGGCCAAGGCGCTCGAGACGACACCCCCGGACACACGTCACGCCAGGGCCGATTGACAGCTCCGCGCTGCGTGGCTGGAACGGTCGTTTATCGCTTCGGGTACGAATCTCACGTCGAGTGCGTATTGCGCCGATAATATCGTGCGAATCCCGCACCCTGACCAGAGAACGTATCGATGTCCACGATGGCGACTGACCGCGTGACCGAACCCAAAAGCCAGGCGGCGAAGCTTCCCGACGAGACGTTACGCAAATGGTTGCGTGACATGCTGCTCATCCGGGAGTTCGAGGTCCGGTCGATGCAGGCCTACCAGAACAAGAAAATCGGCGGCTTCCTCCACGTCTACATCGGACAGGAAGCGGTGGCCGTCGGCACCATCGCCGCGTTGAACGACGACGATCCGCTCATCACTGCCTACCGCGACCATGGCCACGCGTTGGCACGCGGGACCGAGGCCCGGTACTGCATGGCGGAGATGATGGGACGCATCGGCGGCTGTGCCAAGGGCAAGGGCGGGTCGATGCACATGTTCGACCGGGATCGGAAGATGTTCGGCGGTCACGGCATCGTCGGCGCGCAATGCCCGGTCGGTGCCGGTCTCGCGTTTGCGACCAAGTACGAAGACGAGGTCATCAACGGCGGCCGATCGAAGCGAGTCACCCTGTGCTTCCTCGGCGACGGCGCTCTCAACCAGGGGTCGTTCCACGAGGCGATGAACCTCTCGGGCGTGCTGGACCTGCCCGTCATCTTCATCTGCGAGAACAACGGGTACTCCATGGGTACCGCGATCGCCCGCGGGACGACGATGTCCGAGGACCTCACGGCCAAGGCCCTCGCCTACGGCTTCGAGAGCGTCTCGATTGACGGCATGGACGTCATGGCCGTGTACGACGGTATCAAGCCGATCGTCGAGCAATGCCGCGAGACCTCGCGACCGGCCTTCGTCGAGATCCGCACCTACCGGTTCAAGGGCCACTCGATGTCCGATCCGCGGAAGTACCGCACAAAGGACGAGGAACAGCGGTTCGAGGCAATGGATCCCATCGAACGATTCTCGAAGTACCTCCAGACCAAGCGCGGCTTCACGGCCGAAGCGAACGAAGCGATGATCAAGAGTGTCCGCAAGGAGATTCGTGACGCGATCAAGTGGGCCGAGGCGTCACCCGTGCCGACGCTCGACGAACTCTATACCGACGTCTACACAGACACGTGGGGGCCTTACCGCGGCACAAGCCCGCCGACGATGTACGACCCATGACCAGGACCATCGAATTCCGTGACGCCCTTCGGGAGGCAATGAGCGAGGAGATGCGCCGTGACACGCGTGTCTTCCTCATGGGCGAAGAGGTGGCCGAGTACCAGGGCGCCTACAAGGTCAGCCGCGGCATGCTCGAGGAGTTCGGGCCGCAACGGGTGATCGACACCCCGATCTCGGAAACCGGCTTCGCGGGTCTCGGTATCGGTGCCGCGATGTCGGGACTGCGGCCGATCATCGAGTTCATGAGCTGGTCGTTCAGCCTGGTGGCCGCCGACCAGATCCTCAACAACGCACCAAAGATGCTGTACATGTCGGGCGGACAATTCCCGACCCCGATCGTGTTCCGCGGCAACAACGGGGCCGGCGGCCAGCTCGGATCGACGCACTCCTGGTGTGTCGAGTCGCTCTATTCGAATGTGCCGGGGCTGAAGATGGTGATCCCCTTCGACGCCTACGACGCCAAGGGCCTGCTCAAGACCGCCATCCGCGACGACAACCCGGTCTTCTTCCTGGAGTCGGAACGATTGCTGGGCGTCAAGGGCGAGGTCCCGGAAGACGAGTACCTGATCCCGTTCGGCGAGGCAACGACCCGCCGGCAGGGCGGCGACTGCTCCATCGTCAGCTTTGGCCGGCCGCTGTACTTCTGCCTGGAAGCCGCCGGCGTGCTCGCGGACGAGGGCATCGAGTGCGACGTGATCGACTGCCGCACGATCCGGCCGCTGGACATCGACTCGATCGCGGAATCGGTCCGGCGCACCAACTACTGCGTCGTGGTCGACCAGTCGTGGCCGTTCGCGTCGGTGGGCGCCGAGGTCGCGGCGCAGGTCGGCGAAGTCTGCTTCGACGACCTCGACAACCACGTCGTCCGGGTCCATAGCGACAATGTCCCGGCCCCATACGCCTACAACCTCGAGCAGGAGATGCTCCCGAACGCCAGGAAGATCGTGGAGGCCGTCAGGGCCGTCACCTATAACGCCTGACGGAGCCTCCCGGACCGGAACCCGGAACCGATATGTCCATCGAAATCACCATGCCGCGTCTGTCCGACACGATGGAGCGGGGCATGATCATCAAGTGGAACGTGAAGGAAGGCGACGCGGTCAGCGCCGGCGACAGTGTCGCCGACATCGAGACCGACAAGGCCATCATGGAGATGCAGGTCTTCGACGACGGCCACATGGCAAGAATCGTCGTGCCGGCCGGCGAGACGGTGGAGGTCGGGACGCTGATCGCAGTCCTTGCCGAGGACGACGAGGCTGTCGAAGACGTCGCCGGGGCGGTGTCCGCGTCGATGCCCCCGGCATCCGCACCGGCGCCGACACCGGCACCGGCGCCCGTCGCGGGCGACGGCCGCATCAAGGCCAGCCCCGTTGCACGGCGTCTGGCCGAGGAACACGGCATC
>SMVB01155772.1_pt1 | contig 15628 bp, 14 predicted proteins | sample 2456461 | NCBI WGS metagenome assembly SMVB01 (sample SAMN11095934, study PRJNA526329) | marine sediment metagenome | biome: Marine sediment; feature: Surficial sediment; material: Deep marine sediment; isolation source: Hadal surficial sediment | place: Pacific Ocean | collected 2014-05 | depth... | reverse complement strand
TGTTTTCGGCTGCTTGCTGATGCTTCTCGGAATGCTTGTGATTTTCGACAAGAAAAACACCGGTAGTGTCCATCGTGTCACGTGGGTGGGCGGAATAGCATTGTTCGCCAACCTAATCTTTTTCGTTCTTGTGGTGCCAATGACCGCGTTTGGCCGCGCGTTCATCTTTGCGTTTGCCTAATACTGATGGCACGGCCGCTTTTGGCCGAAAGCGGTCATTCGATTCGCATCAATTCATCAGTTTTGAATGTCCGGTTCTGCCCGAAAGCGGTCATTGGGTTTTGTCAGTTTTGGCAGTGAGTGGTCCGGGATTTCACAACGGATAATTCGCGCATTTCTACACGGGTTATTACCTAAAAATTACCTAATATCTAGTGATCAGTGGCTTAGATAACCATAACCTATTGATATATATGGTACTCCCTACCGGATTCGAACCGGTGTTACCGCCGTGAGAGGGCGGCGTCCTGAACCACTAGACGAAGGGAGCGTTGTGTATATTCTTCTGCCCCGGGTGGCGGGGGGCTGCTATTATACGGCGGCAGATCCAATGCTCAAGAAAAAAATACACTTATAAATCAGCGGGTTTACGATCACCAGGCAAGCGAAAATCATTCCCCGACCGTCGCATACGGTATCCCGGGACGAAATATCCACAAGTGCGTTGAAAGTGCTGTACCGGCTGCACAAGTCGGGATTCCAGGCTTTTCTCGTGGGCGGCGGTGTGCGCGACGCTCTTTTGGGGCTGCATCCAAAGGATTTCGACATTGCCACCAATGCTCATCCGGAGGAAATTCGGGCGCTGTTTGGCAACTGCCGACTGATCGGCCGACGCTTTCGGCTCGCGCATGTCCGGTTCGGGCGGGAGATCATCGAGGTCGCAACATTCAGGGCCACCGTAGATTACAAAGACACCGAGGCAGATGTTGCCCACGATCACGAAGGACGAATTCTTCGCGACAATGTCTACGGCACGATCGACGAAGACGTCTGGCGCCGCGACTTCACCTGCAATGCGCTGTATTACAACATTGCCGATTTCAGCATCTGGGACTATACCGATGGCCTGAAAGATATCGAGCGTCGCCGCCTGGTGCTAATTGGCGATCCGGAAAAGCGGTTGCGTGAAGATCCGGTACGCATGCTCCGGGCAGTGCGTTTTGCCGGCAAGCTGGACTTCAAAATCGACAAGTCGATTGAAGACGTAATGCCGGGACTCGTAGAGCTGTTGTCGAACGTACCCGCCGCGCGACTGTTTGATGAATTTCTAAAACTGTTTCAGGCAGGGTTCGCTGAAAAAACGTTCTTGCTACTGCGAAAATACGATTTGTTCGGGCAATTGTTTCCCGAAACAAATGCAGAGCTTGATCAAAGCAAACCGTTTGAACGATTCGTGCGCGCGGCAATGGCCAACACGGACAAGCGAGTCAACTCTGATCAATCGGTCACGCCGATGTTTTTGATTGGCGTAATTCTTTGGGAACCGATTCGATTGCTTGCCGAGAAAATTCGCAGTCAGGAGAAAATGTCAGATTCCCACGCGATCGCAACCGCTGCATACGAAATCTCTGCCATGCAGCAACAACGAATATCGATACCGCGCCGATTTACCGCGCCGATGCGCGAGATGCTTGCCTTGCAACCTCGCTTCAGCCAAATGAAAGGTCGCCGTGCGATGGGCCTTCTTGAACATCGTCGATTTCGTGCCGCTTATGACTTCATGATACTTCGCGCCGAAGTCGGTGGCGTACCGAAAGAAGTCGCGAGCTTCTGGACGGATGTCCAGGAACAAGATGCCAATGAGCGAAACGAAACTTTCGGTATCGATGGCAGTTCGCAAGGCAGGAAACGCAAGCGCAGACCGCGACGACGCAAAGCGGCGGCAGCGAACTAGTCGTGGCTTCCAATCCCGTGCGCTGGTGCCCGGCCTACGTCGGCATTGGCAGCAATCTGGAATCACCGCAGGAGCAGGTCGTGGCCGCGATTCGCGAGCTTGGCGCACTGCCGGAAACCGTCGTAACCCGTTCCTCATCATTGTTCAGATCAGCGCCTTTCGGGCCGGTCGAGCAGGGGGACTTCGTGAACGCCGTCGCAGCGATGATGACTCAACTCACTGCGCACCAACTGCTGAGCAAGATGCGAACAATCGAAGACAACCACGGTCGAAACAGGGATGGTGAGCGCTGGGGACCACGAACGCTTGATCTGGATTTGCTGGTATTTAGCGATGCACAGATCGATGATGATGTCCTGACGCTACCGCATCCGGGCATCAGCGAACGAAATTTCGTATTGTTGCCGTTGTGTGAACTGGCGCCACACCTCATAGTACCGGGGATAGGCAGCGTTGCCTCGTTGACGGACGCTGTCAGGAATTCGGGCGGCCGGATTGAGAGAATTTCAGATACATCGACATGACAGTAGACGATATAAACAGTAACCGGGAGCAGCCGCGATACATCGTTGTCGAGGGGCCTATCGGTGTGGGCAAAACAAGCCTGGCTCGGCGATTGGCCAAAAGCTTTGACGCGGAACTGGTGCTCGAGGCCGTTGACGAAAACCCGTTTCTGGAACGGTTTTACCGCTCCGGTCGAACGGCGGCGCTTCCCGCACAACTGTTTTTCCTGTTTCAACGCAGCAGGCAGATCGAACAGCTGCGTCAGGCCGATATGTTCTCGCCGATTCGAGTTGCCGATTTTCACCTGGACAAAGACCGGCTGTTTGCAGAAACCAATCTAGACGCTGAAGAGCTCAGTCTTTACGACCAGATTTATGAGAAGCTGGACATCGACGCGCCGGTGCCGGACCTGGTTATTTACCTGCAGGCATCGGTCGATGCGCTCATGCAAAGAATTTCCCGACGAGGTGTGCCTTACGAACGCGCTATTGACCGGCAATACCTTGAAACACTGACCGAAGCCTATGCAAGATACTTTCACAATTACGATGCCGGACCCTTGCTGATCGTAAACGTGACGTCGATCGATCCGGTACACGATGACGACGACTACGAACAGTTGTATGAACAAATACGCCGGCCTCTTGGAGGCAGACGTTTCTTTAACCCCAGCTCGGTAGCAGCACTAGCCTGATGTATACACAACTTGAACAACGCGGCATGACAGAGCCGCCGGTAAATGTCTCGACACTTCGACAAATGAAAGCCGATGGAGAGAAAATCGCCTGCCTGACAGCATACGACGCCAGTTTCGGTTTATTGGTTGACGCGGCGGGCGTTGATCTCGTTTTAGTCGGCGATTCACTCGGGATGGTAATTCAAGGTCACGACACCACCGTGCCGGTGACCGTTAACGATATTATTTACCATTGCAAAAGTGTTGCTCGCGGAGTGCGGCGAGCGTTTCTTGTCGCCGACATGCCGTTCATGAGTTACACGAACCCGGAACAGGCCCTGGATAATGCCGTGATGCTGATGCAGGAAGGCGGCGCCATGATGATCAAGCTTGAGGGCGGCGCAAGCCAGATTGAGATTGTTGAGCATCTTGCGCGCCACGATATTCCGGTCTGTGCACACATTGGCCTGAAACCGCAATCAGTGCACAAGATCGGTGGATTCAAAGTGCAGGGCCGCGAACCGGACAAGGCCAAAGAGATGATCGACAGCTCGAAGCGCTTACAGGATGCCGGTGCCGACATTGTTTTAACGGAATGCGTTCCAAACGAGCTCGGTGACGCCATAACCAAAGCGCTCAGCGTGCCGGTGATCGGCATAGGCGCAGGGCCAACTGTCGATGGGCAGATTCTTGTTCTTTACGACATGCTGGACATCACGAAAGGCAAGACACCGCGTTTCGTGAGAAACTTTATGCTCGGTCATGATGCACCGATAGATGCGATCTCTGCGTATGTCAAAGCAGTAAAAGATGGCAGTTATCCGGCCGCAGAGCACTGCTTTTCCTGATTTGGTCCTCACGTCGACCAACCTTTGAACCTGAGGACTTACCCGCTTGATAACCGTTAGTGAAACAGAAGAATTGCGTGACAAATTAAGCGAATGGCGCTCGGCCGGCGACCATGTTGCACTGATCCCGACAATGGGGAATCTGCACGCAGGTCATTTGAGTCTTATTGATCTTGCTCGTGAACACGCAGAGAAAATTGTTGTTTCAATTTTCGTTAACCCGACCCAGTTTGGCGAAAGCGAAGATTTCGACGGTTATCCGCAAACGCTGGACCGCGACAAACGACGGCTGACTCGGTCTGGCGTCGATATCCTGTTCGTTCCGAGCGTCAGCACGCTGTATCCGTTTGGTGTCGATAACGCGACTTCCGTGATTGTGCCAGGCTTGAGCGACGAGTTTTGTGGCGAGTTTCGTCCCGGACATTTTGCAGGCGTCTCGTCCGTCGTGACCAGATTGTTTGGCCTTGTGCAGCCCGATGTCGCCGTATTTGGTCAAAAGGATTACCAGCAGCAACTCATAATCCGACGCATGACAGAAGACTTGAGTTTTCCGATAAGAATAGTCACCGGCGAGACCGTTCGGGAGAAGGATGGCCTTGCCCTTAGCTCGCGCAATCAATACCTGACAGAAGAGGAACGTGCCACTGCGCCGGTAATTTTCAAAGTACTCAACAGCATCGGCGAGTCGCTGCAGTCGGGAAAACGAAACTATGATGAGTTGCAGGAAGAGGCCAGCAAAGCACTGGCCGACGCAGGACTCACGCCCGATTACGTCAGTATTAGGCGTGCCGAAAACCTGGCGGAGCCAGATAGAGATTGTGATGAGCTGGTGGTGTTTGTTGCCGCGACGCTCGGCAAAGCCAGGCTGATTGACAATATTGTTGTCAGTGTATGAGCAAACGGCCGACTGCTAATTGGAGACCGTATCCCTGCCCGCATTCTTGGCGCGATAAAGCGCTTCATCGGCGGCACGCAATAAACTTTCGAATGATCCTTTCGAACCCAACTGTGCGACGCCCATTGAAACGCGCACCGGAATCTGGATAAGCGAGTCTTCGTTGGCGTCTGTGCTGCCGGAGACTGTCTGACGGACTCTGTCGGCAATTGCCAGCGCTTCTGTTTCGTTTACGCCAGGCAACAACACCGCGAACTCATCGCCGCCGAATCGAACAAGGTAGTCGCGCGGGCGAAACTGCTTTTGCAGAACTTGTGCAACGGCAGAAAGGACACGATCGCCGGCGATGTGTCCGAAATTGTCGTTGAACGCTTTGAAGCCATCGACATCAATCATAATCATCGAAACCGGCAGCTCATCTTGCAGGCAGCGTTTAACTTCTCGCGGGAAAGTTTCTTCCATCGCATGACGATTGCTCAGGCCCGTCAACGCGTCTGTGATCGCGTGTTTTTCAAACTTGCGAATGTCTCCAATACTCTTGGCGATAAAGCGATTGTGAGTGCGCACGCGTTCGGACAAAACAATCAACAGGTTTTTGGCAAATGCATGCGAGGCGTCGACCATTTTCCACAAGACAGACTGGTGGATTACCAGTAAATGTGACGGCTCCGCGGCGATGACGAAAGCAGACGGATCGCGGTCTTCAATGATCGACATTTCGCCTGCGCATGCACCGACATCCATGGTGGCGATAACAGGCGCATCGGACGAGCCGACGCGTACGTGCAATCGACCGGACAATACGAGATAAACGTGATCGTTCTTGTTTTCGGGAGACAGAATTATTTCGCCTGCTTCCACATCACGACGATCGCATTCCTGCAGCAACGCCTGTACGTCGTCCGGTGCGACGCCCTGGAACAATTCAAGGCCAGCGAGTAACGATCGCTTGTAATCTGAATTCATTGTCTGCGTGATGGTTGACACAATGATCCTGATTTCGGTTAGAAAGTGGGCATTTCAGCCTACGATAAAGGGCCTTACTCCGATTGATCAAGCTCTTTCTTGATCTGGTCAATTCGGTTCTTCAAATCTGCCGCGGGCTCCGGGTATTCGAGGCCAAGTTGCGACATGGTGTTCACGACAATCTCCGCGACACGCGAGCGCATATAAGGTTTGTCGTCCGCTGGAATCGCATACCAGGGCGCCCACGGACGTGAGGTCGCGTTGAGTGCAGATTCATAGGCCTGCATATAGTCCGGCCAGTATCTGCGCTCGACCACGTCACCGTACTCGAATTTCCAGTTCTTCTCCGGCTCATGGAGACGCGCGAGGAGGCGGGACTTTTGTTCATCCCTGGATACGTTAAGCCAAAATTTTAGTATGACGGTGCCGTTGCGGGCGAGATGGCGCTCCTGGTTGCGAATCGACTCAAGACGCTCGTCCCAGATCGATTTCAGATCAAGTGATTCGGGCAGTTTCTGACCATCGAGAATGGAGGGATGCACACGCACAACCAGCACTTCCTCGTATTGGCTGCGATTGAATATGCCAATGCGGCCACGCTCCGGCAAACGTTTGCTGGTGCGCCAGAGAAAATCATGGTCCAGCTCCAGCGATGATGGCTTCTTGAAGTTATAGACCTGGCAACCGGCCGGGTTGATGCCACGCATCACTGCGCGAATGGTGCTGTCTTTGCCGGCCGCATCCATTGCCTGAAATATGAGGAGTACGGAATGCCGGTCTCCGGCATGTAACAAACGCTGTAACTTGTCCAGGCGTCTTATCGACTTTCGCAATCGTTTCGCATTGCCTTTTACGTTATGTTCTTCTGGCTCGGTTCGGCACTCGCTTACTTTAAATGACCCATCGAAGGGAACCAGGTAAGCATTCTCGGGTGCTTCAAACATAGCGTTCCTTCACTTTGATTCATCGCCTGCACGCGCATGTTGATCCAGTGCCCATGCCACGTGTTCGCGGACCAGTTCGGAATCGATGTGCTGTTTTTTCTCCAGCGCATCGACCACCGCTTTCGTCTTTTTTGCGTTGCCCAGCGCGACGGCCAAATTCCGCAGCCACTGATGATAGCCTATTCTGCGAATGGCACTGCCTTCGGTGCGCTGCTTCCATTGGTCCTCATTCCAATTGAAGAGCGAGACTAAATCCGCGTCGTGCAGATTGTGCCGCGGTGCAAAGTCACCCTCAGCCGTTGGTTTGGCAAACTTGTTCCACGGACAGAACAGCTGGCAGTCGTCGCAACCATAGATGCGATTGCCGATCGCTTTGCGAAACTCCATCGGAATCGATTCTTTCATTTCGATCGTCAGGTACGAAATGCAGCGTCGGGCATCCAGTTGATAAGGTGCGACGATAGCCTGCGTCGGGCAGACATCGATACAGACCTGGCAGCTGCCGCAGTGCGACGTCGCCACTTCATCGGGAGGCAGCGCGAGGTCGGTGTACAGCTCTCCGAGGAAAAACCAGGATCCTGCTTCGCTGTTGATCAGGTTCGTGTGTTTGCCTATCCAGCCGAGTCCGGCGTTTTGCGCGATCGGCTTCTCCAGCACCGGCGCGCTGTCGACGAATGCGCGGTGTCCGAAAGGCCCAATGGCGTTGGCCACCTTACTCGCCAGACTCGCGAGCCGCTTTCGCATCAGCTTGTGGTAGTCGCGACCAAGCGCATAGCGGGAAATGTAGGCTTTGTCCGCATGGTCGAGCAACGACTTCGCCTTTTCCTGAGGCTCCGGCAGGTAGTCCATGCGCACTGAGATCATTGAAATTGTGCCGGGTACAAGCTGGTCGGGCTGGCTGCGTTTTTTGCCATGACGATCCATGTAATTCATCTGCCCGTGAAATCCCTGCTCGATCCACGTTCGCAAATGGGCCTCGGCTTGCCGCAGGTCAATGCCACTAATGCCGATTTGCTGAAACCCGAGCTCGCCTCCCCAGCGCCGGATGTCAGCGACAAGCGTGGTGATCTGATCTGGATTCAGTGATTGCAATGAGAGGACCTTTCCATTTAAGACAGTATAATTGCAAGTATGGATCTTAAGGATTGTAAATTGGCATTACCCACCGAAATTTATTCTGTTGAGACTGTCCGCACGATCGATAATGCGGCCATCAACGACGCTGGTATTAGCGGCTACACATTGATGACGCGGGCGGCAGAGGCCGCGTTGCGGGCCGCACGAGACGCGTTTCCGGACGCCACACGATGGCAGATCATCTGTGGCGCCGGCAATAACGCTGGCGATGGTTATGTGCTGGCGCGCCTGGCGGCAAACGATGGGGTCGGCGTATCGGTGCTGGCGATGGTATCACCGGAAAAGCTTTCCGGTGACGCAGCAACCGCGTACGGCGATTTCGCGGCGGAAGGCGGGCAGCATCTTGAATGGCTCGGAGAGCTGGATGGTGAAGCCGCTTTGCTGGTAGACGCGTTGCTCGGCAGTGGCCTGGACCGGCCGGTTGAAGGCCGGTTTGCTGATGTTGTTCAGGCGGTCAATGCGCATACCGGCGCTATATTGGCGTTGGACATCCCGAGCGGCATTCACGGCGATTCCGGCGAAGTACTCGGCGTTGCCATAAAGGCCGACATGACCATTACCTTTGTCGGCTTGAAATCCGGCCTGTTTCTCGGAGACGCGGCCGATTATGTCGGTGAACTGAAGTATGCGGATCTCGATATTCCAGCGGACATTCGCGCGGACAAACCCATGCAAATGCGTCGCATAGACAATGCGTTGCTTGATCAGTACCTGCCCCCGAGAAAGAAAAACGCCCATAAAGGCGACTATGGTCACCTGCTGGTGATCGGCGGCGGGCCAGGCATGCCCGGTGCGATCGCCCTTTGCGGCGAGGCGGCGTTGCGGTGCGGGGCAGGTCGGGTGTCCGTCGCTACGCATCCCGATCATCATTCCTCGATTGCGGGCGCGCGTCCGGAACTGATGTGTCACGCGATCGCGTCAGGTGCGGATCTTGCAGCGCTCTTACCGCAAGCAACAACCCTCGTCATCGGACCCGGTCTCGGCCTGGGCGATTGGTCAAAGGCGCTGTTTGACGCAGCGATGCAATCGGGTTTGCCAATGGTGGTCGACGCCGATGCGCTAACGATGCTGGGCGAATCCGACATACGCAACGGCAATTGGGTGCTGACGCCGCATCCCGGTGAGGCTGGCCGCTTGCTGGATTCAACAGCAAAAGTCATTCAACAAAATCGCCTGGGCGCCTTAGGCGATTTGCAACGGCTCTTTGGTGGCACGGTCGTCCTCAAGGGTGCCGGCAGCCTCGTCGGTTTCAGTAATGGCCCGCCATGGCTTTGTTGCGCCGGAAACCCGGGAATGGCAGCACCGGGGATGGGAGACGTACTGGCCGGCATCATCGGCGCTCTGCTGGCACAAGGATTGCCTGGCGACATTGCCGCGGCGGTCGGAGTCGAGATCCACGCGCGTGCCGGCGACCTGGCGGCAGCAGAGGGTGAGCGAGGGCTCATGGCAAGTGACCTGATGGCCTGGTTGCGCAAAGTAGTCAATCCAGTTGCTTAAGGTCGAGTTGCCGAATGCCGCTGCTACGGAGTCGCTTGCGGCCGATCTGGTCACGATTCTGCCGACTGATACGAGCGGATTCCTGTTGCTGCTGAAAGGCGAGCTTGGTGCCGGCAAGTCAACGCTTGCGCGGGCGATGCTGCAAAAGATGGGCGTGAGCGGCCCGATACCCAGCCCGACCTACACTTTGGTTGAGCCCTATGAGATTTCGGACGGAACTATATATCACATTGATTTATATAGATTATCCGGGATGGAAGAGCTTGACTACCTGGGCTGGGATGATCTCCGTGACGGCCTGATCCTGTTGGAATGGCCAGAACGCGTACCTCAGTTACAGCAACAGGCGGACCTGCTGATTCAACTCGATTATGAGGGAGAAGGGCGCACGGCAACGCTTCAGGAGTGCTCGGACCGTGGCGGAAAAATGCTGAGCCAGTACCGTGCCTGATCTTTGCGGTAATTGTTTAAGTTACCATCGTATCTCTATAATTTTGCACGAAAAAGTTGGTTTTCTCGGCCAAATTTGTATACTGACCGAACATAATCCTTAAGGACGAATAAATACTGCAATGCCAAGTCGCCGCGTAATTTTTGCTGTTGTCGTGTTTTTGTCGGGCACACAGGCTTTTGCCGCGACTACCGTTGAGAACATTCGCGTCTGGGCGGAAGGCGGCCGTACGCGAGTTGTCCTGGACCTGAGCCGGCCCGCGGGTCACAAGATATTTACGTTACGCAGCCCGGATCGGCTGGTGATCGATCTCGACGCCGGGCGACTGTCAAAGTCGATCACCGAGTTGCCGAAGGCGACCGGCGCAATTGCTGCTATTCGAACCGGTATTCGTGCCAATGGCCAGTTGCGAATCGTTATCGATCTTCGAGAGACCGTTCGCTCGAGAAGTTTTACGGCAGGTCCGAACAGCAAATACGGCGATCGCCTGGTGGTCGACCTGCAACGATTCGAAAACCTCACGACCGTTAAACGCGCATCCGAGAAATACGTGCGAGGTCGTGACATTGTGATTGCAGTCGATGCCGGCCACGGTGGTCACGACCCGGGCGCAGTAGGCCGCGGCAAGACCCGCGAAAAAGATGTGGCGCTATCGATCAGCCGCTTGCTGGCCCAGCGCATAAATGCGGAGCCCGGCATGAAAGCGGTTCTGGTGCGCAACAGCGATCGATATGTGGATCACCGGGCACGCATGGAAGTCGCACGACGTAACAAGGCGGACCTGTTTGTTTCCATTCACGCCGACGCCGTGGATGATCGTCGCGCCAACGGTGCGACTGTCTATGTGTTGTCGTTAAAGGGTGCGAGTGACGAAGCAGCCAAACGGCTGGCAAAACGCGAAAATGCAGATAGCCGGGTTGGCGATGTGTCGCTTGCGGACAAAGGCGAGGTGCTCGCGTCCGTTTTGCTGGATTTGTCGCAAAACGCGGCGCTTGGCGCCAGCCTGGACGTGGGTGCTGACGTCATCGGAGAACTGGCCAGAATTGGCAAGGTGCACCGACGTAGCGTGCAACAGGCCGGCCTCATCGTTTTAAAATCGCCGGATGTGCCTTCGATCCTGATCGAAACAGCTTACATTTCGAATCCCACAGAAGAGAAAAAGTTACGCAGCGCTTCATATCAAAACAAACTGGCTACTGCGATTCTCAAGGGTATTCGCAAGTATTTTCATGAAAATCCGCCGGCGAACACGCAAATTGCGTTGAATCAGGCGAAATACAAAAATTCGGCGCGAATAAGCCACGTCATTGCTCGCGGCGACACGCTCAGTGAAATAGCCGAGCGCTATAACGTCAGCATGGCGTCGATTCGCACTGCCAACCATCTTGCCAGCGACTCTGTTCGCATCGGCCAGAAATTACAGATTCCCGTATCCAGCGGAACTTGATCCCCTAAGCGATCAATATAGACTTGGGCGTCTATGACCATTCGCCAGCTTCCAGGCCACCTTGTCAATCAAATCGCCGCCGGCGAGGTGGTAGAGCGGCCTGCGTCCGTTGTAAAGGAGTTGGTTGAAAACAGCCTGGATGCGGGTGCCTCCGCAGTAACCGTCGACATCTTAAGCGGTGGCCAGAAACTGATTCGTGTCCGTGATGACGGATCTGGAATTCCCAAAGGCGAACTGGCGCTGGCATTGTCACGCCATGCCACCAGCAAGATTTCATCGCTGGAAGATCTGCAGTCGGTTGCATCGCTCGGCTTTCGTGGCGAAGCGCTGCCAAGTATTGCGTCTGTTGCGAGACTGGTTTTGCAGTCGGGTCGCGACGACACGGCGTGGCAGGTCGAAGCGGACAATGGCGTGTTGAGCGACCCGGCACCGGCTGCGCATCCGCAAGGCACAACCGTTGAAGTTCACGACCTTTTTTACAACACGCCGGCCAGGCGAAAGTTCTTGCGAACGGAACGAACGGAATACAATCACATCGACAAATGGTTGCGGCGTCTCGCGCTGGCGCGCCCCGACGTCGCATTTACCATTAGTCACAATCGGCGTGTTGTCCTGAACCTGCCAGCCGCGCTTGACCATGACTCGCGACTTGATCGCATAAATAGAATTTGCGGCGAAGCGTTTGCGTCACAAGCTGTCTGGATTAGCCACGAAACGGATGGCATCGCTTTGTCAGGTTGGCTTGGATTACCAACCTACAATCGCAGCCAGGCAGACATGCAGTTCTGGTTTGTTAACGGCAGAAGCATTACAGACAAGACATTGTCACACGCCGTGCGGCATGCTTATCGCGATGTACTTTTTCACGGCCGGTTTCCGGCCTATGTGCTGTACCTGAGCATGGATCCGGCAACCATCGACGCCAACGCGCATCCGGCCAAACACGAGATTCGGTTCAGAGACAGCCGTCGCGTACACGGCGTCGTTTCTCACGTCATTGCTTCGGCGCTCAGTGACACAAAACCCGGTGGCTATGACATAGCACCGGCCCCCGCGACAGCAATTGGAAACGTATTCAGGCAGTCGACGATGTCATTGTCGAGGGCCCGGCCCGGGTCGCCTCACGTGGTTAGAGAAACATTGGCGGCATACCAGTCTATGGCAGCGGTACGAGCTAGCGACGGTCAGGCGTCGGACGAAGATATTCCGCCACTGGGATACGCCATTGCCCAGTTGGCCGGAATCTACATACTTGCCGAAAACGCCAATGGACTGGTCGTTGTCGATATGCACGCAGCACACGAGCGTATTGTTTACGAAAAACTTAAACTGGCATTCGACTCCAACGACATGGTCAGGCAGCCATTGCTCGTTCCTGTCTCCATCGCCGTGTCCGAGGCGGAAGCGGATCTGGCCGAGTCGGTGCAGGCAATTTTCGGAAAACTCGGCGTTGTGCTTGATCGCAACGGTCCAACGAGTTTGCTGGTCCGCGAGGTTCCGGCGCTGCTGAAACAAGCCGAAGTCGAGTCCCTTGTTCGTGACGTATTGTCCGACGTTCAAGCATCCGGTTTCAGCAACAGAATTGAAGATCACTGCCACGAACTTTTGGCAACGATGGCCTGCCACAACTCAGTGCGCGCAAACAGGTTGCTGAGCATCCCCGAGATGAACGCGTTGTTGCGTGAAATGGAGGTCACGGACAGGGCAGACCAGTGCAATCACGGTCGGCCAACCTGGACATCGGTTACGTTGCACGACCTCGACAAGCTGTTCCTGCGGGGACAATAGCGAGCGATGCAAAATCGTCCGGTGATTTGCCTGATGGGCCCCACGGCATCGGGCAAGACCGACATCGCGATAAAACTGCATGAACAGTTCCCGATGGACATCATCAGTGTGGACTCCGCGCTGGTATATCGCGGTATGAACATTGGCACGGCGAAACCCGACGCCGACACGCTCGCAATCACGCCACACCGATTAATCGATATACGAGACCCGGAGCAGGCCTATTCAGCGGGGGACTTTGTCGTCGATGCACAGCGCGAAATCGACGCTATCCACGCGAGCGGACGTGTGCCAGTTCTTGCCGGCGGCACGATGATGTATTTTCGATCGCTGACGGAGGGACTCGCCGAGCTGCCGCAGGCCGATTCAGGCGTTCGCCGGCGACTGGATGCGGAAGCCGCTGTAAAGGGCTGGCCGCACCTTCACGCCAGGCTCGCGCAAATCGATGCCGAGGCGGCAAAACGTATCAATGAAAATGACAGCCAGAGAATTCAAAGGGCGCTCGAAGTCTTTGAATTAACGGGCAAGACGCTGACCGAGCTGCACGCGAGCGCGACGCCGCCAAACACAGACTATCGGTTTATCAAGATCGCCCTGGCGGGCGCCGATCGGCAACTCTTGCATCAACGCATTGGCGACCGATTCGAGGTGATGCTGGAACAAGGCCTGGTTGATGAGGTTCGCCATTTGATGTTACGTCCGGGTTTGACCGCAGACGCTGCATCGATGCGCGCTGTCGGCTATCGGCAGATCTGGGCACATCTCGAGGGGAACTATGACCTGCCGAGCGCGGTCCATAAGGCTACAGTAGCGACGCGTCAACTGGCCAAGCGGCAATTGACGTGGTTGCGAACGGAAAAGCAGTTAAAAGTGTTTGATCCGCTTGAATTGGACCTATTTGGGTCTATATCTGCGCATCTCGCGAAACAGATGGACGAATGACCGCGAATTGGTGACAATCACTGTGGGCAGGACGGGATATCAGGGCAACCGGCGCCACCGGGATATCGCGGCCAAAGACATGATTGATATGAGCACACAATAATAAGGAGACCCGAAATGGCTAAAGGGCAGTCACTGCAGGACCCGTTTTTAAATATCCTGCGAAAGGAAAACGTTCCGGTATCTATTTACCTCGTCAACGGCATTAAATTACAGGGACAGGTAGATTCATTCGATCAATTCGTTGTATTGCTGAAAAACAGTGTTAATCAAATGGTCTACAAACATGCGATTTCAACCATCGTTCCTGCGCGCAATATTCGTTTGCCATTGCCGGACGATGAGGCGGGAGACGCTGGCGAATAACGGATCGTTGATCGCTTCCAGGCCGGGCATTTCCTGCCAGGCTTTGGAGATCGGAAATGTTTGAGCGCCCCAAGGGTGGCGAGCGTGCCATTTTAGTGCATTCAGGAATTGGCCGCGTGCCGGACTCCAGCGAACGCGAGGAATTTGCAGAGCTGGCAACCTCGGCCGGCGCCATCGTCGTGGAGCACCTGTCCTGTGCACGAGTCCGGCCGGATTCACGATACTTCATCGGCAAAGGCAAGGTTGAAGACCTGCAACGGCTTATCGAGGCGAACGATGCCGAACTCGTTATATCCAGTGCATCGCTTAGCCCCAGCCAGGAACGAAACCTTGAACGGAGCCTGAAATGCCGCGTGCTGGATCGCAGCGGGCTGATTCTGGATATTTTTGCGCAACGCGCCCGCAGTTTTGAGGGCAAGTTGCAGGTTGAGCTTGCCCAGTTGCAGCATCTGTCTACGCGCCTGGTACGCGGCTGGACTCACCTTGAGCGCCAGAAAGGCGGCATTGGGCTGCGTGGCCCGGGCGAAACGCAGCTCGAAACCGACCGGCGGCTGATTGGCGCACGAATTCGGCAGCTTAAAGCAAGGCTCGATCGGGTGGACCGCCGCCGCACCATGAACCGGCAAAATCGTATTCGCAGCGAGACGCCGCTGGTCGCGTTGGTAGGCTACACAAATGCCGGAAAATCGACATTATTCAATGCATTGACGGACGCCAACGTCTATGTCGAGGACAAGCTGTTCGCGACACTCGATCCCACCATGAGGCGCCTGGAATTGCCAAACGGCGTGCACGCCGTACTAGCCGATACGGTTGGTTTCATACGAGATTTGCCACACGAGCTGGTCGCGGCATTTCGCTCAACGCTGCAGGAAGTGCGCAAGGCGGACCTGGTGCTGCACCTGATCGATGCCAGCGACAGTAATCGCTGGCAGAGGATCCGCCAGGTCAATTCCGTCCTAAAAGAGTTGGATGCTGACCGCGTGCCCCAAATAAGGGTATACAATAAGATCGACAAGCTGGACCGTGCCCCGAAGTTGACCAATAATCTGCGCGGGGAGGCACGCGCGGTTTGGTTGTCTGCTGAAACCGGCGACGGAATCCCCTTGTTATTGTCGACTCTCGGGGATCGACTGCGCCCGAAAAAGGTCAGTGGCAGTATGCGGCTGCGGGCCGATCAGGGCAGGCAACGTGCGAAGTTATTTGAGTTAGGAGCAGTTGTGCTCGACAAGCCCAGCGACGATGGTGGCTGGACCTTGCAACTGGAATTGGG
>SMVB01334808.1_pt1 | contig 15633 bp, 12 predicted proteins | sample 2456461 | NCBI WGS metagenome assembly SMVB01 (sample SAMN11095934, study PRJNA526329) | marine sediment metagenome | biome: Marine sediment; feature: Surficial sediment; material: Deep marine sediment; isolation source: Hadal surficial sediment | place: Pacific Ocean | collected 2014-05 | depth... | reverse complement strand
CCTTTGAGCAAGGCCGGGCTGCAGATCGGGAAGATCTGGCTGGAAAACAGGTAGTCATAATGCAGATCAGTTTGCGAGGGGGAGCCGATCATGACGCACAGATCAACATCCTCTTGTTCGAAATTCGCATCTGACTGGGAGGTATGCAAGCGCACCCTGATTTCCGGAAAACGAGCCTGAAACTCGGGCATTCTGGGTATCAGCCAGCGAATGGCAAAAGTGGAATAAACTTGCACGGTTACAATCCCCGGCGCCTTGATCGAAAGAAGCAGTTCGGTTCCGTCCGAGATGCGGTCGAAGGCTGCGCGAATAGTCGGGTAATAGTCGCTGCCGGCCCGGGACAGCTCTACACCCCGGGCCACACGTACAAATAATTCAATGCCGAGATACTGCTCCAGCTTCTTGATCTGGTGGCTGACGGCAGAGTGTGAAACACACAATTCATCACCCGCAGCCTTGAAACTCTGATGCCGGGCCGCTGCTTCAAAGGTGCGTAGAGCGTTCAACGGAGGGAGACGTTTGCGCATCCCCCTATTGTTAGAAAAACTCAAGCAATTGCAAGTTCCAAAGTGAATTTCAGTTTGGCTCCCCGACAAACAGTACAAGCAACAAACAGCACATGAAATAAAGTAAATTAGGTCGCTGAAACTCCAATCCAGCTCCTGTATTGTTCAGGTTTCACTAGTTGGTCTGATCGAGCGTGTCGAAAATTCGCTCGGGTATAGCCAAAAATTTGCAGCCAAAGATTTTGTGAAATTTATAATGGTTGATGTGCCGGAATTAAACTGCACATTGCATGAGGGACCCGGGTTCAAATCACCATAAGTTCAGGAATATGATTAAATCTAAAAATTTACCGGTCAGCCTTGATGCAATAAGCGGGTCAATGTCACTTCCCTTGTCATCTTAATCAAACAAGTGTGCAAGTCAGGAAAAGAGGGTGTGTAAATGAACAAAAATGTCATTATTACTTGTGCGGTAACCGGAGCAGGCGACTCTTTGGACCGGCATCCGGATCTCCCGGTCACGCCGCCACAAATAGCCGAGGCCGTAATATTGGCGGCCCAGGCCGGTGCGGCGGTTGCCCACATCCATGTGAGGGATCCCGAAACGGGGCAGGGAGCGCGGGACGTCGAGTTGTTTCGCCAGGTTGTGGAGCTGGTGCGAGGAAGTGATACCGATGTCATCATCAATCTGACTGCCGGCATGGGTGGAGCCTGGTTTCCCGATGAGGACAATCCCAGTTTACCGGGCCCCGGCTCAGACATGGTCGGGCCCGAGGAGCGCCTGGCGCATGTCGAGGCATTGCGGCCTGATATTTGCAGCCTGGATTGCGGCACGATGAACTTCGGCGACAACGAGATCTATATCAACACCCCGCAATACCTCTGGAAAATGGCTGAGCTGATTAAAAGCTGGGGAGTGAAGCCGGAGCTGGAAGTGTTTGATCTTGGCCAGATCTGGTTCGCCAGCCAGTTGATCAATGCCGGCCTGATAACGAGCCCGCCACTCTTTCAATTGTGTCTCGGAATTCCCTGGGGTGCGCCTGCGGATACCGAAAGCATGTTGGCATTGCGCAACGCGCTTCCGGCGGATGCCCTGTGGGCCGGGTTTGGGGTTGCACGCATGGAAATGCCCATGGTTGCGCAGGCGGTGCTGTTGGGCGGCAACGTGCGCGTCGGTCTGTAGGACAATTTGTATCTGTCCAAGGGTGTATTGGCTTCCAATGCGCAATTGGTGGAACATGCGGTGGGGATTATCGAAAGCCTGGGTTCACGCGTCGTGGGACCAGCCCAGGCGCGTGAGCAGCTTGGATTAAAAGCTTTATAATCAATTGATGAAGGGGCTTAAAGTCGACCGCATCCTGTTCTTTTCCGCCGTTGTCGTGGTGGTGGCCGCCTGTATTCCATTGGTCTTGATGTCCGAAAGCGCAGAGCAGAATGTGTCGGATCTTTACAACTGGATTGCCTCAAACATGGGGGTTTTCTACCAGGTTTTCGCAATCGGCACCATGTGTTTTCTTGCCTGGCTGACTTTTGGGCGTTTTGGCCACATTCGGCTGGGGGGAGAAAAACCGGAATTTTCCACTTTTTCCTGGGCCGGCATGCTGTTTTGCGCCGGTACCGGGGCGTCGCTGCTGGTTTGGTCGGGCGTGGAATGGGCTTTTTATTACGATGTACCACCCTACGGAGTCGAACCGCGCTCAACGCAGGCTGCTGAATGGGCCACAGCGTATGGCCCATTCCACTGGGGCGTCACCGCCTGGTGTTTCTACGCTCTGCCAACGATTGCCATTGCCTATTCCTTTTACGTCAAGAACATCCCTCATTTGCGCGCCAGCACAGCCATGCATGCCATTCTTGGGCCGTCGGGCGAAAACAGCCTGGTGGGCCGGCTGATAGATCTGGCCGTGATGATCGCATTGCTGGGAGGGGCGGGAACGTCTTTGGGTGTGATAGCGCCCACCATCGCTGCGAGCATTGCTCAACTCCTCGGCATAGAAACATCCTTTACAATTGAATTGGGCGTGATGGCTTTGTGTATCGGCCTTTTTGCCATCAGCGTTTACATGGGAATCGAAAAAGGCATCAAGCGGCTCAGCGATCTTAATGTCTATCTCGCATTGGGGTTCCTGGCCTACATCGTGATTGCCGGCCCGACCATTTTTATTCTCAAGAGCAGCGTCAGCACGGTCGGATTCATGGCAGAGAATTTTATTCGCATGATGACGTGGACAGATCCCATCGCTGATCAGGGCTTCGTGGAATCATGGACCATCTTCTACTGGGCCTGGTGGATTGCTTTCGCACTTCCCATCGGCATTTTTGTGACGCGCATCTCCCGTGGGCGAACCATACGCCAGGTTGTGCTCTCGATGATATTTTATGGCACTCTGGGATGTTGGCTGTTCTATTTTGTGATCGGTAATTATTCACTTTCTCTGGAGCTGGATCAGGTCACTTCGGTGACCGGCAGCCTGGCGGAAAACGGGATGTACATTACCGTGGCCAATATCATATCGACCCTGCCGCTGAGCACCCTGGCGCTCTCGTGGTTCGCCCTGGTGAGCGTCATCTCGGTGGCGACTACCTATGATTCCGCTTCTTACACCCTGGCTTCGACGGCGACCTGGGAGTTGAAAGAAGGTGATGATCCGGCTCGCTGGCATCGTCTTTTCTGGGCGGGTGTGCTGGGTATGTTGCCGATCTTGATGATGTGGGTGGGCGGGCTGCAAATCATTCGATCGGCGGTGCTTATTGCCTCCTTGCCACTGCTGTTTGTCGGCGTGGCCATGGCGGTTTCGTTGTGGAAATCGCTGCGTGAAGATGAGCAATGAGCTGAACATGAATGAAATTGCCTTCAAGGATGCCACCGCACTGGCGGAGCTCGTGCGCAGCAAGCAGGTTTCTCCCTTGGAGCTGGTTAATGACGCCATCGAGCGCATTGAACGGCTCAACCCGACGCTCAATGCAGTCATTCACCCGTTGTTTGAACAGGCCCTGGCCACTGCCAGAGCGCCGCTGCCCGGCCCTTTTTCAGGCGTACCCTTCGTACTAAAGGATCTGGCCGCAGAATGCCAGGGTGCGCCATTGGCCGATGGTTCCGGATTCGCAGCCGGGCGCTATATTTCCAGCGCTGACAGTGAGCTTGTAAGACGTTACAAGTCGGCTGGACTGGTCGTTCTCGGCAAGACCAACACTTCAGAATTCGGTCTCTTGCCCACCACCGAGCCGCAGCACTTCGGCCCTACGCGCAATCCGTGGGACATCAGCCGCGGCCCGGGGGGATCCAGCGGGGGATCAGCGGCTGCCGTGGCCTCAGGCATGGTGCCGGTGGGCCATGCCAGCGATGGTGGAGGCTCGATTCGCATTCCCGCTTCCTGCTGTGGCCTGGTTGGCCTCAAACCGACCCGGGGGCGCAATTCACTGGCGCCGGGGATGGGTGATATCGCCGGCGGAATCATCCACGAACATGTGGTCACCCGATCCGTACGCGACAGCGCCGCAATACTCGATTTGAGCTCCGGGCCAATGCCCGGCGATCCCTATGTCCCTTCACCCCAGGAGCGCCCGTATTCAGCAGAAGTCGGGCGCGATCCGAAACGTCTGCGCATCGGCCTCGGCACACTGCCTTTGACCGGTGTGCCGGCGCATCCGGACTGTGTTGCGGCAGCGCAGTCCGTAGCGCTTTTATGCGAAGAACTGGGGCACGACGTAAGCGAAGCATCGCCGGTCGTCGACAGCCACCAGCTGTTCAAGTCCTTTGGCCTGGTGATGACCGCTTATCTCGGCTGGACGATTGCCGCCTGGGAACGCCGCACGGGGCGCGCACCGGCTGAAGAAGATTTCGAGGCTGCGACCTGGCGCATGTATCAACACAGCCTGGTGCAAAGCGGGGGCGACTATCTGCTGGCCTGGCAGGACCTGCAGAGGAGTTGTCGTGATTTCGCCGGCTTTTTCACCGATTACGACATTTGGCTTACACCGACCCTGGCTCAGCCCCCCGTGCCCCTGGGTTATTTCGATTACACGCACGATACGCGCAAGCAGTACATAGCCCATCTGGGTGATTTCACCGGGTTTACGCTGATTGCCAACGCGAGCGGCCAGCCGGCGATCTCGCTGCCGCTGCATTGGACTGAAAATTCGGCAGGGGATACTCTGCCCATCGGCGTGCAGTTGACGGGACGCTATGGCGACGAGGCGACACTGATCCGTCTTGCAGCGCAACTGGAGCTGGCCCGCCCCTGGTCGCATCATCGCCCACCGGTCAATGCAGCGTCGTGACGCAATGGATTGAAGCAGGGGGCGTCGCCGGATTACTGCAACCCGGAATGACGGTGTTCGTCGCCGGAGCAACCGCTGAACCTCGTGAGATACTGGATGCTCTTGCCATCCGCGGCAAGCAATGCGCCGGTGTGCGCTTCGTTTCCGTATCTGTACCGGGTATCAACGGCGTCGATTTTTCATCGTTCCACCCCCGGGCAAAAGCGACGGCGTTTCTTGCGACGGCCCAGAACCGAGAATCAATTGTTGCCGGCCGGGTGGATTTCATGCCGATGCACTACAGCACGATATTCGACTTTCTCGAGCACGAAATGAAGATTGATGCCGTCCTGATGCAGCTACCCCCGCTTGCACAAGACGGAACGGCCAACCTGGGCATCAGCGCTGACTTTGCGCCGGCTGTTCTCGATAAGGCGAGGCTCGTGATTGGCGAGATTAATGCCCGTCAGCCAGCGCCTGCGGATGCCCCTGGGCTGCCGGCCTCCAGGCTTGATTATGCTCTTGTCTGCGATCGGCCGGTGCCGACATTGGTCCCTTCAGAAACCAGCGATATTGCGCGCCGAATGGGTCGCCACGTGGCCGATTTGATTAACGATGGTGACTGCATCCAGCTTGGCATCGGCGCCATTCCTGACGCGGCCCTGGCGGGGTTGTCCGCTAAAAACGACCTGGGTATCCATTCAGGCATGATCAGCGACGGCGTGATGAACCTGGCCCGGGCCGGCAATATCACCGGCCGCAACAAGACCCTGGACAAGGGTAAAATAGTCAGCGGGGTCACGCTTGGCAGCAGGCGTCTGATCGAGTGGGCAGGCGCGGCACCGGAGCTGTCGGTGCGGCCGGTCGGCTACACCCATGACAGCGGCGTGATCCGCCGCATCGACAATTTTGTATCGATCAATTCCGCACTGCAGGTCGATCTGTTCGGGCAGGTCAATGCCGACATGCTGGAGGGGCGCCAGCTCAGCGGCACGGGAGGTTCGGTGGACATGATGCGTGGAGCCGCGTTATCCACGGGCGGGCGTTCCATCATCGCGCTCAGTGCAACTGCGCGCGGCGGTAAAGTATCACGTATCGTTGCGGCGCTTCCGCAACACACCGCAAGCACGGCGCTGCGTACGGACATCGATTACGTAGTGACCGAATTCGGTGCGCGACGGATTCGGTACTTGCCGGTCCAGGCGCGGGCCGAGGCGCTAATTGAAATTTCTCACCCCGATTTTCAAGACCAGTTGCGCGACGAATGGAACGGCATGATGTGAGCGCCAAATCTTGCAATCACTGTGGTTGGAGTCTGTGATAGATTCCGTGGCCGACCGGGGCCGTGAGCTCCTGCGCGGCGCCAACAAATCAGCGGCCAGCGTTCCTGCGTACTATCAAGAACCGCTGATTTTATGGGTCAGTAATTCGATCCGCTCCGACATGAGATTCAGGACTCCCGCGGCAACTTCGATCTGAGGCTCGACCGTTTCATATTCACGCTGCTCGATTGCCTCACGTACCCCGGGGATGGTCTTGACACCGTAGCCGGTATAAAACCCGGGTGCATAGATATGGTGTTTGTACCAGGGCCGTCCTTCAAGGCCGGCATCGAGCGTTAGCAGCCTCTCACTGGTATAAAGCAGCTGGTTAATCTCCGCCGAAGCGGTGTCGTGTTGTTTCGCAGCAGCATCAAAACTGCTTGCGGCCGCTTGCAGGCGGTCCAGGGCATTCTCAAGAGGAGCAAAGTTAAAGTGGGGAACCGGCGCTTCTACCGCTGGCGGCCCGAGTGTTTTGTTGGGGTCAAGCGCTGCAGCGTAGATACCGTCATTGATCATTTGCCTGGTTTCTTCAGTCTCTTTTCGCATGTCTTCGGCAAGTTCCTTGAGCTCGGTCACGTACAAGGCAACATTGTCGGCAAAAGCCAGGAATTCAAACGGCAGTCTGGGCGCATTGGCCAGGCGTAATGACGCACGCCCGGTGACTTTCGCCAATGTGGCCCCGTAGACCAGCCCCGGATCACTCCAGGTGGTGTAATGCTCGTAGGTGTCATACAAAGTGTGGTAGCTGCCACCATCGGCCTCACCGCCAAAACCCATGTTTGCCGAGGCGATACCGAGGTGCTGCAGGAAGGGTGTGTAGTCCGAGCCCGATCCCATTGGATAGATACGCAGATCTTCGCGGTCTTTGGCCTCGGCTTTAAGTTTGTCTGTTTTTGCGAATATACGATTCGCAGCACGCCGGCGTTCCTTGATCGTTATGTCTGAGCGAGGATCATTGACGTCTTCCATGACCTGGTTGAAAAAGCGCTCCAGAATATGGCTGCCACCAATATAAATAAATCCACGGGACGTTCCATCGGTGTTCAGATAGGCAACGGTGTGTTTTTTCAGCTCATCCGCGTGGTGTTCCGCCCATTCCGTGGAGCCGATCAGGCCCGGCTCTTCCGCGTCCCAGGCTGCATAAATCAGGGTCCGTAACGGACGTTGGCCTGCCTTTGCAAGGGCCGCTACCGCTTTGGCCTCAGCCAACATGACAACCAGGCCGGACAAGGGGTCTGCCGCGCCATGATTCCAGCCATCATGGTGGTTGCCTCGAATCACCCACTCATCCGGGTACCGGCTGCCTTCCATTCGGGCGATCACGTTGTAGGCTGTGATCATGTTCCAGTTGAACTCAAGCTTGATGCGGACACGGGCGGGTCCGGGGCCAAAGTGATAGGTGATCGGCAATCCACCTCGCCACTCGGCGGGAACCACCTCACCCCCTATCGCAGCCAGCAGTGGCAGGGCATCGCGGTGGGATATCGGCAACACCGGGATTTTTGTAATGGTTGATACCTGCTCACGTTTCAGACGCTTCGCCTTCCTGGTGGCACCGTGTCCCGGGGTGAGCACATCACCCGGGTAGGTAGGCATATCCATGACCGAACCGCGCTGCACGCCACTTTCATGTTTAAAGGGTCCTTTGGGATAGACATCACCGGCGCCGTAACCATCGTCGGCCGGATCGGAGTAAATAATCGTGCCGATGGCGCCCTTTTCGCCGGCCAGTTTCGGCTTGATGCCACGCCAGGACTTGCCGTACTTCGCGATCACGATTTTACCGCTGACATCGATGCCATACCGTTCCAGCAATTCATAATCTTCCGGAATGCCGTAGTTGACGAACACCAACTCGGCTTCAACCTCACCATCAACGGAAAAAGCGTTGTAAGGCGGCAACAGGGTTTCGCGTCTGGATGTGCTTGGGTCCTCGCTAAGCGAGTCCTCGGTTAAGGATGCCGAATAGTGCGTGGGTGACAGCAGTTCAAGTTCGCGGGTTTTGGGCGTCGGCAGTAAAACCTGGTACTCGGCAATCTCTACCTGGTAGCCCCATGATTCGAGCAATTCGGCGATAAATTCAGCGTTCTCTTTGCTCGCCAGCGAACCAGCGTGATGCGGCACGGTTGATAAATGGCGTAACCATTCATCCATTTCTTTTGCGTCAATGCTTGCGTCCAGTTGCGCCTCGGCCCTTCGTTGCGCCTCGCTGGAGGAATCATCAAACCCGAGGATATTGCCGGCAAGCGCGATGTTGGCCTGTGCCAACAGTAAAAGAAAGAATAACTTCATAAAGGTTCCTTAAAACTAGTGGGTCAGAGTCAAGTGCCAGAATAAGTTCCAGGGGCCTGGCGTTGAAGATTGACAACACCATTCTGGCACTTGACTCTGGCCTCGTTCTTTTACGTAAAACCCTTATAACCACGAGGATTCCGTTGCGTCCACTAAAGCAGCTAATCCTACCTGTTTGGAGGTTAAATGCCAAAACAACATCGGTGAAAATCCGGGAGTGATGCTAGAGTGCAGCGGATGCGCTATCGATATTTTATTTGTGATGTTTTTACGCGCGAACGATTTTGCGGCAATCCAGTCGCGGTCCTGCCACAGGCAGAAGGCCTCTCCAGCCTGCAAATGCAGCAAATCACACGCGAATTCAATTTTTCGGAAACCACTTTTGTACTGGCTCCCGAGAAGGGAAATGCGCGCAAAGTTCGAATTTTCACACCGGCGAAGGAGATCCCCTTTGCCGGTCATCCGAACATTGGAACGGCATTTGCCCTGGCGACCGACGGGGCGTTTGGAGATATCAGCAAGCAACTGACCGTTACTTTTGAAGAGCAAGCCGGGCTCGTCCCGGTAAGCATTCAACCGCAGGCGGACGGTATGCTTTGGTGTGAACTGGCCGCACCCCAGGGCCTGATGTTAGGTGAAACGGTGAGTCCTGAAGTCGCCGCCTCTGCCCTGAGGATTGAAACGACAGATATTTCCACCTCGACACATATGCCGCAGCTTGCCTCGGTGGGGCTCCCTTTCCTGATGGTGGAGCTGCAAAATCTGGAAGCCCTGGAAAAGATACGGGTCAATCTGGATGAACTGGAGAAATTGCAGCAGCAGGGGATTTCGCCCGACATCCTTGTTTACATGCACAACACCGGTGATGCCGATATCAGGGCCCGCATGTTCGCCCCACTCGATGGGGTGCCGGAGGACCCCGCAACGGGTAGTGCCAACTGCGCCCTGGCCGCGATGCTCAGTCACTACGACGAAGCTGAAAACGGAGACTACAGCTGGCGGATTTTACAGGGCGTGGAAATGGGTCGGCCCAGTATCCTCGATGCCAGGACGGAAAAGCGCGACGGCGTGGTGAGTGGCGCCTGGATTGGCGGAAATTGCGTAATGGTCAGCAGCGGGGAAATAGAAGTTGATTGAAAAACCGGCAGCCGCTGTTTGACCGGCAAAGACGTTCTGGATGGTATAGGACACTACACCAGGTGCCAACGGCTACTATTGTCAGACTTTCAATCACGCCGATGGTTGCAAAGGAATATTAGTAAGATTTGGGTAGTCCGAGTGCTTTCTCGGCGATATTGCACAGGATCAGTTCCGGGCTCACGGGCGCGAGGCGCGTGATCAGGACTTCTCGCAGCAGTCTTTCCACATGAAATTCTTTCGCATATCCCATGCCGCCGTGGGTCATGACGGCCTGGGTGCAGGCCTTGAAGCCTGCTTCTGCGGCCAGGTACTTGGCGGCATTGGCCTCGACACCGCAGGGCTTGCCGGCATCGTAGAGACTGGCTGCGCGCATGGTCATCAGCCAGGCTGCCTCCAATTCCATCCAGCTCTGCGCCAGTGGATGCTGAATCGATTGGTTCTGGCCAATCGGCCGGTCGAACACGATGCGGTCCTTGGCGTACTGCGTGGCGCGGGCGAGTGCGTTGCGGCCAATGCCGATGGCTTCAGCCGCGATCAGGATTCGCTCTGGATTCAGGCTGTGCAACAGGTATTGGAATCCTTTACCTTCTTCACCGATCCGGTCTTCTTCCGGCACCGGCAGGGCGTCGATGAAAACTTCGCAGGAATCGACCGCGGCGCGGCCCATTTTGGGGATGGTGTGCACAGCGCAAAAATCCCGGTCCAGGCGGGTATAAAACAGCGTCATTCCTTCGGTGGGACGGTCGCATTCCTCTTTCGGCGTGGTTCGCGTCAGCAGCATGATCCAGTCGGCTTCCTGCGCGGTTGAAGTCCAGATTTTCCTGCCATCAACCAGGTAGCCTTCCTCTGTGCGCACCGCTCGGGTCGTGATTGACGTCGTGTTGAGTCCGGCGTCGGGTTCTGTTACGCCAAAACACGACTGGGTCGTGCCCTTGATCAGGTCCGGCAGCCAGCGTTGTTGCTGCTCCGCGCTGCCGAAAACCACGATGGGGTGGGGGCCGAAAATGTTGATATGAATGGCCGAGGCAGCACTCATTGCACCGGAAGAATTGGCCACGGTGTGCATCATCAGTGCGGCTTCGGTTGCGCCCAGGCCTGCACCACCAAATTCTTCAGGCATGGTGATCCCCAGCCAGCCGCCTCGTGCCATGGCGCGGTGAAAATCGGAAGGAAACGTTCCCGTTGTGTCCCGTTCCAGCCAGTAGTCATCGTCGAACACGGCGCAGGCCTTGTACACCTCGTCGCAAATCGCCTGCTGTTCCGCTGTCAGGGAGAAATCCATCGGGCTATCTTACTTCACATGGCATATCCGCCGCTCACGCTGATGGTTTGCCCGGTGATATAGGATGTCTGGTCGGACGCCAGCAGCAAGACGATTGGAACGACATCAGCGGGTACACCCACCCGCCGCAGCGGATAACGGCGAACCACCTTGTTCAATGTTTCCTCATTCTGGAAAATACGACTCTGATGACTGTCCTGATGCCACAGGCTTTCCTCGCCCGCATCACCGGGATTTTCCGGCAACGTCAATCCCGGGCAAACGACATTGACGTTTAACTTGTATTTACCGAATTCGCGCGCCAGGGCTTTGCTGAGCGTGATGATTCCGCCCTTGCAGGCGCCGTAGACTGCCTCGTTATACTCGCCCACCCGGCCCGCATCTGATCCGATCGTTATGATCTTTCCATAGGAGCGCTCGATCATCGACGGCGCTACCGAGCGGATGCAATGGATAGGCCCCCACAGATTGATGTCTATTTCTCTTTCAAAATCCTCGTATGACTTGTTAACGAACAAGTCGTTGTTGGTCCAGCCGGCATTGTTCACCAGGATGTCAATCTGGCCAAAGGCTTCAACGGTGCGCTCGGCCATGTTTTGCACCTGGCTGCGGTTGCCGACATCGGTTTTCACGAACATTGCCCTGGCGCCGCCCAATGCCTGTAGTTCTTCGACCACTCGCAAGGCCTGGTTTTCATCGATGTCTGCGATGACTACATTGGCCCCTTCGCCAATCAGACCTTCAGTGATCGCCTTGCCAATGTTGGATGCCCCGCCGGTGACGATTGCGGTTTTGCCTGCCAGTCCCAGATCCATGGTCGTTTCCTCACTTTTTCCTTTTCGAGGCCTGTTGGAATTTCCGTAGCCGTTCCTCGATTTCGTCGGCAGCGAGCGTGCGGTTACGCTCGAAATATATTTCCTCAAGCCACAATGCGTCCGCAGCCGGCAGATCGATTCCCAGCATGGCCACTTCCTTGGCCAGGCGTACGGCGGTTTTACCGTTTTCGCAAATGGCCTGTGCAATTTTCCCGGCCTCTTCCAGCAATGATTCGTCGGGCACCACCCTTTGAACCAGGCGCAGGCGGAGCGCTTCATCCGCGGAAACCGGGTCGCCGGTCAGTATCATCAGCAAGGCATCACCCATGCCGATCAATCGTGGCAGCCACTGCGTTCCACCACCGCCCGGCAAGGCGCCCAGCTTGACTTCCGGCAGACCGATCAAGGCAGATTTCGCCGCAATCCGGATATCGCAGCCCAGAGCCAGTTCAAATCCGCCGCCAAGCGCATAGCCATTAATTGCGGCGATGGTCGGCTTGCTGATTTTCAGTGAATTTGGCGTCACCCAGTACCGCTGCCTGGTTTTTGGTGGCAGGTGCAGGAAGTCAGGAGCCTTCTTGATGTCGATACCGGTAGAAAATGCCCGGCCGTTACCCGTGTATATCAGTACACGCAGGTTGTCATCCGCTTCAAATTCCTCCAGGCGCCGCCGGTGCTCGGTCATCAAGTCCATATCGAAAGAATTCATGGCCTGGGGCCGGTTCAGGGTAATGGTCGCGACCGGACCCTGTGTTTGCCACAGCAGGGATTCGCTTGTTTCGAATGCTTTGTCTTCGTTCATGCTTTAGGACCTGTGTCAGCGCTGACGCTCGATAAATTCAAGGATCAGCTTATTCGTTATCCCGTGCGCTTCCCAGTGCATGCAATGCCCTGCCCCGGGAATCACGGTTAGCTCCGCGCCCGTTATGGCGGCGGCAATCATTTCAGACGCCCGGGGCGGGCAGTAGGGATCGAGTTCTCCGGCCAGCACCAGGGTAGGGCAGTCAATGGCACCCAACTCGGGCATCATGGGTTCTTCCGCAAGTTTCAACATGGCCTGGCAGGCGTTCAAATATCCGTTCACATCTTTAACCGCGGCAGTTCGCAGTTTCTGGTATTGCGCAATCAGTTGCTCATCTCCCATGGAGAAACAGCCGCGTGCATCGTTGTCCGAGATCGAAGCAATGGCCTCCAGGCCGCCGTTGGTCACCTGTTCAATTCGACTATTGAAAAACGTCTGGCCCGGACGTCCCACGGTACAGGAGCTGGCGATGAGAACCAGGCCCTGAATCATTTCGGGAAAGTCCAGCGCAAACCGCTGTGCGATCACACCCCCCATCGAGAATCCAACCAGCCACGCGGGGTGCGCGTTGTGGGCGCTCAGTATCTGTGCCAGGTCATCCGCCATTTGCCCCACCGTGCCGTTCCCGGCACCTGTGGGACTGGTTCCAAAACCACGAACGTCATAGTTCAGGACATTCATCGAGCGCCGCAGGAAGGGCTCCTGGTGCAACCACACGCTGCGCTCCTCGGACAAGCCGTGGATCAGGATTGCAGTCTGGCTGGATGCGGTCATTGAGTTCTCCTGGCCCCGCTACCCTGGAGCCGCTTAACAGGCCCTGGGCTACTTCAGATGTTTGATGATGTCCCGACTGATTTCTTCCATTCTGGCCAGACGCCCGCCCGCCCCCGCCCGGAAAGCCAGGGTGATGCCGTTGAGACCCAGTGCTTCGAGTGCGCGAATCCGTTCCAGGCATTCCTCCGCACTGCCGACCAGGGCGACGTAGTCGATAAATTCAGGCGAAACAGACTGTTTGTGGCTGGCATGGGAGGACATATGTTCGAGGCGATTGTAGCTCTCACCTGCGCGCCGGAAGTCTTCTTTGAAAGGCACAAGAAAATCCGGCAGCTGCTTCCATTTGTTGAAAGTTTCGGCCTGCGATGCAACCCAGTGGCTGACATCGTCGCGGGCCTGATCACGATCATCATTAATGGCGATGTTGGTCCAGAGATCAAACTTGATTTCGCTGATATTGCGCCCAACCTCTTCCGCACCACGCCGCACATGATCCATTTGCCACTTTGTAAATTCAACATTGGCGCCACCCATCATGATGACACCATCGGCAACGCGGCCACACATGGCTAGAATCCGTGGTTGATTGGCGGCAACGTAAATGGGTATTTTTCCGGTTGCAGTCACCAGGCTGTAAGGCTTTCCATCCGCACCTACAACCTCTTCACCTGAACACAATGTATTGATGTTATTGATTGATTCTTCCAGGTAAGCGATTTTCGCGGGTTTGAGCCCGATGGAATAGACCCCGGTCCAGCCCGTTCCCAGGCCGATGATGGCGCGACCGTTGCTGACCTCGTTCAAAGCGGTGAAGCCGTTGGCCAGCGTGGTGGGATGGCGGGTCACGGGGTTGGTGACACCGGTGGAAAGCATGATGGTAGACGTATTGACCGCACACAGGGCAAGAGCGACATAACAATCCTTCATCGACATCTGGACATCGGCGATCCAGACGCTGTCGAACCCCAGCTTTTCGGCGTTTTGAACGACCTGGACGGTGTGTGATATAGGTTCGCGGGGGCTGATTCCCAGGGACATTCCGACTTTCATTTTGTGCTTTCCTCTACCGGCTTTTATACATGATTAGTGATCCTGATGGGCGCTTGTTGCTTGTATTCGACAGAAGTGAAAAATTTTCGATGTGCTGGAATTAATCCCGAAAACATGGCCTGAAGCGATCAGCTATTGTTGTAAACACCACTCACTTCCAGGCTGAATTTATTGCTTCTGCGCCTGCAGATCTCCGTTGAGTTTCTGCAAAGATTCCACGCGCCAGCGCTCCGTTCTTTCGATATCATTGAAACTGAAAAGATGGAAACCGGGTATGTTGAGTTCCGGGTCAGACAGATGGGGTTCCAGGCCGGCCAGCAAGTCATCCGGTTGATAAGGTTTGGCGCTGATCATTTTTCTGAACAGGCCTTTTTGCTTCTTCAAGATATTCAGCGACTGCCCCACACCAATTCTCAGTGAGAGCGAGATTAACTTGCTCCTATTGGCCACCCCCGGCAAGCCGAGCCAGGCCGGCAGGCTCACGCCCGCTTCCCGTATGCCCTTAAGCCAATCGACAATGGCCTGAGGATTAAAGCACATCTGGGTCACCATGTAGGTCGCAAACTGTTGCTTTTCCAGCAGGAATCTCAATAATTCCCGGTTATCGACCAGGGGGTGCCCTTCCGGGTGGGAAGCAATACCGATATCTTTGATATCGTGCCCGATTTCAGCCATATCCCGCAGCAGATCCAGCGCGCAGGTGTATTGGCCAACCGGTTTTGGCGCGTCACCACCGGGAACAAAGACGCTTTCGACATTTGCGGCTTCAATTCTTGCCACGACCTCACGCAAATGCCCTTTGTCCCGGACCATCCTTGCCGAAATATGGGGAATCAGTTTGAGCTGCCTTTCCTCAGGCAGGGCCCTGAGCTTTTCCATCAATTCCAGCGTGGGTTCCAGGCCGTGCACGGGGGAACAGGTAATCGCAACATAGGAATGCCTTGGAATGTGAATCAAGCGGTCCAGTATGGTCCTGGTGGGAAACACTTCCAGATAAGCCTGTTCCAAAAGCCTGGCCAAATTCTGATGTTTGTTATTGCTGTTCATTATTTACCTTGCCACGCACTCCGGACTTAAGCCGGTTCAAATCATTAAAAATGGTCACCTGATACCGCTGGGCAGGACTGTTCAAACCGTCATGCAGGAATGGAAGTGTCTGTGCAGCAAAATATAATCTACATTGCCCCTGATGTCGATTTGCACCGGGATTGAACCAGGGAAGCTCTGATTTATTCTGGCCGAAGTAGATTACGATTCAAAATACCCGGATTCAAGGCGCAGATCGCAGCTAATAGCTGGCTATTGACAACGACTGCATGGAGAAGGTGAGACCGGGAACCGGTCGAGAGGCTGGCCTGGGCCATGCAGGAGGTACGAGCCCATGGATGGG
>SMVB01135759.1_pt1 | contig 15634 bp, 12 predicted proteins | sample 2456461 | NCBI WGS metagenome assembly SMVB01 (sample SAMN11095934, study PRJNA526329) | marine sediment metagenome | biome: Marine sediment; feature: Surficial sediment; material: Deep marine sediment; isolation source: Hadal surficial sediment | place: Pacific Ocean | collected 2014-05 | depth... | reverse complement strand
TGAGGCCGGAAGCCGTCAGCACGCGCCGGGATGCAACCACGTCGTGGCCGTGAAGGTCCGGCACTTTGACCTCATTACCGAAAATCAGGGAGCGTACCGAGATGTAGAAGGTCAGGAGGCTCACCAGTCCCGCAGTTCCTGCGATGAACAGGATCTTCAGAGCTGGAATGATGATGCGGCGCAGGTTCATGGGAAGCGCGAATGTTAACACGGTCCTCTTAGCCGGGGCCGGCCGCCCCCAGCACCTGGCCGGGGAGTAATCGGCGGCCATGAAGCGCCGCAGCGGCCGTCATGGCCCCGCGTCCCTCGGGCTGGACCTGCACCAGGAACAAACCCGTCCCCTCGCCACATCGAACCGGCACCCCGTGCTGCGGGGAGAGGGACCCGAGGGTTCCCGGAGGTCCCTCGGGGGGCGCCCACCCGGGTGCCTGGAGGCGAACCCGGCGGACCAGGAGTCGCCGCGATCCGGTGAACGTGAAGGCGCCGGGACGCGGACTGAACGCGCGCACCCGCCGGGCCACCTCCCTGGCAGGACGCTGCCAGTCCAGGCAGCCCTGGGCCTTCTTCAAGGCCGGCGCGCGCGAGGCCAGGCGGTCATCCTGGGGAACCGGCTTGAGGCAACCGGCTTCGATGTCGTGGAGATGGGCCACCAGAAGTTCGGCCGCCATCTGCGCGAGACGCTGCGTCAGCCGCCCCCGGTCATCACCCCACGCGACGGGCGTCCGCAGGCAGGCCAGAATGGGCCCTGTGTCCAGACCTTCATCCATCTGCATCAGTGTGACACCGGTGACGGGATCACCGGCCAGCAGGGTGTGGGCCACCGGGGCGGCCCCACGCCAGACCGGCAGCAGGGAGGCGTGCAGATTGATACAACCCAGGCGAGGCAGTGCCAGCAACGGCGCTTTCAAGATCTGCCCATAGGACGCCACCACCAGGAGATCTGTCGCCAGGGCGTCAACAGCCTCCAGCACCTGGCGTTCGTTGACCCCTTGAGGGACGAGGACCGGCAGGCCAAGCGCCTGGGCGGCGATCTGGACCGCCGAGGGGTGGGTCCTCTGTCCACGCCCGGCACGGCTGGCCGGGCGCGTGAGTACAGAGACCGGCCGCACGCCATGCCTGACCAGGGCTTCCAAGGCGGGTACCGCGAAGCTGGAAGTGGCGGCGTAGAGAATCCTCAGGGGTAGACCTCGGCCCACGCACCCGACTTGAGATTGCGGCGCACCTCCTTGCGCACCCGATCTTTTTTCAGGCCGGTGAGACGATCCACGAACAGGACCCCGTTCAGGTGATCCACCTCGTGGCAAATGGCCCGGGCCATCAACTCCTCGCCATCAAGGGTGTAAATCTTCCCCTCCAGATCGAGAGCGCGCGTGACCACCCGTGAGGGCCGCGTGACGAGTTCGGTCACGCCGGGAAAAGAAAGGCAACCCTCATCGTCGCATTGCTCCCCGGTCGACTCGACGATCTCCGGATTGATCAGAATGTGCAATGCGTCGGGGTCTTCGCCCACGCTCAGATCGATGACGGCGATCCTCCGGGTGACGCCCACCTGGTTGGCGGCGAGTCCGACACCCGGCGCCGCATACATGGTCTCGATCATGTCCCGAACCAGTTCCCGCACCTCGTCATCGATGACCGCGACGTCTGCGGACCGCGTGGTCAGTTCGGGGCTCGGGAATTTCTTGATCGCGAGGATGGCCATGGGTCAATTTTACTGGAACAGGGCCCTGTGCGCCATTGTCCCCGAAAGGCGACATCGCGCGTCCCCCATGGAGGACGATCCCCTCTCTCCATCATCCCGTCCTGTTGTCTCCTGCGTGGCACAGGCGTTGAGAAAAAATAATAAATACTTTATTTACTTTAACTTACAAGATTACTTCCAGGCGTGCCCGGGTGCATCCCAAGTCTGGCACAACGGTTGCGTTGATTCAGGGCGTGTCGTTGCTCCAGGAGGTTGCCATGAGAAGAGAACAGAACCAGACCCCTCCCAGGTATGGAACCCGGATGCGGAACCTGCTGGCCTTTCCGGCCGTGCTGATCCTCTCCCTCTCTGTCGCCGCAGCCCCGGCCCATGCGCAGTCCGGCGATGCCATCGCCGATCTCGATGCCATCGCCCTGCCCGAGGGCTCATCCTGGGCGCGGGTCCGCTATCTCGAGGGCCAGGTGACCCTCCTCCAGGACCGAGCCCAGACCAACGATGATCTGGGGATGAACGCACCGGTCACGCCGGGTGACATCCTGGAAACCGGCCGGGACGGCCGCATCGAGATCCAGCTTGCCGACGGCTCGGTGATCTGGCTGAATGAATCGACGCGCCTGGTGTTCCAGGCCCTGGCCGACGGACAGAGCCGGTTTGAAAACAGGACTCTCCTCAGCCTGGAGAGCGGCGCACTCATCATCGAGGTCGAGCCGTTTGACGGCGAAGAGAAGGTTTTCCGCGTGGACACCGAGGCCGCCACCATCTTCCTCCTGGAAGCGGGGCTCTACCGGATTCGCGTCGACTCCAGCGGCGGTACCCGGGTCACATCCCGGCGTGGGGTCGCCGAGGTGCTGGGAGTGGACGGCTCGGTCCTGGTCCGTTCCGGTGAGGGAAACTTCACCGCCCCCGGCTACGCGCCGGAAGATGCCAGGGTGGTCAGCGTGCGCCGGGGCGACGAATTCGACGCCTATGTGGACAGGCGCCGGGACATCTATCTCAGCCGCGGTGGCGGTTCCTATCTCGCCTACGAGGACGAGATCCCGGACGAGGTCCAGCCCTACCTGGTGGAGCTGGACGCCTATGGCGCGTGGCAGCGCCATCCGACCTATGGTGTTGTCTGGGTGCCCACGGTGGATCTGGGCTGGCGTCCCTACCGCAACGGCTACTGGTCGACCCGCCCGGTGGGAAATGTGTGGGTCTCCCATGACGCCTGGGGCTATGCGCCATACCACTACGGCCGCTGGGAGTACCTGCCCGGCTACGGCTGGTCGTGGATGCCGGGCAGCCTTTACGCGCCCGCCTGGGTGAGTTGGGGTTATTACGGATCCTACGTCGGCTGGAGTCCCCTTGGCTGGTACAACTACCCCAGCGGCTGGAATATCAGCATTCATTTCGGCGTGTTCCACGGCTCCTACTGGAACTTTGTGCCATACGACCACTTCTATCACCATCACGTGAATACCGTGCTGGTCAAGGACCACATCATTGCGCGCGACGTGACCTACGCCTCCCGGCCACCCCGTGTGAGCATGGATGACGTGCGCGCCCGCCGCGAAGGCGCCGTCTTCGCCAATGCCCGCACAGAGGCCCGCCAGGCCAAGGACACTCAGCTTCGCGGCCGCCAGAGTGCCCCTGTCCGCACGGCCTCTTTCCGGCAACGCGAAAAAGACGTGACCGCGGCGAGATCTCAGCGGCGCAGCACGGCTATTTCCAGCTCCCGGGGGGCCGATCTTCCCCTCGCCCGGACCCCGGGCCGCGCCGGCACGCCTGCCGGCCCGGATCTCGGCAAGCGAACCACCCGCAGCCGGCCCAGCGTGGTGGCAAGCCCACGAACCGCAAAGAGCCGCACCTCCGGTGGCACGGTTGCTCGAACCGTCAAGACCGCCAGCCGGGAGAACGGCCGCGTGCCCTCCCGTACCACGAGCCGCACCCGCGACACGGGGCGCAGTTCCGCCGTGCGCGAGAAGCCCACCACCCGCCAGGTCCCGACCCGTGAGCCCCGCCGCATTCTCACCACCACCCGGACGCGACGGACACCGGCGGCTGAAAGCTCCCGCACGACGTACCGTGGCAGCACGCGACGCGAGGACTCACGCCGGCCGACGGTCTCATCCAGGTCAGGCCACAGCTCACGGGTCGAACGGAAACCGGCTTCCACACCCCGAGCACAGTCGCCACGGGTCACCTCACGTTCCACCCGCTCGTCGTCACGACCATCCCGGGCCGTCCCACGCTCCTCGGGCGCCTCGTCACGGACATCCCGGGCCACCACACGCTCCTCGGGCTCTTCGTCACGGACATCCCGGGCCACCACACGCTCCTCTCCGAGCAGTCGGTCCGGCAACAAGTCCAGCCAGAGTAAGGGACATTCAGGGAAGCGCCGCTGAAGGGCGTCCTCGGGGCGGATGGTAAGATCATCTCATGGGTCATCAGGTCTCAACCAGCACCCCCCACCGAATCCGCGGCATCTTGCGCGGGATAGGCCTCGGCCTCTGTGGGGTGTTCATCGTGGCCTGGGTTCAGGTGCCGGCCGGGCCCCGGGAAGAGAACGCTGAAAAGGGCAAGGGCAAAGAAAAGAGCGTCACCGTGAAGCTGAGGGCCGATGTGCAGGCCGGATTCTCTCCGCTGACCATCACGTTCACCGGCCGGATCAAGAACATGGAACTCGATGATGAGCAGTTTTGCCACATGGGAACACTTCTGGTCCGGAAGCTGGTCACCGGTTCCTTTGAAACCATCGCCGGCGCAGATCCTGCATGCCTTCATGGCCCCGAGAAGCTGGAAATCCGTCCGACCTTCTCCATCAGACATGTGGTCCAGAATGCCGGGACGTACGAATTCTTCGCCATGGTCGTCACCAGGGACGGCCGGCACATCACATCCAATGGTGTTCCGGTCCGGGTTGTGACCGGCACAGAAAGATAGTGCGCCCCTTGCGAATGCAAACGAGGTTCAGGCCATGAGCGGGATGGGACGGTTCAGATTACTCGGTGAGTTCATGCAATTTCTCCGCCAGGAAAAAAAGTGGTGGCTGGCGCCAATCCTGATCATCCTCGCCCTCATGAGCATCTTCATCGTCCTCACGGAGAGTTCCGCGCTCCTGCCGGCGATCTATGCACTCTTCTGATCACAACTCCGGGAGATGCTCCCTGGACTAGACGCCGGACCGCTCCAGGGGCTTGTCCACGACTTCCAGATCAGCGGCCGCCAGACGGAAATGGCGCCGCAGGGGTGAGCTGATCTGCTGCACCAGGTGACGGCGCCGCGAGAGAAGCCGGCGCAACTGCGGCAGGGCCGCCTCCGCGGCCTCCATGCCCCGTTCGATGGCCAGCCCGATGGCTGAGAAATCGGCCCAGTGAATCTCCGACACATCAGGCCGGATCACATAATCCAGGTAGCGACTCTGCAGACGCTTCAGGGCGGCCGCCTGCAGGCTTGTCGCCGCAACCATGACATCCACACCTCGTGTGGGCACCACCCTGCCGACCTCCGGGGAGATGTCGACGCCGATGACCACATCCGCTCCCAGGCGGCGCGCCGGCAGGCCCGGCACGCGATCCACCCAGCCGCCATCAATGAATGTCCGGCCGGCCATGGGCACAGGTGGCAGCACACCTGGGATGGCACATGACGCCGAAACCACCTTGCGCAGGGGGCCACAGCGAAAAACAACCTCATGCCCGGTCACCAGGTCCGCCGCCACGGCGGCAAACGACTGCCTGGCCTCCCTGATATCCACATCGGGCAGCAGGCTGTTGATGTTGTGCGCCAGTGCTTCGGCCGACATGAAGGAGACCTTGTAAAGAGTCTGGCTGTAGAAAATTCCCCGCTTGATGATGGCGGATGCTCGCGAGATGACGCCGCGCTTATCGCGGCGCGCTTCGCGGATGAAATCGAAGGCACTGCGCCGGAACTCGGATGAAGCGCTGAACTTGAGGAAGCGGCGCTCGGTCTCCTCGCACCCGTTCAGCGTGGTGAACGCCCCCCCGATGAGGGCGCCGATGCTGGTACCCACGACAATATCAATGGGAAAGTTCTCGCGCTCCAGGACCTTGAGGACACCGATGTGAGCCAGGCCCCGCGCGGCACCGCCACCCAACGCCAGCCCCACGCGCGGTTGTCTCAGAAAACTTGCCACTTTCTCGCTCCGTTTTTTCAGTACCGGGTTGTATCGTTGTAGACCACAGGCGGTCGGTCGGCCACCGTGACCCCGGACACCCTCCAGCCTTCCTGCCCGTGGACCAGATCCCAGCGCAGCCAGATACGTTCCAGAAGTCGCCGGACCGCAGCTTTCTCCGCGCCGAGCACCGGGCGGTAGACCTTCCCCAGTGGCATTCCCATCAGGTAGATCGTGGTTCCTCGAGGCAGCCGGGACAAGTCGATGGAACCATAAGCCAGCCGAACCTCCTGGATCACCTCCCACCGCCCGGGGCCGATCCGCCGGGTGATCACCGTTTCGTAATAGGTCCCCCGCCCGAGGCCCAGAGCCTGGATGAGGATCAACCCGTCCGCTTCGAATTCGAGACGGCCGGTGTCACGCTGAACCTGGTGGGCCCTGAAACGCTGATCCAGGCGAGTTTCCAGAAGCTGGACTCGCCGGTCCGCCGCTCTGTCTTCAGAATCGCCCTCCACCGCCATGGGGACCGCGGAGACCTCCGCCAGACGGGGCGCATCCAGGTTCTGGACGGATCGGATGTAGCGCTCGATGACCCGGTCCATCTCGCCCTGGGAGGAGCAGCCGATGGTGGCCAGGCTGATTCCCAGCACGGTGCAGAGCAGGGCGGCGCTCTCTGCCGCCCACCCTGCCCCGCTCCTGGCTCCCCATTCCGCGAACACAGGGGCATTCTAGCCGCGTGGTTTCATCCCGATCAATGCGGAGCAGGCAGCCGGCAGGATAAAATGGGGTATGCACATGCTCCCCTGTTCTGCGGCCGCGGCCGCGCGCGTCCTGGCCTTTGCTCTCGCTGCCGGGCCCATGGCCATCACCCTGCCTGCCGCCGGGGGCCAGGACAGGCCCACCCGCACGCAGGCGGAAACCGCACCAGGGCCGGAAGCGGCCCCTCAGACCGGCCTGAAGGGGAACAGCCCGGATTTCATGAAGGAACGCCAGGAGGAACGCGACGATATGGTCGAGCGACAGGTCGCCGCTCGCGGTCTCCACGACCGGCCGCTGCTGGCTGCCCTGCGTGCCGTGCCGCGCCACCTGTTCGTGCCTGAGCAGGGGCGGTCCCGGGCCTATGACGACCGGCCTCTTCCTATCGGCCATGGCCAGACGATCAGCCAGCCTTACATGGTGGCCCTGATGACAGAGCTGGCCCAGGTGGAACCGGGCGACCGCGTCCTGGAGATCGGGACGGGATCCGGTTACCAGGCGGCCGTCCTCGCGGCACTGGGATGCCAGGTCTTCACCATCGAGATCATCCAACCTCTGGCTGACCAGGCCGCGGCCACCCTGGCCGCCCTGGGCTACGAGAGCGTCACGGTGCGGGCCGGCGACGGCTATGTCGGCTGGCCTGAAGAAGCCCCATTCGATGCCATCCTGGTGACCGCCGCGCCCCCCCGCATCCCGGCCCCGCTTCTGGATCAACTCAGTGAAGGTGGCCATCTGGTGGTCCCCATCGGCGAGGATCTCCAGCACCTCACCGTTGTCCACCGCACCGAGGACGGGTTCGAGCGACGGGTCGTCCTGCCGGTGCGTTTCGTGCCCATGACCGGGGCCGTGCGCCGGACGGATGGAAAGCCATGAAAAGGGAGGGAGTTCACCGCCGGGGGCGCCCTCCCCTTCTCCCTGCCATCCTCGCCCTGGTGGCGGTCCTTCTTGCTCCCGTGAAGAGGACGCCGGGCCAGGACGCCGGTAGCGCGACAGGCCTTTCGGTGCGCATCAGCGCCCCCGCCGAAGGCGATTACATCTCCGGCCGCCTCCTGCTACGGGGAGAGATTGATGTCCCTGCAGGTGACATGGTGCTGCGCGCAGATTTTCTGGTGAACGGGATCGTGGTGACCTCCCTGCGGCAACCTCCCTGGCAGGTGACGTACGATTTCGGCGCCAGCATAGAGGCCCAGCTCATCCAGTTGCAGGTGGTCACCCGCCTCGGGCTCGAGGCCGGCGCTGAAGTCACGACCCGGCGCCTGGTGATCAACGCGACCACCGGTATCGATCTGGTCAATGTCTTCGCCACGGTCCGGGATGAACGCGGCCATTATGTCATGGACCTTGAGAAGGACGACTTCCTGCTGCTGGAGGACGGCCACCCCCAGAAAGTGTCCTATTTCTCCCGTGACCGCCTGCCCCTGGCCGTGGAGATCCTCATTGACACCAGCCTGTCCATGGAGGGGCGCAACATGGAGGAAGCGCGCCGCGCCGCCGCCGGCTTTCTGCGCGCCCTGGAACCGGATGACCTGGCCGGGATCATCGGGTTCAACGACGAGGTGCACATTTACCACGCTATGAGCCTGGACCGGGAGGCGGCGGCCGCCGCCATCCGGCAGGTGCGAGCGGGCGGCGGCACCGCCCTCTACGATGCGGTGGCGGAAGCGTCCAGGCGCCTGGCCGGCGTCGAAGACGAGCGCCGGCGGGCCATCATTCTGCTCTCAGACGGGCGCGACGAGGCGGCCAGCGGCCTGACCCCGGGCTCCCTCCTGACCTTCGAGGAGTCCCTGGCCGAGGTGGTGCAGGCCAATGTGATCCTCTATGCCATCGGCCTGGGGCGCAAACTCGACCAGAAAATGGATTTTTATCATCGCCATTCGCTGGAGGAGGTCCTGAATACCCTGGCGGCCGAGAGCGGCGGCCGCTCGTTCTTCACAGCCAAAGCGGAACGTCTGAAGAAATCCTACGGTGAGGTACAAGCGGAACTGCGTCATCACTACACCCTGTCCTACACCTCCACCAACCGGCGCAAGGATGGACTCTGGCGGGCCATCGATCTGCGCGTGCGGCGGAAAGGCTACATGGCCCTCGCCCGGCGCGGGTATTACGGCCCCTGGGAGGGGCCGCCGGGATAGCAGAGAGGCCGCCGCCGTCAGGAGGTCGGTCGCGAGAATTCGGCGTCTTCATCCAGGCGTCTGAGGGCATCCAGGAGAGCCGCCACCGCATCCCGATCGATGCTGCGCGCATCGGTCGTCACACCATGGCTGATGCGGAAGTGCCCCTTGGTCAGGCTCAACAGCTTCTTGAAAGCCTCACCGCCTTCAGCGCCTCCTCCCTCCACATGAGTCAGGCGTCCATGGTCCAGGAAGAGCCTGCCCGTCAAACCCCGGGCCTTGACATCGATACGAGCGGTCTTCTGCCCCATGGAAAGCATCTGCACCACCTCGGGAAGGCTCATGTCGGCCAGGTCGCCCTCGATACCGCCCAGTTCCCCGGCCAGCGTCGCCTTCTTGCGGACCGCCGTCTCCTTGCGCAGGATCCGGCGGATGCGGCTGGCCACTTCCGATGGGCTTACATCGAGGGGAAAGACCTCCTCAGCCCCGTTCTCCAGGGCTGTGACACGACGCTTCCTGCTGTCCTCCACATCAAAGAGGAAGACATCGGTGCGGGAATTTTCCAGGCGCGCCTGCAGAGCATCCAGAAGGGCCAGGCCTTCATCCCACGCCTGGCTGATATCCATGAGGACAAAGCGGATATCGTCGGTGTCGACCATTTCCATGGCGCCGGCCACCGTCTTCACCGTGAGGACGACAAAGTCCTCCCGCAGAAACTGAAGCTTCATGCGCGACAGATCGTCTTCTCCCTCGCCGACAACCAGGATTTTCACCTGGAACAGGTCGCCGGCGAATCTCTTGCGGCGCTCGACAAAGGCCACGAACGCCTCCACCACCTCCGGATCGAACTGGCTGCCCATCTGCGCGCAGATCTCCTTCATCGCCTCCTCATGCTTCAGGGGTTTGCGATGGGGCCGCCGGGTTGTCATGGAGAGATAACTGTCGACCACCGCCACGATGCGGGCGCCCACCGGGATGGCGCGTCCTTTGCGGCCATCCGGGTAGCCGGAGCCGTCATAGCGTTCGTGATGCGCCAGGATGATCGGCTTGATCTTCCAGGGGAAGTCGATGTGCTCCACAAGCTGCACCCCCCGCAGCGTATGCTGCCGCACCGCCGCCTCTTCATCCGGATCCAGGGGACCCTCTTTCTCCAGCGTTCCGGCGCGCAGGGTGAAGTTGCCGATGTCGTGGAGCAGGGCAGCCAGATTGACTTCCTGGCGGCGCTCCTCCGGCAGGCCCATTTCTCGGGCAATTCCCTCAGCCAGCCGCTTGCAACTGGCGGCATTGCCGGCGGTCAGGGGATCTGCAAGTTCCACCAGGCCGACCACCGCCTCCACCGTCGCCAGGTAGCAATCCACAAGTGACCGCTGGCTGGGTCCCGGCCCGCGGCTGGCACCGGTGATCAACTGGGCCATGTCGTCAACATCCACGATGTAGTCGGCAAAGTCGAAACGCAGGATGTCCGCTGCGGTGCGCACCTCGCTGAAGTTGGTGACCAGGGTCACTTTCGTCCGGGGGGAAACTTCGGCCGCCTGCTGGGCCAGCAGTTCACCGCTGCCGTCTGGGAGGCTGCGAACGCTGAGGATCTGCTCGTGACCGTGCTGGGCCAGCAGTTGCAGCGCATCGCGGATGGAAGCAGCCGTGTGCACATGCCGGCCGCGCGAGGAGATCGACTCTGCAAGCGCTTTGCACTGGTCTTTATCAGGGCTGACTACAAGAATACCGCTCATGAACTCATCTCCCCCGAGGGCGGTGATACCACCCGCAACAGTCTCATCTCGCCGGAGATGGGCACGAATTCCCCGACTTTGCATAATATGGTGCCCGCCGGCACCTCTGTCCAGAATGCAAGACCGGCAACATTTAGGGAATACGGGGCCGGCGGGCTTGACCTGACCCGCAACCGCCCCACATTTGCTTCTATCCGCCCTTTTCCCGCCGCAGGAGGTCCGATATGAAGCGCATCCTGGCTCGTCTGCTGCTTGCCGCCGCCACCGCCGCCCTGGTCATCTCTCCTGTCGCAGCGCTGGATGTGGACTGGTTTGGCGGTCTGCGCCTCAGCGACGGCGACCGCAGCTACCTGAGCATCACCGCTGCCCACTTCGGCAGCGATCATCGCGAGGCGAACGACCTCGCCCATCATCTCAAGAGGCCCGGAGAAGACCTGCCGGTGTTGCTCTTCCTGGCGGCGGAATCAGGCCGTTCATCCCGGTATATCCTGGACCTCCGCCTGAGCGGCCTTTCCTGGTGGGAGATCAGGGGCCGCCTGGGAGTGGCGCCGGAGCGGATCGTGGTCGCTCTCCCCCGGGATCCAGGCCCCCCTTACGGCAAGGCCTGGGGTCATTACCGCAACCACAAGAAGGGCGCGGGAGCACCGCGCCAGATGGTTCTGAGTGACACCGAGTTCTCGGACTGGATCGGCGCAAGGGTGGTGAGCCGGGCCTTCGACGTGGAGATAGCAGTGGTCCTCCAGGCACGGGCCGGTGGTGACAGCCTGGGCCAGGTGGTGGTCCGGCAGGAGAAGAACAGAGCGGCCGCAAAGGGCGCCACCAGAAGCGAGCACCCTGCCTCCGGCCCTTCCAAGGGGAAGAGCCGCAGTGGCGGCAGAGGGGCCAAAGGCGGACTCTGACCGGCCCCGCGCTCCTCGCCCGAGAGAAATTGGCCCCTCCCCGTCGAATCCGGCGAGGAGGGGCTCACGCGCACTCCGCAGGACCGCTTGGGTCCGGCGGTTCAGCTGCACGGGGCTACGAGCAGCCGATGCTGTTGCCGCAGTTCAGACACCTGTAACAGGTGCCGTTGCGCACGGTGATATGCCCACAGACATCGCAGAACGGCGCATCGCCCATGAGCTGGGTCATCTGATCGCTCATGGCATTGCCGGTGCTGGCGACAGAGGCCCTGGCAGGCGTCACGGCCATGCTCCCCAAGCCCAGGCTGGCCATGATCCGGGAGACGGGCGGCCGGTCCTCGATGGCGAGAACCGTACCCGCTATGGCCTCCAGCTCTCCCGCCCTGGAGGTGGACATGCCACCCCGGCTCGTCCCGTTGCCTGACTTCTCGCCTGCGGGCGGCGCTGCCGAGGCGGCCACCTCGATCACAGGGGTTTGAGGAACTGCAGCCTGCCCGGCCACGCCGGCGGTCGCACCGGGAGATCCCTCGGTCACATGTGCGGAGGCGGGTATGTCCTGGCCGGTTCCCCCTGGACGAGCGGTCCCAGCCGGGTCCCCCGGGACCAGAAGAGTATCGGCAATGGCATCGGATCCCGGCTGGATCTCCTCCGGCTTGACCTGCAGAAAATCCGTGCGCCCGAGGTATTCATAACCCAGCACCCTGAACAGGTAGTCCATCACCGATGTGGAGAACTTGATGTTGGGATGTCCCGTCACCGCCCCGTGGGGCTCGAAGCGGGTGAAGGTGAAGACATCCACGTACTCGTCGAGTGGCACACCGTACTGCAGGCCCAGGGAGACGGCGATGGCAAAGCAGTTCATCAGACTGCGGTAAGCCGCACCCTCCTTGGCCATGTCCACGAAGATCTCGCCCAGTTTTTGATCATCGTACTCACCGGTCCGCAGATAGATTTTCTGGCCGCCCACCCGGGCCTCCTGCGTGAATCCGCGCCGCTTGGTGGCCAGGCGGTACCGGCGAGCGGTGTCTTCCACGGCTTCCGGTGATGTCCCCGGCAACACCGGACGTTCGGGTGCAGCCGTCGGCGGAACCGGCACCACTTCCCGGGCGGAGGCAGCCAGTGGCACCTCTTCGGTCTTCCCGACCTGATCCTTCTCGCCCTTCTCGGTCACATGATTCTTGTCGGCCACCGAGTTGAGGGGTTGAGATTGCTTGCACCCATCCCGATACAGGGCGATGGCCTTGAGGCCCATCTTCCAGCCCTCGATGTAAATATTCTCCACTTCTTCAACAGTGGCTTCATGGGGAAGATTCACCGTCTTGGAGATGGCGCCGGAGAGGAATGGCTGCACCGCCGCCATCATGCGCACATGGCCCATGGGGGCGATGAATCGCCGGCCCTTGCGGCCGCAGCGGTTGGCGGTGTCAAACACCGGCAGATGTTCTTCGGTCAGATGAGGCGCTCCCTCGAGGGTCATGGTGCCGCAGGCGATCTCGTTGGCCTCCTCCACCTGGGTGGAGGTGAAGCCCAGAGCCGCCAGGATATGGTCCCCAGACGGCATCGCCTCCGGCCCGAAGCCCAGGCGCCGCACGGTTGTCTCTTCCAGGTTCTTCGCGTTGAAGGCGCCGGCCAGGTCAAGGGCGGCGGGCAACGCCGCCTCGATGCGATCGATCTCATCCCGGGCCAGGCCCCGATCACTAAGAGCATCCCGGTTGATGTGCGGAACACCGGCCAGGGACTGGGTGCCGCGGGTATGGATCACGATGGCCTGGATCTGCTCCTGGCTGTATCCAAGACCACGCAACGCCCGGGGCACCGATTCGTTGACAATCTTGAAGTAACCGCCGCCGGCCAGCTTTTTGAACTTGACCAGGGCAAAATCGGGTTCCACTCCGGTGGTATCGCAATCCATGAGCAGGCCGATGGTCCCGGTGGGGGCCAGGACGGTGGTCTGGGCATTGCGATAGCCGTGGCGCTCACCGGCCCGCAGACACTCGTCCCACTCTTCATGGGCGGCCGCCAGCAGATCGGCGGGGCAACTGCCAGGCGAGATGGCATACGCCGCATCCCGGTGCTTGCCCATGACCCGCATCATGGAATCATGGCTCGCCTCGAAACCGGCGAAAGGTCCCTTCTTGCGTGCCACCTGGGCCGAAGTCCAGTAGGCTCGGCCGTGCATGATGGCGGTGATGGCCGCCGCAGTGGACCGGGCCTCCTCCGAATCGTAGGGCACGCCCCGCACCATGAGCAGGGCGCCCAGATTGGCATAGCCCAGTCCGAGGGGGCGGTAGTCATGACTGTTGCGGGCGATCTTCTCGGTGGGGTACGAGGAGAAATCGACCAGAATCTCCTGCGCCAGCAGAAAAATGCTGCAGGCATGGCGAAAACCATCCACATCGAAGACACCGTCTTCACCCAGGTACTTCATGAGATTGATGGAGGCCAGGTTGCAGGCCGTGTCATCAAGAAAAACAAATTCACTGCAAGGGTTGGAGGCGTAGATCCTGTCCACATCACGGCATGTGTGCCAGTCGTTGATGGTGGTGTCGTACTGGAGACCAGGGTCGGCGCACGCCCATGCAGCCTTGGCGATGCGGCGCATGAGGTCCTTGGCCTTATAGGTCTTCGTGACCGCCCCGTCGGTGCGGTTGCGGGTCTCCCAGGTGCCATCGGACAGAACAGCCCGCATGAACTCATCGGTCACACGGACCGAGTTGTTGGAATTCTGGCCCGAAACGGTGTGATAGGCCTCACCGTTGAAGTCAGCCGGGTAGCCCGCCGCGATAAGAGCCCGGGCCTTCTTCTCTTCCTTGGACTTCCACTCGATGAAATCGATAATTTCGGGATGGTCCATGTCCAGCACGACCATCTTGGCGGCCCGCCGGGTGGTGCCGCCTGACTTGGTGGCCCCGGCAGCGCGATCGAACACCTCCAGAAAGGACATGAGCCCTGACGAGGTGCCACCGCCGGATAGAATCTCGTTGACACCTCTCAGGCACGAGAAGTTGGTCCCTGTCCCGGAGCCGTACTTGAACACCCGGGCTTCCGACCGCACCAGGTCAAAGATGGACATGAGGTCGTCCTGAATCCCCTGAATGAAGCAGGCGGAACACTGCGGGTGTTCGTAGGCATTGGTGGTGGGCTGAATACTGTCGGTTTCAGGATCCCAGAAATAATTGCCCGGCGACCCCTCGATACCGTAGCGATGGTAAAGACCGCAGTTGAACCAGACCGGCGAATTGAAGGCCCCGTGCTGGTGGATGAGGAGTGCCGACAGTTCAGCCTCGAAGGTGTCGGCATCCTCAAGGCTGTCAAAATACCCCCCCAGACTCTCGCCGCCCTCGCGGATGGTGCGCGCCACGCGCGTCACCACCTGGCGGACCGATGTCTCCCGATCAGTTCCTGGAACACCTGCCTTGCGGAAATACTTGGAGACGACGATGTCGGTGGCCAGCTGGGACCAATCCTTCGGCACCTCCACATCGTTCATCTCAAAGACCACCGACCCATCCGGGTTGGTGATGACCGAGGATCGTGTTTCAAACTGGACCTGATCCAGTGGGTTGACCCCCGCTTCCGTCAGCCGACGAGGCAAGTGCATGGAGACGGCTCCTTTCTCAAATTAAAAACAGCCATGATGACGTGTCCCGGGTGTGCCCGATCTACCACCCCGGGAACCGGCTTTCAGACCGCAGATGGCGTCTCTCCCGGGGCAGAAACCACCACCTTCCCCCTGTAGCGGCGAGGCATCGTACCACAAGATTTAGTGGCGTCAATGCTCACCGGCAACTCTATATTGTACCTGATGTTGCGTGGTGCCTGCGAGACCGGCCCCCCTCCGGGGAGTTGCCGTCAGGGATCCACCACCACCGTGATGTCCTCCTCCACGATGGCAAAAAAGGCGTCAACGGCCTGCACACGAATGGTAAAAACTCCGGTTTCGGCGGGGATACCGCTGAGCAGGAACACAGAATCCTGGGGACTGTCGGTGTCCGTGCCCAGCTGCTTCAGGACCAGGGTGAGGCCATCGGGGAGATCTCCCGAGAGGATGCGGGCATCCCCGATGAACAGGCTGCCCCCCACGAAGCGGATTTCATGGGAGTAGTCCATCCCCAGAGTGGCGGCGGGGGGGGGCAGGTCGGCAGGCTCCAGGGTCAGGCGCGGATGGCCAAACGCCACTCCCAGGCTGGTGAGATCTTCGCCGTCCACCTGGCCGTCGTTGTTGAGATCCCTGGCCGGGTCGAACAGGGGATCCCCTGCGGACAGGCCGAAGCCGGACGCCACGGCGGCCAGGTCAAAACCGTCCACGCGCCCGGACCCAT
>SMVB01023583.1_pt1 | contig 15634 bp, 13 predicted proteins | sample 2456461 | NCBI WGS metagenome assembly SMVB01 (sample SAMN11095934, study PRJNA526329) | marine sediment metagenome | biome: Marine sediment; feature: Surficial sediment; material: Deep marine sediment; isolation source: Hadal surficial sediment | place: Pacific Ocean | collected 2014-05 | depth... | reverse complement strand
GGCGTTCCTCGGCGGTTTCTCGCACTCAACGATCGGTGGGAGACCGCCACGGACTCCCGCTCTCTCCACGTCACCTGGAGAATCCGCCCTCCGGCATGAAATGACGCTCAGGATGAAATCCAGACCCGGGTCGGCCTGCATCGTGCTCAAGCGTGCTTCGTGACTTCAGCGGCGGGCCGCTCCGCCCCACGGGCGGTCCGTCACTCGTCCTCGAGACCGAGCCGTTCGACGGCCTCTCTTGCTGTGATGATCGGAATGCCTTCGACCGTGCCGAGCGCCAGCACGTCTCCCTTCACCGTGATGGGCCTCGTCGGCCTACGGCCTCCGCGGCCCATCACGGTCCTCCCTGATCCTGACCCAACGAGAAACCAAGACCTGGACCCAGGCACACGCTAACTAAAACTCCCCGGTCACTGGCTCCGAAGGTCGTCCCACCTCCGTCTTAGCGCTCCGACATGCCGGGGCGACGCTCCGGCTACGCGCTGGCCAGGGCCTTCGGTTGGATTACCTATCCGCTAGTAGCCGATGTCCAAGCATGAGAACAGGATGTCAGCCTCTCTTTCGACATCCCCCCACATGAGTCCGACTATCGGTTCAATGGACACCTGAAAATCGGCTGGCCTGTCAGTGCTGGAAAGTCCTGACACGGTTACCGAGGTGTCCAAACCTCGCGCGTCAAAAATGATCGGTACGCGTCCATCTGGGCTCACAAGGCTCACGGAGTGGTCCTGCCTGATTATTCCCAGGCCGTGGAGGTAACTCACATGAACTGAAAGGCCACGGAGAGTCTGATCCGTCGAGGAATCACGAACCAGGGCCGTCAATGAGACGAACACCTCGCACTCGATATCACTGTTCAGCGCGTGCTTGAACGGAGTGAGAGCGGTGCTTTCGCGAACTTTATCTCCTTGCACGGAGCCGAGTTCAAGGTTTGCGATTGCCAGCGACCCAACTGTTAGCAGTGGGAGCAACAGCAGAACCGACATTGATCTCATCTTCATTTTGGTGATCTTCCTGTTAGGCTTTCCGCAGTTCAAGAGAATGTCAAGTCTTCGCAACTCATGACCTGCCCCCAGTTGTTCCCTGTAGAAGGAGCAACGGTGGCACAGCCCGCACCCACCCCAAAGGTCGAAGTGTCCGATTGAGTCGAGCTGCCTGACTGCCCACCAGAAGCCCACTTGACGGTGGGGTGACCTGGTGAGGGCGAACTGTGACAGACGGAGACCGTGGTCTTTCCACCACCGGTGCAAGCATGGGTGCAAGGCCCAACTTCATCGGCATTTACCGCTGCCACGACTATTAGCAATACGGCAATCCCAAGTGCAAGGATCTTCACTTCGTTTCTTTCTGTTGGGAAATGTAGGGTCTCGATGACGTGGACCGTAGAGGATCCAGCGCCAGCAATCAAGGAGCTCGCGTACCCGTGGTGTCCCGTAACTCTGCCGACCACCCCACGCGGCCCCCAGCTACGATTGCGCATCCGTTCGGGAAGCGGGGCTATCCCGATGCCCCATTGTCGTTTCGTGATGGGGAGAGGGGGTCGGCGGGTGTGGATTTGAGACTGAGCATTCCTAAATGGCCGCCGACGGCGTTCCTCGGCGGTTTCTCGCACTCAACGATCGGTGGGAGACCGCCACGGACTCCCGCTCTCTCCACGTCACCTGGAGAATCCGCCCTCCGGCATGAAATGACGCTCAGGATGAAATCCAGACCCGTCTAGCGCCGATACCGTTCACATGGCCAGTGCCTCGTCGGGGCCTTCATCGTGCCCGCATCGTGCCCGAGCAGCCGCCGGAGAGACTGCCGGCCTACCCGGAGGCCTCGAGAAAGTCCGCCCCGGACTTCTTCCACCAATTGCGCCAGGCCTTCACGCGTTTCGTTCGCTCGGCCTTGCTCGCGACCGGCTCGAAGCGGAAGTCGCGGCCCGTGATCGCTCGCAGGGCGACCATGGCCGACTCGCGCACGGCGCTCTCGGGGTCCTCGAGCGCGGCGATCAAGCTCTGCACGGCCTCGCGCGCGTCCAGGTCCTGGAGGATGCGCGCCGTCCCCATCCGCACGAAGAGGTCCGAGTCATCGAGCATCGGGACGATGTGCGGGATCACCCGCGGATCGCGGGTCTCGGCCAGGGCGTACAGCGTGTCGAGCCGGATGCCCGAGTTCTTGTGCTTCAGGTCGGCGAGCATGCCCGTCCACGCGGGCGTACCCTCCTGCGCGCCCGGCGTTGCGCCGGGACGGGCGCCCGCAATGGGGATCGGTCCACCGGCCATGATCCCGCGCATGTTCTCCTGCAGCTCGATGAGGCGGTCGTTGTAGAAGCGCAGATCCTTCTCCACCAGGATGATCTGATCCGCGAGCCGGTCGACGCGGGCCTTGCGCTCCGCCTCCCCCTTGACGCCGGCGAGACGCATCCCGCTGATGTCCGCTTCCAGCTCATCGAAGCGAGACGCATGCTGCTCGACGCCGCCGCGCACGGTCGCGAGGTCCCCTTCGAGCGCGACTCGTCCGGCATCGCGTTTGGCGTGGATGCGTTCCTCGGTGACGAGGAGTTGCTCCGCGATCCCGGACGACAGCTTGTCGTACCGGTTGTCGAGGCGCGCGGACGCGAGCTCGAGATCGAGCTGGGTGCGCTCGCTCCGCTCACGCACCCGATCGATCCGATCGATGAGGAGCGCGAAGCCGCCCGCGGCGAACAGGAGCGCGACGAGGGCGAGCAGAGTTCCCGAGCCCCCGCCGGAGGGGGCGGCCTGGGCGCTCGGGGACTGGCGCTGCGACGAGCTGCCGCCGCCGCCACCGCCCCGGTCGCCGCGTGCGGGAGTCGGCGCGCCGACGTCGATCTCGCCACTCATGGCCCGATCACAGGTAGCACAGACCACGCGTTCCCCGCGACGGAAGGCCAGGCCCTGGTCGAGGTCCGACAGGGGCACGGACTCGTTGCAGAGGTCGCAGAAGAAGATTTCCATCGGAGGGTCTCTCGCTGGCCGAGCTGGTCTCGGAGCTGATCTCGGAGGCGCCAGGTCCGGGGACACACCCTAGCACCCGGGTACTATCCCGCGTAGGGCCGCGAGTCACCCAGTCACCGGTGGCATCGCCCCCCCCTCACGCACTAGACTTCCAGCGCCGTGCAAGCCGATTCGATCACCCTCACGCCCGACCTCGAACAGCGCATCCAGGGCCTGGGCCTCGAGTTCCTGGCCCGGTTCCTCGAGCTCGAGACCCGGAGGAAGCCCACCAACGTCGACGCCCTGGCCGAGCTCGGGCACGTCTACACCCACCAGGGACTCCACGACAAGGGCCTCGCCGTCGACCGGAAGCTCGTGCGACTCGTGCCGGACAACCCGACCGTGCACTACAACCTGGCCTGCTCCCTCTCGATCCTCGGGCATCGCGACGAAGCGCTCGAGTCGCTCGCGAGCGCGATCGAATTGGGCTACGACGACGCGGACTTCATGCGCCGCGACGAGGACCTCCGGAACGTGTGGTCCGAGGACGGCTTCCGGCGACTGATCGATCGCATCCGGCAGGCCTAGCGCCGGCACCGTGCGCACGGGCACGTCGGGAAGACAGCCTATGGCCGGGGTGAACGCCCGCGCTCAGTCGAGGTCCAGGAACGGATCGTCCCCGCGCAAGCCCCACCAGGCCTCCCAGGCGATGACCGCCTGCTCGCGTTCCTCCTCCGGCGCTCTCGCATTGTAGCCGAGGCGCTCGTGCGTCTCGGCGGACAGCGTCCGGATGCAGACGGCGCGGGTGTAGAAGCGCTCGTCGCGCAGACCCTCGATCAGGACCGGCATCTGACTCCAATCGCCGAGCTGGAGGAGCGCGCGCGCGCGCTCGAGCGACAGGTCGGGGTCGACCTCCACGGGCCAGTCCACGTTGCGAAGGTGCATCACGAGCCGCGGGTCGCGCGTGCGACCGAGCGACGCGAGAGCCATCCCCGCCACTCCGGGGCGCGGGTCGGTCACGAGGCCGAGCAGCGTCGGGTAGGCGGGCTCGCCGACGTTGCCGAACCACTCGATGAGCGCCACCTTGTCCTCCAGACGGTTCGTCCAGGGCAAGCGCTGCGCGTGGCTCTCGATGTCCATCGCGAGGGAGGGTGACGGCTCGAGCCATTCATCGGCCCCTGCCAGACCCGTCGATGAGCTCGTGGTCGCGCACCCGGCGGCGAGGGCCACCGAGGCGATTCCGGCGAGGAGGGCGTGCGCCGTGCGCTCTTTGTTCATGCCTGTACCTGATCTCGTGGCCGCGGGACGTCACGGGGCCGACGCCCCGGCTCCCACTTCGGCCAGATCAGGTGATTCCTTGACCGGCCCGTCCGAGAAGCACCCCGGCGAGCGTCAGGAGGGCGAGCCCCAGCCCGAGGATCGGCATCGCCAGGGGGTTCTGGGCCCGGGGCGAGCGCCGGAGATCGCGTCCCGCGGCGTCCCAGGCGAGCGGCGCGCGGTCGACGAGCATGGCCGCGCCGGACAGCTCGACCGGTCCCGGGGCGGGGAACGCGAGGACGGGCGGTGCGGCCTCCCCCGTCCGGAGCTCGACGCGCAGGAGCTCGCCGGCCGGCACGGCGTCGAGGAAATCCGGCCGCGGCGCGCGGCGCAGCTCGCGCGGGTCGAGGCCGGAGCCGCCCGTCCCGATGACGAACCGCACGTCCCCGAGGCGCTCGAGGTCTTCTCCGCGCCCCCCCGGCCGCGCGGCACGCACGCGCGCGATGCGCGCTTCGAGCACGGGCGGCCACTCGCGCTCCGCGCCCTCGAGCACGAGCTCGTCGCCGCGCGCCTCGATCCATGCTCCCGCGCCGGGAGTGCGCGCGCGACCCAGGGTCCGCACGAGCGGCGCGAGGCGACCCGGCCCGTTCGCGAGCGGCGCCGCCCAACGCGCATCCGGCGTCGTCGCGCACGCCGCGACCACGCCGCGCCCGACGCGCTGCAGCGCGAGCAACGGGTCGCCCTCCGAGCTCACCCAGAGCACCTCGGCCGAGTCGCGCGCGCGGCCGCGCACGGAGCGCGCGAGCGGCCACGGATCCGCGCCCGACTCCGCGAGCTCCGCCGCGAGCACGTCGCGCCCGAGCCCCTCGGCGAGCGTGGACGGATCCGCGGGGATCGCGAGCAGGCCATCCCCTTCGCGGATGCGATCGAGGTTCACCTCGCGGTTCAGGAGCCGCGCGAGATCGGAGAGGTCCCCCGCCTCGACGAGCGCCTCGCCCGCGAGCAGGAGGCTCGCGAGGAACTCGCGGTCGGGCTGCTCCCCCACCGCGAGGATGGTGAGCTTCGTTCCGGCCACGGCCAGCCGGCGCCGCAGAGCTCGGGACCGCTCGGGCACCCAGCCGCCTGTCTGTCCGTCCGTGAGGAGCAGGACCAGCCCCGGCCGCGTCGCAGCCTCGCGCAGCGTCGCGAGCTGTCCGAGCATGTAGAGGATGTCGGTCGGTCCGCCGGGAACTCTGGCGGCGAGCAGGGGTGCGAGCGCGAGCTGCCGCTGCTCCACGCTCTGGCCGCTCGCCGATTCGAAGATCTTCGGTCCGAGCGCGCCCGTGAAGAACCGGAGCTCGATGTGGTCGCGCGGGAGTGCGCCCAGCACGAGGTCGAGGCTCGCCGTGCGCACGTGCTCGAACGGCCCGCCGGTCATGCTCCCGGAGCCGTCGACGATGAGCACGACGTCGCGCGGCTCCGCGTCCTCTTCGTTCGGCGCCAGGGGCAAGGCCGCCTGCAGGCTGCCCGCCGGTAGGTCGGACTCGGGCAGCCAGCCGCGCAGGAAGCCCCAGCCCGCGAACGAGAGCCAGCCGCCGCCCTCCATGACGAAGCGCAGGACGGGATCGCGCGGGAGGTCGGCGGGCCCCACGTCGAAGGTGATGAGGATGTCGGCGTCCGCCAGGGCACCCGCGAGCTCGTGCGGCTCCGCGGAGACGAACTGCACGCCGGCGAAGGCGTCGGCGGCGAGCCACGGTGCGAAGCGCGCAAGGTCGCGCGCGACCACCACGGCCACGAGCGGATCGCCGACGCGCAGGCTCGCGCTCGCGCCATCGTTCTCGTGCACGGGATCGGCCGGCCGACCCGACTCCGCCTCGGAGAGCCGCGCCCGCACGCCGAGCGAGTAGAGCCCGGGCGCTTGCGGCGCGAAGGTCACGCGCTCGGTCCAGCGGATCCATCCGGCCTCGTCGGCGACCGCGCCGCGCGGCGGCGAGACGGGGAGCACGGTCTCGAGCGCGGCGCCGGGACCCGTGAGGCGGCAAGCGATAGCGAGGGCGAGCTCCGGACCGCTCGCCGCCGCGCGCGGCCGGAACGCGAGCTCGAGCACGGCGGCGAGCGGCGCACCCTCCTCTGTACGTGGCGGTGTGCGGAGGCTGTGCACGGCGAGGTCGCCGTACGCGGACGGCGGCGGCGCGAGCCACGTGAGCTCCACGCCCGCGCGGATCAAGCGCGCGAGGGCCGGGCCCGGGTCCGGCCCGGTCGCCTCGCCGTCCGTGAGGATCCGCACGGCGCCGGGCGCGCGGCCGGGCGCGAAGAGCTCGCGCTCGGCCAGGGCGAGCGCGCGCGCGAGCTCGGTGCCGAGGTCGCGCCCCGGCTCGAGCCCCGGCCGGAACGGCCGCCCGTCGCGGCCCGCGAGCAGAGCGTGGAACTCATCCGGCGCGCCCGGTCCGAAGGCGCGCACGACGTCCATGCCGTAGCCGATGACGAGCAGCTCCGCATCGGCCGCGGTCGCCGCCCGGCACTCGGCGCGCAGCACGCGCCGCGCCCAGGCGCTCCAGTCGGGCCGCGTGCGCGTGGCGCTCGCGGAACCGTCGACGAGGATCGCGTGCAGGGGTGGCCGCCGCGGCGCGGCATCCTGGGCAGGACGCGGGACGAGGAGCCACGCGGCGAGCGCCACGAGCGCCGAGCCGAGTGCGAAGAGCGCCGGCACCGCGCGCCGCGCCCACGGGGCCGTCCGAGCCGCACCCACGTGACCGACGGCGGCCGCGCGTTCACCGGGGGGCGAGGCGATGCGCGCGCTCCTCGGGCTGGACTCCCTGCCGCACGGCGGAATCGATCCAGCCACCACCGAGCAGGAGCTCGCCGCGGTAGAACGCCGCGCCCTGTCCCGGCGCGACCGCCATCTGCGGCTCGTCGAACACGACCTGCGCCGCGTCGCCGCGGACGGTCACCGTCGCCGGCGCCGGAACGCAGTGGTAGCGGTACTGCACTTCGCACCGGACCTCGCCCGAGGTCGGCACGTCGAAGCCGACCCAGTTCAGATCGGAGACCTGCATGCTGACGGCGTGACACTCCGCCTTGGCCCCGACGACGACGACGCCCTCATCGGGGAAGAGCTCGACCACGAACATCGGCGTACCGGTCACGACGCCGTGCCCGCGGCGCTGTCCGATCGTGAAGTGCTCCGTACCCTCGTGCGTTCCCACTCGCTTGCCCGTGGTGTCCAGGATGGCGCCGGGATGCAGGACGGCCTTCCGTTCGGCGAGGAGCTGGCGGTAGTCGTTCGAGGGGATGAAGCACACCTCCTGGCTGTCCTTCTTCTCGCTGGTGCGCAGACCGACGCGGCGCGCGAGCGCGCGCACGGCCGGCTTCTCGAGCTCGCCGAGCGGGAGCGCGGTGCGCGCGAGGTGCGCCTCCGAGACGGAGAAGAGCTGATACGACTGGTCCTTCTTGGGGTCGACCCCGCGCCGGAGCCGGACCCGGCCGTCCTCGATCGCGATGCGCGCGTAGTGGCCGGTCGCGACGCCCGCGCAGCCGAGCTCGTCGGCGAACTCGAGCAGGCGCCCCATCTTCAGGTCGCGGTTGCACACGGCGCAGGGGTTCGGCGTGCGGCCGCGGCCGTACTCGGCCACGAAGTACTCGATGATGTCCTCGAACTCGGTCGCGAGGTCGACCGCCTGAAAAGGAATTTCGAGTCGGGCTGCAATCATCCGCGCATCACGCGCGTCTCCGAGGGTGCAGCAGGACTTCTTGTGGACCTCGGCCTCGTCCACCTTCACGCCGTTGCGCATGAAGAGGCCGACGAGCGGATGGCCGGCGTCGTGCAGCATCCACGCCGCGACGGAACTGTCGACACCACCGCTCATGGCGACGACGAGGCGCTCCTTGGGATCGAACTGAATGGACATCGCAGCTCTGACAGTGAGCCCGCGCGGGCGGGCGGCGGATCGGGCCCGTGGGGAGGCGAGAGCCGACCCCAGGGACCTCTATTGGGCCGGATGGCCCTTTCGATCGAGCGGAGATTCTAGTAGTTTCCTCCGCCGCCGAGCGTCCGGCCGGGCGGCCCCACCTCCGCGGCTCCCCGACGCGCCCTACCCCCCGACGAATCATGCTCCATCCCTTCCTGATGTCGCTCCTCGCCATCGAGGGCGAACAGGCCCAGGAATCGCCAGGCTTCCCGTGGCCGCTCTTCATCGGCATCGGCGCCATCTTCTACTTCATCCTGATCCGGCCCGCGAGCAAGGACCGCAAGCGGCGCGAGACGTTGCTCGACAACCTCTCGAAGGGCGACAAGGTCCTCACGTCGAGCGGCATCTTCGGCACGGTGGCGCAGGTGCAGGACAACGTGGTCACCCTGCAGGTGGCGGACGGCGTCCGGTTGCGCTTCTCGAAGAGCTCCATCCAGGGACTCGTCGAGGAGGAGGGCGTGAAGCCCGCCACGGAGAAGTGAGTCCGGCGGTGAGGCGCTCGTGAGCGAGCGATGAGCCGAGCCCGACCAGCCGCTCGCCGGGTCCTCGCGCGCCTCATGCCCGAGGCTCTCGCGCGCATGGCCCGCAGGGTTCTCGTGCGCAACGCCCGCAGGGTTCTCGCGCGCAGAGCGCCCCGACTCTTCGTCGCCTTCCTCGCGCCCACGACGGCAGAGCTCGGCTCGTGCGGCGAGGAGCTGGCTGCGCGCGCGCTGCGCCGGCAGGGCTGGCGCCTGCTCGGCCGGCGAGTCCAGACGCCGTTCGGCGAGGTCGACATCGTCGCGGCACGCGGGGGCAGCCTGGTCTGCGTCGAGGTGAAGGCCGGGCGCCTGCCCTCCCTCCCGATCCGCCGTGGCGCGGACCGCGGCGCGGCCGACACGAGCGGCAACCTGCGCTTCCGACCGCGCGACCGCCTCGATCACCATCGGATCGCGCGTCAGCGCCGGGCCGGACACTACCTGGCGCGGCATCTCTCACGCGGCCGGCTGGCGGGCGGGCGCGTCGACCTGGTGGAGGTCGCCTTCCTGGCGCGGGGCCGGAGGGTCGAGCTCGCCCACCACCCGGACGTGACCGCGCCCCCGACCGGCCCGGGCACGCCGCTCGCTCCACATCGAGGTCCGTGACGTGGACGGATGAATCCACTCTCTCCCTGAAGGGATCTGGCTGCCATGGGCGCCGCAAGGCCCGAGGCAGTCTCGCAAGCTGCCCCGGTGGCGGCCCTGTCCTCGGCTGGTGCTCTCACGCAGAGCGCGAATCCCTGCCCGCAGGGTTGTTCTGTCTGCTCAGCGCCCGAAGTGCGCGCCCTGCACCACGCGCCACCGGCATTCCTCGCTCGGTCTCGGGCGCGGCCTCGCTCGGCCTGGCCCGCTGAACGCTGGTGCGGGTCCGCGGGGACCGACTTCATAGACCGACCGCCGGGACCCGATGTTCTCTTGCCCAGCATCATTATTGTCGGCTCCTCCGTTCCGCCCGGCGTCCATAATGAACCGTGGGTCAGAACAGCTCCGCGATGCTCCGCGTCCTCCAGCACTACCTCCCCATCCGCACCGCGCTGCTCGTCCTCAGCGAGACTCTGATCCTCGGCGTGGTCCTGTCCGTGGGGATGTCGCAGCATCTCAGCCTGGCGCTCTCCGGGGTGCGCACCCAGGGTGTCGGGGTGGCCGGACAGGAGCTCGCGCGTCTCGGGCTCACGGCGCAAGACGCGTTCGTGCGGTGCATCATCTCGGCGCTCCTCCTCACGCTCCTGTCGCAGATCGCGATCGGGTTCAACCAGCTCTACGACTTCCACGTCTCGAGCTCGCGCTACGAGCGCGCCTCCCGGTTCGTGGAATCGGCGGGAGCGGCGCTCGCGCTGTCGGTGGGCATCACGTTCCTCACCCACTTCTGGGGCCTCGAGCGCGTGCTGGACTTCCCCGGGCTGACGATCTCCCAGCGGGTGCAGACCCTGGTGGTCTCCATCGTCGTCGGGTTCGCCCTGCTGTACCTCTGGCGCAACGTCTACCACTGGGCGATGCGCAAGGTGATCCTGAATCAGCGCGTGCTCATCCTGGGCTCGCGCGGGCCCGCGCATTCGCTCGCGCGGCAGATCCTCGCCCACCCGGACGCGGGCTACGAGATCGCGGGTCTCGTGCCGGAGCCGGCCCCCCCCGCGCTTCGCCGCCGCAGTGACGACGGCACGGACTCCGAGACGGAGGGGCTCCCCCCGGACATTCCGAACGGTCGCCCGAAGATCGTCGACCCCGACCATGAAGCGACGGCCGCCACCGCGGCGCTCGTGCTCGAGCACGTGACCTTGCTCGAACCCGAGATCGAGAACCGCGGCGCCGCGATGGCCACGGGCGCACCGGAGCCCGGGAACGGGAACTCGTTCCTGTCCCTCGCGCGTGGACTGAGCGTCGACCTGCTGGTCGTGGCCCTGGAGAACCGCCGGCAGATGCTGCCGACGGAGGATCTCCTGCGCTGCCGACTCGGGGGCATCGACGTGCGCGAGCGCGAAGACCTCTACGAGCAGGTCACCGGCAAGCTCGCGATCGCGGCGATGCGGCCCTCGTACCTCATCTTCAACGAGGGCTTCAGGCGCCATCCGTGGGCCGCGCTCATGAAGCGCACGGTCGACATCGTGTTTTCGCTGCTGCTGCTGCTGGTCACGTGGCCGCTCATGATCCTGGCGGCGATCGCCGTGCGCCTCGATTCCCCCGGACCGAGCCTGTTCCGCCAGGAGCGCGTGGGGCAGGACGGCAAACCGTTCACGCTCCTCAAGTTCCGCTCGATGCGCGCCGACGCGGAGAAGGAGAGCGGGCCGGTGTGGAGCTCCCAGGACGATCCGCGCATCACGCGGACCGGCCGATTCATGCGCAAGACGCGGGTGGACGAGCTCCCGCAGCTCTTCAACGTACTATCGGGCACGATGTCCCTCGTCGGGCCGCGCCCGGAGCGGCAGCACTTCATCGACGACCTCGCCCAACAGATTCCCTACTTCCACCAGCGCCACATCGTGAAGCCAGGCCTGACCGGCTGGGCGCAGATCAACTACCCGTACGGCAACACGATCGAGGACGCGCTGCACAAGCTCCAGTACGACATGTTCTACATCAAGAACCAGTCGCTGCTGTTCGACCTCTCGATCATCTTCAACACGATCAAGACGGTTGTCCTGCGGCAAGGGACGTAGTACGTCACGCGGCGTAGCGCGTGCGCTCGTGCTCGCGCGTCGCCGCGGCCAGGGCCGAGAGGCTCCGGTCATTCACACCCTCGACCCGCGCGCGCTTCAGCAGCTCGCGGGGTGTCTCGCCGGGGACCAGCGCGAGGCCCGCGCGCCGCAGCGCCCGGCTGTAGACGCGGACCCCGAACGCGGTCCCGCGCCGCCAGCGCCGCGCCGCGAGCGCGAGGACGAACAGGACCACGGCCAGCAGCACCTGGCCCGCGTTCGCGCGCGCGCCACGCCATGCGCGTTCGGGCAGCTCGCGCGCCCAGGCCAACACGACGGCCCGGCGCTCGGCGTCGAAACCGGTGAGCGCGCTCCAGGCCGCGCGGGCAGCGCTGCGCACCTCGTCCCACAGGCCGGGTTTGCCGGCGGGGGCGGCGGCCGGGTTCGGGTCGACCGCGTACCAGCCCGCCGCGGGGTCGTACACCTCGACCCACGCGTGCGCGTGCCGGCGGCGGACCGTGAGCACGCGCCCGCTCGCGTCCCACTCGCCGCTGCGAAAACCCGTCACGACGCGGCAGGGCACGCCGCGGCTGCGCAGCATCGTCGCGAGCGCCGAGGCGAAGAATTCGCAGTGGCCGCCTGCTTCGCCCGCAAGGAACTCGGCGAGCGTCGCGGCCGAGCCCTCGGCCCCGGGCGGCAGGTAGGTGTAGCGCGTCTCGAGGTAGTCGCGGAACGCGGCGACCGTCTCGTGCTGCGGGGCTCCCGGCGGCACGCGCGCGGCCAGCCAGTCGGCGAGCTCCCGGGCGGTGCGCAGATGGCGCGAGCGCGGCAGGGCCGTGAAGCGCGCGATGCCTGGCGCGAGGCGATCGGGCGTCGCGCCGGCCGGGCGCGGCGCGGCCTCTCCGCCGAGCGCGAGCGTGTAGAGCACGGCCGGGCGCGCGAACCGCGGCGCGCCGTACTCGAGCGTCGCGTCGGAGTGAACGACGACGCGCTCGGAGCGGGCGCTCTCGCCGAGCTCGAGGCGCGCGGCGGAGAGCGGCGTGAAGAGCCGGTTGGCCTCGGGGTCGACATGCTCGACGGACAGGAGCGTCGGGGCGGGGCCCCCGGTGCGGAAGTGCGTCGACCCGGTCGCCGGCCCCCGCGTGAATGAGCCGTCGCTCTCGCGGACCCAGGGCACGTCCCCGGTCACTCCGCTGGCGAAGTCCGCATCGTTCAGCGCCCACCATTCCTTGCCATTGGTCGAGCCGAGCGTGATGCCGCGCCACAGGAGCGGCACGTCCGCGCGCGCTCCGCGCTCGAGCGTCGCGGTCAAGACGACCCGCCCGGAGGCGTGGGCGCGGCCCTTGCGGTCGAGCCGCAGGTCCTTGGCGAAGCCGATCTCGAGCGCATCGCCCCGGCGGTCGAGGTCGAAGTCGAGGGGCAGGAGGCTCGGCCGGTGGAAGTCGCGCGGCCAGAACAGGAACACGGCCAGCGTGCAGCAGAGCAGCACGCCCGACCGCGCCAGACCGTCGCGCAGGATGCGCGCCGTGGCGCGCGGGGCGAGCTCGCGCTGGCCCCGGCTGACGCACAGGATCTGCAGGCCGATCACGTACAGCGGCACATAGATGAGGAACGCGAGCGCGTAGGCGAGATCCTGCGAGAGATAACCGGTCGCGACGGCGATCAGGAACGAGTTCCAGAAGAGCAGGTCCGGGCGCTGCTCCGCGCGCAGGTTGTTCAGGAGGTGCACCTGGCACAGCACGGCGAGCACGAGCCCGTCCTGCAGCACGTAGCGCAGGTCGTACCCGCTCGCGTGCCGCACGAGCACGCAGAAGACCGCGATTACGCCCGCGTTCCAGAGCGCACGGTAGGCGAGCCGCCGGCGCAACGGCGCGAGCAGCGGCGCGAGGACCGTCAGCGCGTAGAGCGGCGCGAGCCAGGCGATGGGCGCGGCCTCGGTGAGCTGGACGAAGACCAGGTTCACCAGGACCAGGCCGAGCATGCACGCCCGCAGGACCCGGTCACCGTGCATGGCACCTCGCGTGGGGCAGGCGCGTGACACCGGGGGAGACGGGCGGCGGCGCGGGCGCGTCCGCGGGGAGCGCCGTCGCGGCGGCCAGGAAGCGCAGCGCCTCGCGCCACGGGCGGTGGCCGGCGCCGAAGGTCGCCTGCAGACCCTGGCTGTGGAGCACGAGGAGCTCCTTGTGCTCCCGCGCGAGCAGGACGACCGCGCTGACGACCGACAGCGCCTCCTCGAGGACGTCCGGCGCGCAACGCCGGTCGACGAGCAACTCGAGCCCCGCGCCGCCGCCACCCTCGAACTCCTTCACGACGAGCGACCCGCGGCGCGCCGTGGCCCGCCAGTGAATCGCGCGCGGCTCGTCGCCCTCGCGGTGGTCGCGCAGGCCCGCCGGCTGCAGATCGCCGGCCCCGGAGGAGCGCTCGCCGAGCGCCTCCGCCAGCGCTTCGCCCGTGCTGCGCGCCTCGGCGAGCGCGGCGGGAGCGGGGTACACGATGATTTCGTCCGGCGCCTCGAGCGCGCGGCGCACGGCGAGCAGCCCGAGCGGGTAGGACGACACGAGGCGCGCGCCCCGCAGGCCGTGCACGCCGCGCGGCAGGGGCGGCAGGCGCACGAGCACGTCCGCTTCGCCGTCGACGACGTCGGCCTGGCCAACGGCGCGCTCGCCGCTCTCGAGCTCGAGCTCCACCGCGAGCTGGAAACGCGTGCGGTCGCCCGCGCGGATCCGAGCGCTGCACACGAGCGAGCTGCCCGCGGGCGCCGGCTCGATCGGCGCGATCGTGACCGTCGCGCCACGCACGTTGCGCAGCGTCCAGTGGACGGACAGCACCCACTGCAGGCTCAGGAACCCGATCAGCAGGAAGAAGAGGTTCGAGTAGGGCGTCGCGAAGAAGGCCAGGACGAGCGCTAGGTAGAAGAGGACCCCCTTGAAGCCGAAGGCCGTGAGCCGCACGTGCGCCCGTCCCTCTAGAGCTCGACGGGAGTCGAGGCCACGATCTCGTCGACGAGCGCCGCGGCGTCGCCGCCGCCCTTCAGGAACACGCGGTGGCCGAGGACGGGCCGCGCGAGGGCCTTGAGGTCGTCGGGCAGGGCGTGCTCGCGGCCGTGCAGGAGCGCGCGCGCGCGTGCCGCCTGTAGCCACGACATGCCGGCGCGCGGGCTCACGCCGAGCGCCACGGCCTCGTGCGCACGCGTCGCCTCCACGACCCGATAGGCGTAGCGCGCCAGGGGCTCGCTGACGACTATGCCGTGCACGGCGGCCATCAGCGCCAGAAGCTCCTCGCGCGCCAGCACCGGCTCCAGCTCCCGGAGCACGACCTGCGGCGCGGTGCCGCGGTACAGCTCGCGCTCGGTGTCGGCGTCCGGATAGCCCAGCTCGATCCGCGCCAGGAAGCGATCGAGCGCCGCCTCGGGGATCGGGAAGGTGCCGTGGAACTCGACCGGGTTGCGCGTGGCGAGCAGCAGGAACGGTTCGGCCAACGTGACGGGCTGGCCGTCGACCGAGACGCACCCCTCCTCCATCGCTTCGAGCAGGCACGACATCGTGCGCGAGCTCGTGCGGTTGATCTCGTCGGCCAGCACGATGTTCGCGAACAGCGGCCCGGGCACGAACTCGAACCGCCCCTCGGCCTGCCGCCAGACCGATGAGCCGACGATGTCCGAAGGCATCAGGTCGTTCGTGAACTGGATGCGGTTGAAGTCGCAATCCAGGCAGCTCGCGAGCGTGCGCGCGAGCAGCGTCTTGCCGGTGCCCGGGATGCCCTCGATCAGGACGTGCCCGCCGGCCACCAGCGCGACGAGGATCGTGTCGAGCACGGCATCGGGCACGGAGACGACGCGGCGCACGGCGACGCGCACGGCCTCGCAGGGCTCGAGCGCAAACGGGTGCGAGGCCCGTCGTCCGGTGGTGGCTACGTTCACTGTGGAGGGTCCTTCCGCGGGAGGGTCGAAAGGGAGGGATCGGCCACGGGCGGCGCGGAACTGTGGCCAAACGCGGGGCGGACCCTCCGCCGGCCCCGCTGTGCAGGATCGGGCGCCCCATTGGCGCTTCGTCCGATATGGGGCTCCATCGACCGCGCCGTTCAGGGCACCTGGCCCGGTGCCAGGCGCAGGGAGGGCACTTGGACCGCTGCCTCGCCGACGCCCTCATGCAGTTCCCGGCGGGATTCGAACCGACGACCCCCGGGTTAGGGCCCGTCCGGAAATAAACGTCACATTTCGCCGGCCCTCGGCGCCCGTGGCTGCGTTGCGCCTCCTCGGAAACCAGCTAGGTTGCCTGCGTCGGCGCGCCTTGCCACGAGCGCCGATGCCTCGCCGAAATGTGACGTTTATTCCCGGACGGGCCCTT
>SMVB01154387.1_pt1 | contig 15636 bp, 13 predicted proteins | sample 2456461 | NCBI WGS metagenome assembly SMVB01 (sample SAMN11095934, study PRJNA526329) | marine sediment metagenome | biome: Marine sediment; feature: Surficial sediment; material: Deep marine sediment; isolation source: Hadal surficial sediment | place: Pacific Ocean | collected 2014-05 | depth... | reverse complement strand
GGGTTTCCATCGAGAAATCTCCCTACTGGGCGCACGTCGCGCGAAGTCGCGTGCAATCGAATGTGGATCGAGGCCCCGCGCCGGCGCGGGGAGCGCGAAGGATGTTCACGAGCGGCTCGAAATCAACCGGGCCAGCGATTTTATGGAGCGATCGACCGGCCCTCTCCCCCGGGGTACTCGAAGCCGAACCCTCCGAGAACGGCCGGCCTCACGGGCGGGTGGCGCGCGCGGATCGGCTGCGGCCGGGTCGGATAGCGCGAATCAAAACCCGTAGAGCGCCGCCGCATTCCCATACACGATCGCGTGCTTCTGCTCCGCCGTCATCCCCTCGGTCACCTCGTCGGCGACGTCGCGCGAATGAGGATAGGTCCCGTCGCCATGGGGATAATCGGTGGCCCACATGATGCGCTCGATATTCACCGCATCGACGACGTACCGAAAGCTCCAGTCATCCTGGAACGTCGCATAGACGCATTCGTTCACATATTCGGAGGGCCGGCGCTCGAGTTCACCGACTTCCATCGACCAGCGATGCCTTTCCCAGGCATGGTCCATCCGGAAACAGAAATGCGGGAGCCAACCGGCATCATTCTCGACCATGATCACGCGCAGATCAGGATGTCGCTCGAAGACGCCGCCTAGCACCATCATCATGATGATGTTCTGGTTGCCACGGATAGTCACGATCTGCTGGATGACCTGGGGCCCACGAACCGCCATGCCGAAGGACTCCTTGCCGGTCAGGATATGGAAGTTGATCGGCAGGCCGAGGCCGATCGCCGCCTCCCAGACGGGGTCATAACTGGGATGGTCGTAATCCTCGAATACCGGGTCCCCACACAGCATCGCGCCCTTGAATCCGGCGCGTTTGATTTCCTCGAGTTCTCTCACGCCGTCCTCTGGCGTGCGGATCGCGGCCATTCCGATCCCGATGAGGCGCTTTGGATCCGTCTCACAGAATTCCGCGAGCCAGCGGTTATAGGCCTCGAAGCAGGCCTTTTTGTAGTCGACGTCCGGGTGGTGGCATATCACCATTCCCGCGCTCGGGTAGAGCACTTCGCCGGTGATGCCTTCTTCGTCCTGGATCAAGAGTCGCGCCTTGGGTTCGTAGCCCGCCGGAGGGAGTTCTTCCCAGCGCTGCGGTTGGCCCCAGTTCTCGCATGCGACCCCCGCGCGACTGAGTTTGCCGGAGGGAATATCGAACCCGAGTCCAGGGACGATCAACTGGGCGCCGTCGACAGGGTCGTAACGGGCGCGCGGCCGGCGATCCCGAAACGCCGGGTCGATGTCCGCATAACAATCTTCAATCTCATTGATGTGGGAATCTGCTGAAAAGAGCGGTTGCATGGAACTCCTGCATTACGATTGAGTCGGATGCAGTCTAGCCCGCCGGCGCGTTGGCCTGGCTCGAGCCTTTCCCGAGTCGAGTCACACGGCAAACACGGGGGCTTCAGCGCCGGGACGCTCTGACCCCTCGGGAATGGAAAATCCTCAATATTACATCTGGATATGCAGATATACTGATGTTATCCTTTCGCGCTTCGATCCCCGCCCCGTTAGAAGTTCGAGACCGGAGTCCAATTTGTCGAGCCGCCCTCCCCGCCCGGAACGAATCGCCGAACTCAATCGCCAGCTTGCGCGCCGCATCCTGGTTCTCGATGGCGCGATGGGATCGATGATTCAGGGATTTGGTCTCGAGGAAGCCGATTTCCGGGGCGACCATTTTTCCGACCACGCGAGCGAATTGAAGGGCGACAACGAGTTGCTCTCGCTCACCCGACCCGATGTCATTCGGAAGATTCACGACGATTTCTTCGCGGCCGGTGCGGATATCGTCGAGACGAACACGTTTGGCTCAAACTCGATCTCCCAGGCCGATTACGCCCTCGAACATACCGTTCGCGATCTCAACCTCGCGTCCGCGACGATCGCGGTGGAAGCCGCTGCCGAGTGGACCGCCCGGGATCCGTCGAAGCCCCGCTTCGTCGCCGGCGCCCTCGGCCCGACCCCCAAGACGTTGTCGATTTCGCCGGACGTGAATGATCCGGCAGCCCGCAGCCTGACCTTCGACCAGTTGCGAGAGGCCTACGTCGAACAGGTCGACGCCCTGATCGAGGGTGACGTCGATCTGCTTCTCGTGGAGACGATCTTCGACACCCTGAATGCGAAGGCCGCACTGGTTGCGATCGACGAGGTCTTCGAAGCAACCGGAATTCGCCTGCCGATCATGATCTCCGTCGCGATCACCGATGCCAGCGCGCGCACCCTCTCGGGCCAGACGGTCGACGCCTTCTGGCGCTCGGTCTCGCACGCAAATCCCCTCTCGGTCGGCGTGAACTGTTCCCTCGGTGCGACGGACATGCGCCCGCACGTCGCCGAGCTCGCCAAAATCGCGAACTGTCTCGTCTCGAGCTATCCGAACGCAGGGCTCCCGAACGCCTTCGGCGAATACGAGGAAGAGCCCGCAACCACCGGTCGACTCCTCGGCGAATTCGCGACGAGCGGTCTCGTCAACATCGTCGGCGGCTGCTGCGGCACGACGCCGCCCCATATCCGAGCCATCGCCGAAGCGGTCGAGGGCGTCGCTCCCCGTCCGATTCCGTCACTCGAAGACGGCGTGACCTACTACTCCGGTCTCGAAACCCTCGTGATTCGCTCCGACTCGAATTTCCAGATGATCGGCGAGCGAACGAATGTCACGGGCTCCGCCCGATTCCGGAAGCTGATCGAGGCCGACGACTACGACAAGGCGCTCGAAGTTGCCCTCGATCAGGTGCGCGGCGGCGCCAATCTACTCGACGTCAACATGGACGAGGGCATGCTCGACAGCGAGGCGGCGATGACACGCTTCCTCAACCTGATCGCGACCGAGCCCGAGATCTCCCGAATCCCGATCATGATCGACAGCTCCAAGTGGAGCGTGCTCGAAGCTGGACTTCGCTGCGTCCAGGGCAAGGCCGTCGTGAACTCGATCTCGCTCAAGGAGGGCGAAGAGGATTTTCTCGCGAAGGCACGCATGGTTCGTCGCTTCGGCGCGGGCGTCGTCGTGATGGCCTTCGACCAGGAGGGCCAGGCCGACACGACCGAACGCAAGGTCCAGATCTGCGAACGCTCGTACAAACTGCTCGTCGAGGACGTCCATTTCCCGCCCGAGGACATCATCTTCGATCCGAATATCCTCGCGATCGCCACGGGCATCGAAGAACACGCCAACTACGCCAAGAACTACATCGAGGCCGCCTCCCTGATCAAAGAGCGATGCCCCGGCGTCCACATCTCCGGCGGGGTCTCGAACCTGTCGTTTTCGTTCCGCGGAAACAACCGCGTTCGCGAAGCGATCCACTCGGTCTTCCTCTACCACGCGACCCAGGCCGGCATGGACATGGGCATCGTGAACGCCGGCCAGCTCGAACTCTACGAGGACATTCCGAAGGATCTCCTCGAACACGTCGAGGACATCGTCTTCAACCGCCGCGAGGACGCGACGGAGCGGATGGTCCAGTTCGCGGAAAACGTGACTGGGGGGGGCAAGAAGCGCGAGATCGACCTCTCCTGGCGAGAGGCCACGGTCGAGAAACGCCTGTCCTACGCCCTTGTCCACGGAATCGTCGACTTCATCGATGACGACACCGAAGAAGCACGCCAAAAGCTCGGCAAGCCGATCGAGGTGATCGAAGGTCCGCTGATGGACGGCATGCGCATCGTCGGCGACCTCTTCGGCGCCGGAAAAATGTTCCTGCCCCAGGTCGTGAAGAGCGCGCGTTCCATGAAGAAGGCAGTCGCCTATCTCGAGCCCTATCTCGAAGCCGAGAAGGCCGCGGGCTCGACCCAGGGCAAGATCGTGATGGCGACGGTCAAGGGCGACGTGCACGACATCGGCAAGAATATCGTCGGCGTCGTCCTCGGCTGTAACAACTACGAAGTCATCGATCTCGGCGTCATGGTCCCGACGGACAAGATCCTCGATCGCGCGATCAAGGAAAACGCCCACATGGTCGGTCTGTCCGGTCTGATCACACCGTCTCTCGACGAGATGGCGACGGTCGCGAAGGAGATGGAGCGACGCGGGATGACGATCCCGCTGCTGATCGGCGGCGCGACGACCAGCCGCCAGCACACGGCGGTCAAGATTGCGCCGCACTACGCGCAGCCAGTGGTCCACGTCCTCGACGCGTCGCGCTCGGTGAACGTCGTCTCCGATCTCCTGTCGGAGAAGCGACGGGACGCTCTCGCCGCCGCGAATCGCGACGAACAGGAGAAGCTTCGCGCGGTCTACGAAGGTCGCAAGGAGAAGCCCCTGCTCTCGCTTGCGGACGCTCGCGCAAACGCCGCGGCACTCGACTTCTCGGCTGCGAATACGGCGAAGCCCTCGTTCCTCGGACGCCGGGTGGTCGACGACGTGACCGCCGCCGACCTCGCCCCCTTCATCGATTGGACGTTCTTCTTCTCGGCCTGGGACCTCAAGGGTAAATACCCGAAGATTCTCGACGATCCGAGGCAGGGAGAGGCGGCACGAGAGCTCTACCAGGACGGCCGCGAACTCCTCGACGAGATCATCGAGAAGAAATTGCTCAACCCACGCGCAGTCTACGGATTCTGGCCGGCGCGACGCGAGGTCGACGATATCGTCCTCTTCGCCGACGACGAGCTCGCCTGCGAGGTCGCGCGTTTCCCCATGCTCCGACAGCAGTCGGTCCTCGCCAACGAAAAGCCGAATCGTTCGCTCGCCGACTTCGTCGCCTCGCGCGACGCGGGCGTGCCCGACTATGTCGGCGCCTTCGCCCTGACGAGCGGAATCGAGACCGACGATCTGGCCACGGGCTTTCAAAAGGATCTCGACGACTACCGCTCGATCATGGTCAAGGCCCTCGCCGACCGCCTCGCGGAAGCCTTCGCGGAGTTCCTTCACGCGCGTGCGCGACGGGACTGGGGCTACGGCGCCAACGAAGATCTTACGAACGACGATCTGATCGCCGAGGGATATCGCGGCATCCGGCCGGCCTTCGGCTACCCGGCCTGCCCGGATCATCTGCCGAAGCGGACGCTCTTTCAGCTGCTCGATGCGCCGGCGGTGGGCATCAATCTGACCGAGAATTGCGCCATGACCCCCGCAGCGAGCGTGTCCGGCCTCTACTTTGGCCATCCCGACGCGCGCTACTTCACGGTCGGTCGGCTCGGGCGGGACCAGATCGAGGACTACGCCACACGCATCGGACTCAGCCCGGAAGACACGGAGCGCTGGCTGGCATCGAATCTCGGGTACTGATCTGGCAGACTCCCCCATCATCCGCGAACGTCCACCCGGAGCGAAGCCCGCTCTACACCTTTTAGGACATGGCGTTCGACATGATGTTTGACACGAGGAAGGGAATCCCGATGAATCGTCTCGCCTTGATCGCGCTGCTCACGGCCGCGCTCGTAGCAACCGGTTGCAATCACCTCGGAACGGATGGGCAGACCGGAACCGATGCGGAGACCCAAGCCGCAATCACCAAGGCCTCGGTCGGCAGCCACCGAAGCGAGAAGAACATCGCTCGCAACGCCTACCGACACCCCGTCGAGACACTGTCCTTTTTCGGCCTGCGGTCGGACATGGTCGTGATCGAGGCCCTGCCCGGCGGCCTCTGGTACACGGAGATCCTCGCGCCCGTGCTGCGCGACAACGGCCAATACATCGCGGCCAACTACGACGTGAGCCTTCCGGACCCGTCGGAATATCGACTGCGGGGACACAATTACATGGTCGATCGTTTCGCGAACGAGGCGGACGTCTTCGGTCCCGCGAGTATCGTCAGTCTGACCGCACCCGATTCAATCGACCTCGGGGAGCCCGGCTCGGCGGACATGGTTCTCACCTTCCGCAGCAACCACGGCTGGATCCGCGACGGTGGGATCGAATCGGTCTATGCGGCGTTCTTCGAAGTTCTCAAGCCAGGCGGCGTACTCGGCGTCGTTCAACACCGCGCAGGCGAGGAGACCGACACGTCGATCTTCTCGGGTTACGTGCCGGAAGAGCAGGTCATCGAACTCGCGACCGCCGCGGGCTTCGTGCTCGAAGCCCGCTCCGAGATCAACGCGAATCCGAAGGATATGGCCAACTACGAGGGCGGCGTCTGGACGCTGCCCCCAACGCTCAGTCTCGAGGACGTGAATCGAGAAAAGTATCTGGCGATCGGTGAAAGCGACCGGATGACGCTTCGATTCCGAAAACCCCAGGGCTGAACGCTCAGTCGTTTTTCGGTCCCGCCAACCCGAGCAGCTTCCTCAGATGATTCATGGGAAAATTGTCGTGGAACATCGCGTCCTCGATCGACATGCCGCGTCGACGCAGCTGACGCATGACCGCGAGCTGGACCGCGCCCCGCCAGAACGTCGCGAAGACCAGGTTGTAGTGGAAATTTGCGACCGGCGTGCCGCTCGCTTTTTCGTAGAGCGCAACGAGTTCTTCGGCGGTCGGCGTGCCGGACAGCACTCCGCCCGCGACGTCTCGCGCGCGCAGGTCCGAGAGGTGTAGGGATGCGAGGTCCGCCTCGGGATCACCGAGGGTGGCCATCTCCCAGTCGATGACCGCCGCAACGTCCCGGGTCTTCGGCGCGTAGAGCACATTCCCGAGCTTGGCGTCACCCCAGCAAAGCGAAAGGCGCGTCGACGTCGGGCGCTCGCTCACGAGGTACGCGTGCGCTTCATCGAAGACCGCGACAGATTCGCCGGGATCGTCCTTCAGAAAATCGCGCAGATAAGCGGTCCAGTAGTCGAGCGAGACCCGCGACGGATCCTCACCGGCGCGTGAGCCGGGGACGATCCCCCCGCCCAGTTCGCGCCAGTCGAGCGCATGCAGTCGGGCCACCGCGTCGATCGTCACCGACCACATGTGCTCACGCATTTCACGCGTGCCGTCGTGATAGAAGCCTTCGGCTTGATACGAAGGCCGGTCGAGCGGGGCCTCCCCCGCGACGGCCCGCATGATGAGAAAGGGAACGCCCAACACCGTTGGGTCCTCTTCGAGCCACAGGACTTCGGGGACGGGAAGGGCCCCCGTCCGCCCAACGGCCCGCATCACATGCGCTTGCAACCCGAGGTCGTATTCCGGAAAAGGCCCTTCTTCTCGAGGCGCACATCGTAGGACCGCGTCGATCCGTTCCACGGAGGCGCCACGTTCGATGTCGATCTCGCAGAGCTGCGTGTCGCTCGACTCCCCCGCACCGGGCTTGCGGAGCTCGCTCACCCGGACATCGGTCGCGTCGGCGATCTGGGATCGAAGCCAGCTCACTAGAGCCGGACGAAGTTCGCTCGTTTCCGTCACGACCCGAGTATATTCGATGTGAGGATCCGTCGACCGCGCTACGCGAGCAGCCCGCAACCGGCGGACGAGGCGGACGAGGCGTAGAATCGAGACCGACCATGCTGACCCCGATGGATGACACGCTCTGGCACCAGCTGCCGACCACCTTCGATCACGTCGGTCCGAGCGACCCGCGCTTCTTCGACCGCTTCTGGTTCGCGGCAAGCGATCCGGCGGGTTCGGGCACCCTCCAGTTCACGCTCGGCGCCTACGCGAACATGAACGTGATGGACGCAGGCTTCGTCGCGATCCGGAATGGCAGCCAGCACAATCTTCGCGTATCGCGCTCGCTTCGCCCGCGCTTCGAAACCGCCTGTGGACCGATGCGCGTCGAAATGATCGAACCGCTGCATCGCGCACGCCTGTTCGTAACGCTTGGTGCCCATGAAATTTCCGCCGAGCTCGAATGGAAGTCGATCCTTCCGGCGCAAGAAGAAATCCCTCGCTTCACGCGCGTGCGGGGCCGGATCGTCGAAGACTCACGTCGCTTCGATCAGATCGGCGAGTGCAGCGGCTGGATCGAACTGGCGGGCGAACGCGTGGAGCTCGATCGCTGGTGGGCCACCCGCGATCACTCCTGGGGTGTCCGTGAACGCATGGGTATCGAGGAGCCCGAGACCGGGCCCGCCCCGCCGCCGAGCGCGGGCAGCCTTTTCTCCTTCCTCTTCTTCTCGACCGCGGATTTCGGTGGACATCTCCAGCTCGCACAATTCGCGGGTCGCCCGGATTATTTCACCTGCGAGCTGACTCGCCGGGATGATCCCGAAGCCGCCCCGCTGCATCTCAATCTGGCCTCGCGCGCATCGCTCGCCATCGAGTTCTTCGACCTCCAGAGCCCAAGGCGCTTCCGCAAGGTCAGCTATGAAGCCCTGCTTTCGGGCGGCGGGAAAGCAGAACGCGAGGTCGTCATCGAGGCGACGGCGCTCGGCTCGGCGGTGGACATGCAGGGCCTTGGCTATGGCGGATACGACGATGGCCGTGGACTCGGCGTGTGGCGTGGGGACGCTCACCTCGAACACGACGTCTGGGACGTGTCGCATCCGAGCGATGTGATTCGCGGCGGCGAAGTCGCAAGGCCGATCCACCGCATCCAACCGGTCCGCGTGGTGATTCGGGGTGGGGGGATCGACGGCGAGGGAACGGGCAGTCTCACGATGATCGCAGAGGGCAGCCTGCCCCAGCTCGGCCTCGACTGACGAGACGCCGCGACCCGCCCCGCAGGCCACCCGGGAGAGCCTGCATTCCACGCGAGCGGGCCTCGTCGAGCGTGATAGCGTCGGATACTCGCCAGCCCGGAGACCGCTTGTCCGATCCCGCAGCGCCTTCCTCCGAAAGCAGTCCATCTCGCGACCGCGCCGGGACGCCTGATCCCACTAGCGCTTCTCGTCAATTCGGTGCGGCTCCTCACATCGGTGCACCGCCTCCCATCGGTGCGCCGCTCGCCGCGTCCGAGCGCATCCGCTGGCCAACGCTCGTCAACTACGCAGTCCCCCTGGCGCCCACCTATCTCCTCTACATGATGGTCACCGTCGTGTACATGAATTTCGCGACGGACGTGCTGATGATCGCGCCGGGTGTCATCGGCACGATCTTTTTCGGCTCGAAGCTCTGGGATGCCATTTCGGATCCGTTGATCGGCTACTGGAGCGATCGCACGCGCTCACGCTTCGGCCGTCGCAAACCGTGGATGTACGCGTCGATCCTGCCAATCGTCGCGATGACGATCATGCTCTGGTCGCCGCCCGCCGGTCTCGACGGACGTGGTCTCCTGCTCTGGGTGATCGTCTCGGTCGTCGGTTTCTACACGGCCTTCACCCTCTACTCGATTCCGCAGATGGCGCTCGGCCTCGAACTCAGCCCGTCGCCCCATGAGCGTTCACGCGTCTTCGCGGGCCGCCAGATCACGCTGACGCTCGGAATGCTAGGCGCATTCATCATCGCCACTCCGATGATCATCGGCAATCCATCGGCTCGGGAAAACGCGACCCTGATCTCGACTTCGGTCGCGATCCTACTCGGCCTTTCGATCCTCTTCTGCACCTTCTGGCTTCCTACGGAACGATCCGACTATGTCGGCCGAGGCGCCAAGAGTCCGCTCGCGGCGGTGCGCGACGTCATTCGCAATCCCCATGCGCGGCTGCTGCTCTTCGTCTATTTCATCGAGGTCTTCGGGATCGGTGCGACGAGCGCGATGACGCCCTATCTCCTCAAATACGTGATCAAGGCCGCGGACTATATCGGGATCGTCTTCCTCTTCTACACGGCGCCGGCATTCCTCTCGATTCCCCTCTGGGTCTGGCTGGGCAAGCGATACGAGCGACACAAGCTCTGGCGCTTTGCGATGGGCCTTCAGGCGATCGGCTACGGCTTGATCATCTTCCAGGACGAGGGCCGGATCGGACTCATGATCCTCAGCTCGATCATCAACGGCTTCGCAACCGCCTGCGGACAGACCCTGGGCTACGCGATCAAGGGCGACGTGATCGACTACGACGAGTATTTGACCGGCGAACGCAAGGAGGGGTCCTATCTGGCCGCCTGGAATCTCGCGGCAAAATTCGGAACGGGATTGATGATCGCTATTTCCGGCTGGGCCCTACAGGCGTCGGGCTTCATTCCGAACGTGGAACAGTCTGAAACCGTGAGCTGGACGATCAAGGGAATGACCGGCGGCGCGCCCTTCGTCTGCATCTTGATCGGCATGTTCCTCTTCTCGCGCTTTTCTCTCGACGGCCACGAGGCCGCGCGGATCCGCGCGGCCATCGCCGCCCGAAAAGCCGATCAGACTTCCGCGGCGTAGGGCGGCGCGGGATCGTATTCCATCGCCCTCTGGGTCAGCCGCGCGTGAGCGACTCCGAAGAGTTCCCCGACCAGCCAGAGCGCCATGTCGATCCCGGCTGAAACGCCCGCGGCCGTCAACAGCCGGCCATCGCGGACATAACGAACGTTTTCGAGGATCGTCGTCTCGCCGCCGGCATTCTCACGCAGGGTCGGCAGGTATCCCCAATGAGTCGTGATCCGTTTGCCCTGCGTGAGCCCCGCCGCCTCGAGAACACCCGAGCCCGTACACACGCTCGTGACCCACTCACACTCGCTCGCCTTCTCGGCCAGGAACTCGAGCATCCGGGGATTCGTCATCTCGCTGCGTGTGCCGATCCCGCCCGGAATCAAGAGCACATCGAATCGGGGCGCATCCGCAAAGGACGCGTCGACCTCGTTCCGCAACCCCTTGGCTCCGGTCACGACGCCGCCCTCCTCATTCACGAGCACCACCCGGATCGCCGAAGCTGGCCCCTGCCCGCCCGAAACCTCGCGCGCCATCGTGAACACTTCGAAGGGACCCACCCAATCGAGCTCTTCGGCGCGCTCGAAGAGTACGATTCCGATCGTGAAGGTCCCCGGGTCTTGCGGTTCCGCCATGCTCATTTCTCCTTTCGGGCTCAGGCTTCCGGACGTGGATCACTCGGCCCGATAAAACGCGCTCGATACAAAGAAGGCCCGACGCCAATCTGACGCACAAAGGCTCTCCGCATCGTTTCCGAACTCCCGAAGCCCACTTCGCTCGCGACTTCGTCTACCGTTTGGAGGGACTCTTCGAGTCGGCGCCGCGCCGCCTCGACCCGCACCCGCTCGACATAGCGCGCGGGCGATTGGCCGACCTGATCGGAAAACACCCGTGAAAAGTGACGCGGGCTCATCGCCACTCGCGAGGCCAATGCCTCGACCGTGTGCGCGACCTCGGGATGCTCGACCACCCAGGCCTGCAGATCGCGCAGCGGATCCCGATCGGCGAACTGCCCCGCCAAGAGTGCTGAAAACTGGGACTGGCCCCCCGGCCGTTTCAAGAAGAAGACCATGCGACGTGAGACCTCGAGCGCCAGCGAGCGATCCAGGTCGTCCTCGACGAGCGCCAACGCGAGATCCATTCCGGCCGTCACCCCCGCGGAAGTCCAGACCTCACCGTCGCGTACGTAGATCGCATCCGGGTCGACCTCGACCTCGGGAAAGCGCCGCGCGAACGCCTCCACGGAATTCCAATGGGTCGTCGCCCGGCGCCCGTCGAGCAACCCCTCGGCGGCGAGCAGAAACGCACCGGTACACACCGAGCAGACCCGCCTCGAGCGAGCCGCGGCCACGCGCACGCATTCGCGAACCCGGGGCGCACGGAGCGCAGCCGCCACGCCAATTCCACCGGCCACGATCAGCGTGTCGATCTGCTCGGGAAGATCCTCGTAGACCCGGTCGACTCCGATCCTCAGCCCGGAGGAGGCCCTGACGAGTCCCGGCTCGGGACCCACGATTTCGAGGACGTAGCCACGCCCCGATCCGCGCAGCGCCACCGCCTCGCTGGCCGCCGCGAGGACTTCGAGCGGGCCCGTCACATCCAGGAGCTGGATCCCGGGATACGTCAGCATGACGACCCGGCGCATTTCGCTAGACGAATCGTGGGGGGCCTGGGGCGCGCGAGGGGTTGTGCTCTCGGGTAAGAAATCCATGACCGCAGGATCGCCCGGCAGCGGTTTGTCTTCAATGACAAATACCCCTCGATTTAGGCCATTCACTTCCTCGGCCTTCACCCTAGGGGATAAAATTCTACCTCTCGGCGCTCAGGCTGTCGTAGACGATCCCAACGAAGCGATCCGGCGTCATGAATCCTCCTCCGTAGGTCGCATCGAATTCCTGGCTGGGCCGCGCTCGGATCACAGCCTGCCGATCGAGCCCCTGCGCAATCAAATTGCGAACGCGATCGCGTACCGAGATCAGCATGTCGCGGCTGCGCCTCAGATCCTTCGCGTTCGAGAGCGGGCCATGACCCGGAATGATCCGAGTCGCGGGTCCCGCGAGTGCGAGGCCGCGATCGGCGGCGGCGATCATGCCGTCGATTCGACCGCCGCTCGAGCTGTCGAAGAAGGGGTAGAGACCCGCGAAGAAGGTATCGCCGAGGTGGAGCACGTCGGCTTCGACGAAGCGGACGATCGAATCGCCATCGGTATGCGCCGGATCGACGTGCAGTACCTCGATCGTTTGTCCGTTCAGGTGGAGCGTCAGCCCCTCCTCGAAGGTCACGACCGGCCAGGCGATCGCGGGCGAGGCCGGGATCGCCCGGTCGGCTGCAGCCATCACCTGATCGCTGCTAAGTCGGACTCGGACCTGATGGTGGGCCATGATCAGCACCCCACCGCGACCGAGATTCTCGTTCCCGCCGGTGTGGTCTCCGTGCCAATGCGTATTGAGCAGCAGGCGGATCGGGTCTTTCGAAAGCTTCTGGAGCGCTGCACGAATCTTGTCCGTGAGCGGCGCGAACTGATCATCGATCAAGAAGACGCCGTCCGAACCGACGGACACGCCGATATTCCCACCGGCCCCTTGAAGCATGGCGAGCCCATCCCCGAGCTCGGTCGTCGTGATCTCCACCTTCGAGAAGTCCTGTTGCGCCGAGGCCGAGAAGGCTCCCAAAATTCCCACGAGGCCCAGGATCAACACCGCGTGCAAGCGCTGCGTGCGCCCCGCCGAGCAACATCCCTCGGCCCCGTTCTCTACAGGCTCATGATTCATCTCGATCGCTCCCCTTTCGAAGCTCTGGAATTGGCTTCCACCCGGAATGTCGCACGGGGATGCGATATCGTCCCGTTCATGGGGGATGAATCACCCGAAGCAAGCCCGAACTACGAACGTGATCTAGGCGTGATCGAAGCAATCACCTATGTCACGCGCTCCTGCCCCAGTGGCGTCGTCGTCGCCGCGGCGGAGCGTGCACTCGATTCGATCAAGCAGGGCGGACCCGACGTGATCAAGCAACAGGCCTATTTCGTTCTCACGGCGCTGCAGGGCTGGCGCGGGGATCGAGCGCGACAGGTTCATCGTTCCCTCACCAACTATCTCAAGCTGGAAAAATCGTCCTCCTGAGCCTTCGCTCAAGATCCCTACCCCATTCCCCGAATCCTTCGAAGTCTCCCAGGACGCTGAAAAACACCCTCCCGAACGACTGGAAAGCCGAGCCTAAAGAGCATGCAGTACGCCGAAACATTGAAGATCGCAAAGACTCCCGCGGATCTGGACAAGCTCCTCACTCGAATCGAGACGGGCGAGCTCACCAAACCCGATTGGATCCGGCTCCAGGGAACATGCCAGCTCGACAAGATGACGCCGGATGAGCGGAGCCGCGTCCTGGCGCGGCTTCACTCCTGCATCCTGCGTGGATTCAGGAACGCCTGCAAGAAACCCAGCGGGCGCAAACAACGCCTCGAACTCTGGCAGTCCATCGCCCGCTCGGGTTTCCACGACTTCAGCGAACAGGGCTGGACGAAAAACTACGACTCTCCCTTCGTCGAGAACTACGACTATATCTCCGACTATCAGCGTGGCGGAATCGACGCTCTGGATCCCTACAAGGTCTATTCTTCCGTATTGGGAACCTTCGACTTTGGTGTCGCCGATTTCATCGATACCCAGCTCTGTCAGAACGTCCAGACGATCGTCGAACCGATGGCTGGAACCGCGGAGTTCTGTTATTCGGGCCATTTCCGTTTTCCGGATTTCCAATACCTGATGATCGATCTCGATCCCGAGGCGCACGATCTCGTCCTCGCCCAGAACTGGCTTCCCCGGGTGTCGAAGGAGTATATCCTGGGCGATGTCCTCGAAGCGGACGTCTGGGACGGCGTGAAGTCCAAGAGCAAGGGCGAATCCCTCGCCTATATCGGCAAACAGAGTCACCACTACTTCACTGCCAAACAGCTTTTCAAACTGATGAAGATCGCAACCGACCACGTCGACTATCTGATGCTCGAAACGCCCCAGATCTGCCTCGTCTCGGATATGGGTGATACCGACGAATTGACCCGCGATGAACAGGAAGACGCGGGCTTCAAGTGTGAACTCATCGGGGAGAAGGATGGGGACCCGAACCCACTGACGAACCAACTCTCGTTCCGCCTTCAGGCCACCAACGGCCGCAAGAGCAAGACGCTGTTCAACTACCATGCGTGGACCTCGTGGGCTCATTCGACGCTGGTTGCGTTCGCCGACCTGCTCGACCTGAACGCCTTCTACTACCACTCCGAGGAAGAAGACTTCACATCCGTCCGAATTTGGGATCCGGAGGCCGACTGCGAAGACAACGTCACGTTCATGCTCTTCACCCACCGCAGTGCCGAATAACCCGAGAGCCGACCGGGGCGCACACGCCAACGACACTCCGGAGGGCCCACCTGATGCGGATCCAGTCTCTCCTCTATGCCACACTCAACCCGCCGATGCGCGCGCTATTGCGTTCGCCGCTCCATGGGCTCGCCAGTGCGAGTCTCTGCCTGCTCTCCTACACGGGCCGCCGTTCCGGCCGCGCGTTCACGACGCCACTGAGCTTCATGCGCGAGGGCAATCTCGTGCGCTTGCTTTCGAGCCATGAGACGCGCTGGTGGCTGAATTTTAGGCACGGCCCGGTCGAGGTCGAAGTCGAGATCGCGCGAAGGACCTTCCAAGGCCAGGCGACGGCCATCCTCGAGGACAGCGATCGACTTCGCGACGGCGTGCGGATCTTCTTGACGGCCATCCCCCGGGACGCGGTGGTCTACGGCATCAAGCTGGACCGCGACCGGCGGCCGCGCGAAGAGGACATCGCGAGCGCGGCGGGCCACGTCGTTCTCGTCGAGATCGAGCTCGAGGACCAGAGCCCGGGCCCGGGCGGAAGTAGGGAGTAGGGAGTACCTACCCAGGTCCGACCGAGAAGCGCGGATTTCTGCAGCACTGACCCGCGTCTCGCTCGTGTTTTCATCAGCGGAGGGGGTGCGGCGCGTCTTCGGTTCCGACGTCACCTTTGATTTCGACGCCCTGATCGAGAAACAACGGAGTGCTCCTCGTGAACGTGTCCGAGTCCGCCGGCATCGACCAGAGCGCCGCGTCGCTCTTGGGCATCACCGTCGTACAGAAACTCCTCGAACGCTGCGCCATCCGCGACGAATCCAAACGTACGCCGGTCTTTTGCATCGTCGACGAGTGCCAGGAGGTCGCCTCAGTGCGCATTCCGGTGATCGTGAACACCCATTTCGCTCCACCGTGTTGAATGGGAGCTTCCCTTGTCCCCCTGAACTTGATTCCTTCGCTCTATTAGGCGTTAGGCGACCGTCTCCGGAATCGTTGCCAGTGAGTACCAGCAGGCTATTATTGAGTTGACGAGAATTCGTAGTGAAGTTCCCACAAATCAAATCGTTAGGGATTCCGAATAGTTGAGGTATTTACCCCTCACTCGTAATGAGCAGGTCGTCCGTTCGAGTCGGATCGTCGGCTCCATTTAT
>SMVB01285267.1_pt1 | contig 15638 bp, 16 predicted proteins | sample 2456461 | NCBI WGS metagenome assembly SMVB01 (sample SAMN11095934, study PRJNA526329) | marine sediment metagenome | biome: Marine sediment; feature: Surficial sediment; material: Deep marine sediment; isolation source: Hadal surficial sediment | place: Pacific Ocean | collected 2014-05 | depth... | reverse complement strand
TCAGCATTCAAGCTCACTCTCTGGCAAGTTCCCCACGGATGCAGACAAGAACAGGCTAATTTGAAAAAAGATTTTTCTTTTCTGAAACATGAAAAGTAGTCGCGACGACACAAGGGCTCCCGGTTTGATCGCTGGCCGTGTTGGCGCACTCGTTATTAATTGCATAATGGCTGTAGCCTGCCATTCACTTAGGCCTGCGTCATGCACTCAGTGGCAGGCCTAAGCCATTACGCAATATCGTTACTTTAGAGAGAGCATAAAACAGGAAAAGCAGATAAAAAAGCTTATACACCACCTGTAAAACCATTCTGGCGCCATGCTTCATAGAGTAATATTGAGGCGGCATTGGAGAGGTTCAGGCTGCGATTATCCGGTCGCATTGGTAACCGTAAAACCTGGTCTGCGGGAAGACTGGCCAGGATATCGTCAGGCAGACCGCGGGTCTCCGGACCCAGCAAGAAGGCATCGCCACTGCGGAAACTGGCTTCAGCATAATTGCGGCTGCCGCGGGTGGAAAGGGCGAATACCCGCCGATTACTGCCAAGCTCATGCAGACAGGCTTGCAGGGACTCATGTTCCTTCACGGCAGCAAACTCATGGTAATCAAGGCCGGCACGGCGTAATTTTTTGTCGTTGAGCTCGAAGCCCAGCGGATGGATCAGGTGCAGAGTTGTGCCGGTATTGGCACAAACGCGTATGATATTACCCGTATTCGGAGGAATCTCCGGCTGATATAAAATCAGTTGAAACACTTTAACCCTTAAACAGCTAAATAATTAAACTAATCCTTATGCCCGAAAACCGGCACAACCTGCCCGCCAGTTTAGCTACAGAATTCTGTGGACTACAGTTTACTTCACCCATCGTACTGCTTTCCGGTTGTGTTGGCTTCGGCGAAGAGTACACCCGCATTGCGGGTTTTTCGAACCGGGATGCCGGGGCAATCGTCCTTAAAGGAACAACCCGGGAACCACGCCCTGGCAATGCGCCTCACCGTATTTATGAAACACCCGCAGGTATGCTCAATGCTATAGGCCTGCAAAATCCGGGTATGGATACCGTTGTTGATAGTATATTACCAACGCTCGATTTTGAGGAAACACGATTTATTGCTAACGTTTGCGGTTCAACTGTTGAGGATTATGCTGAAGTAACCAAACGGTTTGACGATTCACCTATTGATGCAATTGAAATTAATATTTCGTGCCCGAATATTAAGGAGGGCGGCGTTGCCTTTGGTAATGATCCTGATATGTCCGCACGCGTTGTAGCAGCATGCAGGGCAAATACCTCGAAACCTATCATTGTAAAACTTTCACCCAATCAGACAAATATTCAGGAAAATGCCCGGCGCTGTATCGATGCCGGCAGCGATGGTCTGGCCGTAATTAATACGCTGATGGGTATGGCCATAGATACTGAACGACGTGAGCCCGTGATCGGGAACATCCAGGGCGGGCTATCGGGCCCGGCGATTAAGCCAATCGCTCTGTTAAAAGTGAAGCAGGTATATGAAGTTGCCGCCCGGCATAATGTGCCAATTATTGGTCAGGGGGGGATTACCTCTGCCAACGATGCTATTGAGTTTTTGATTGCCGGTGCGGCTACGGTCGGTGTAGGGACGGCGCTATTTTATGATCCGCTGATTTGTAAGGAAATTAACACCGGGATTGCCGATTATCTCGCTAAACACAAATTTAATAATATCTCGGAACTGGTGGGCGCTATGCACATTAGCGACGATGAACTCGACGAAGCAGCCTCCGGCTGACATAAACGCAAAGGAAAAACTATGAGCCAGCAGTGGGACAACCCACCCGAAATGCAAATTGATACGAGCAAAAGCTATTCCTGTTCTATAGAAACCGACAAAGGCACTCTGGAGATAGATCTGTTTGCTGATTCCGCTCCAAAAACAGTTAATAATTTTGTTTTTCTGGCAAAAGAAGGTTTCTATAATGGGATTACGTTTCATCGCGTGATTGATGATTTTATGGTCCAGGGCGGCGACCCTACCGGCAGCGGCAGCGGTGGACCAGGCTATCGCTTTGAAGATGAATTTGATGGCAATCCGCACCAACATGCAGCAGGCTCACTATCAATGGCCAACTCAGGACCAGGAACCAATGGCAGCCAGTTCTTTATTTGCCATGGGCCACAACCCCATCTGGATGGCCGCCATACAGTGTTTGGGCTGATTACCAGTGGCCAGGATATTGTAGATTCTATTGCTCAGGGCGATGCGATGCTCAAAGTGACAATTAACGAAGCATAAATTATCACTTGCTAAACTGATCAGGCCGCACCAAGTGCGGCCTTTTTTTAGCCCTATATCTGATTACCCCTTAACGATTTATAGTGGGGCTATCTATATCAAGTTCCTTGATCTTGCGCGTCAGAGTATTTCTCCCCCAGCCCAGTAAGCGCGCAGCTTCCTGCTTACGGCCCCGGGCACGCCGTAACGCAGTCAGTATCAAAATACGTTCAAACTCAGGTTGCGCCTGATCCAGCAACGGCTGGGCATTTTCTGCATCAAATTGCTGATTAGCCCATTGCGCAAGCGCCGCTGTCCAGTCATTACTTGCCACCTGGTTACTGACAATACCACCAAATTCTTCCGGTATATCTTCCTCACGAATTTCGTTGCCGGGGGCTGTCACCATCATGCGCCGCGTAGCATTTGCCAGCTGCCGTACATTACCGGGCCAGCTAAAACTTTGTAACCGCTCCAGTGCTGCCTTGGTTAATGTCTTGGCTTCGACATCAAGCTCTCCACTAAAGGTCGCCAGGTAGTGACCTAGTAACAGCGGAATATCATCACGTCGATCGCGTAAGGGCGGGGTGTTTATACGCATTACATTAAGACGGTGATACAGGTCTTCACGGAAGCGACCGTCCGTTACTGCTGCATTAAGGTCCTGATTGGTTGCCGCGATAATTCTTACATCGACATGAATGGGATTCTGCCCGCCTACGCGAAAAAACTCTCCTTCAGCCAATACCCGCAGTAAACGGGCTTGCAAATCAACTGACATATCACCGATTTCATCGAGAAAGAGCGTGCCGCCATCCGCCTGCTCGAAACGACCGATCCTGCGCTGATCAGCGCCTGTAAAAGCACCCCGTTCATGACCAAAGAGTTCGGATTCGAGCTGCTCCGATGTAATAGCAGTAGTGTTAAGCGCAACAAAGGGCCCTTTTACCCGTGGGCTATGTTCATGCAACGCACGCGCAACAAGTTCCTTGCCGGTGCCGGATTCACCGGTAATCAGAACCGTCATGCTGGAACGAGATAGCCGACCGATAGTGCGAAAAACATCCTGCATGGCGGGTGCCTGCCCAACCATACCTGACATGCTGCCGATATACCCTGAGGCTCCTGGCTCGTGCTTTTTTGCTACATGCACTGCACGTCGAACAGGGATACCGCTTCATCGACATCGAAGGGTTTCGGCAAATATTCAAAGGCTCCCGCCTGGTATGCTGATACAGCACTATCAAGATCTGAATGCGCCGTAATGACGATTACCGGCACAGTAACACCCAGTTTTTTAAGACGGGCCATTAACTCCAGACCGTCCCTACCCGGCATACGAATATCAGTAATTATTACATCTGGCAATCCGTCGCCATTGGTCATCAGTGCTTCCAGCGCTTCTGCGGGAGCGGCGAAACCACGGACATCCATTGCCTCACGCTGCAATGCTTTTTCAAGCACCCAGCGCACTGAGTCATCACCATCAACAACCCACACTTTGATTATTGCACTGCTACTCATGGCGTATTTACCTGTATATCAACAGGAGCAGGAAGAATGGGCAGGTGCACCATAAATATGGTTTTACCCGGCTCAGATTCATACTCAATAAGGCCCTGATGCCGGTTGACCAGATCCAGTGCCAGCGGCAAGCCTAATCCGGTACCCTCATTTCGCCCGGTAACCAGTGGGAAAAATAAGGTATCGATGATATCTGCCGGAACACCCGGACCGTTATCTTCAATTTCTACAAGCGCAACCAGCTTAAATGTAGTGTTATTAAGTAGCTGATTGGTCAATACCCGGGTGCGCATTACGACCATACCTTTACCAGAAGTCGCCTGTACCGCATTACGAAGCAGGTTGAGAAAGGCCTGAGTCAGCTAATCACGATCTACAAAAAGCTCCGGCAGACTCGGATCGTAATCGCGCTGGATACTCTGATCAGGCCACTCACTTTCGGTAATAGTCGCAACATGCTCAAGCACCTCATGCACATTGACCATTTTCAAATCAGGTTTACTGCCAGGGCCCAGCAAATTATCCATCAGCCCTGCCAACCGGTCTGCCTCACCTATGATGACCTGGGTAAATTCACGCAAAGCAGGATCTCCCAGTTCGCGTTCCAATAGTTGGGCAGCGCCACGCAATTCCCCCAAGGGGTTGCGAATTTCATGTGCCAGTTGCCTTAGCATCTGATGACTTGCCTCATGTTGGGCAATCAGGGTATTTTCCCTGTCCAGTTGATGCCGTTGCGTAAGATTAAATAGTTCCAGCAGCAACTGGTCTTCAGCTGCCCCACTCAGAATGCTTACGCGAACTGCCAGTTCCAGTTCGCTGCCATCGCGTCGGGGAGAGGAGATATTGATCGCACGCCCGAAACTCTGCCGCTCGAGACGAAGCTCTCCTGACAAGTTCTACCAAAGGTCTCGATGCCCGGAACAAGTCCGTCCAGGGGCCTGTTAACGGCACGCTGAAAACTGATCTCGAGCAGATCTTCTGCAGCCGGATTCATCCAGTTAACTATGCCGGAAATATCCAGCAGGAGAATGCCGGTAGTCAGATCACCCAACAACATAGGGTTGGCTGTTTTTATGTCGTTAGAAGCAGGGTTTGCCGGGGTCTTCGTGTGGTCTGCCGAATACTGGCCGGAAGCTGGTTTATCGCCGGGCGAAATGCTTAACGGCGGTTCACTGATGTCTGCTGATAGAAAAAGATCGACGGATCCGCCTTGATCAGGACCGTGCCGTTTTCATCCCAAACTTCTGCACGCAGCTGGTGCTCGCCCCGCACCACCTCCGCCACTTGCAGACTGCTCGTGCGTGGAGCCAGATTTGGCAGTGGCTTGCCGTCCAGGTACAGTCGAATCTGGTGTCCCATCCGGAGACCAGGCTGTAGTTGAACCGCGACGGTGACTGTGCCCCCGGTATTCCAAATGGTTTCCTCCATCGCCGGGCTGATGACTTCCATAGACTCATAGTTCACCACCGTTTCGTTGGCATCTTCAGCGTCATTCGAAGATGACGTTGATGCGACCACGCTCGGTGCGCTAAAAGTCTGGACAGGGGCTATCTCTACCTCCGTTGCCCCTTCCTGAGGAACATCGGAAAAGTGACTCTGCCCGTTTTCATCTACCCATTTATATATCTCGTCCGCCATTACAGGCATGAAGACCAACAGGCCAATTAAAGGAATCAATTTATGCATGTATTAAGCATACCCTGAAGCCCTTTGCTCAACCAGTACAGGATTCCGGGACTTATGTAATCCCGGAATCCTGCTGATACACCACTGAAGCCCTGATTTTACAGGCTATAGTACATATCAAATTCGACCGGATGCGTGCTCATACGCAGACGCGTGACTTCTTCCATCTTAAGTTCGATGTAGGCATCAATCAGATCATTATTGAATACGTCACCCGCCGTCAGAAACTCACGATCCTGATTCAATGCATCCAGAGCCTCATCAAACGAGGCACAAACTGTCTTAAGCTGCTTCTCTTCCTCTGGCGGCAGATTATACAAATCCTTATCCATGGCATCACCAGGGTGGATTTTATTTTGGATACCGTCCAGGCCGGCCATCAGCATAGCCGCAAATGCGAAATACGGATTAGCTGTGTTATCGGGGAAACGAACCTCAATGCGGCGTCCTTTCGGATTTGGGATAAAGGGAATACGAATCGACGCTGAACGGTTACGTGCAGAGTAAGCAAGAATAGTAGGTGCTTCAAAACCTGGAACGAGACGCTTGTAGCTATTAGTCGATGCGTTAGTAAATGCATTCAATGATTTAGCATGCTTGATGATACCGCCTACGTAATACAAAGCAGTTTCTGACAAGCCACCATAGCCATCACCCGTGAAAATATTTTTACCATCTTTTGCAAGCGACTGGTGTACATGCATACCACTACCGTTATCACCAACGAGCGGCTTCGGCATGAAGGTTGCGGTCTTACCATAGCTGTGCGCAACATTCTGGATAACATATTTAAGGTTGAGTACTTCGTCAGCTTTTTGCACCAGTGAATTAAATGCAACGCCAATTTCACACTGGCCCGCCGTGGCAACTTCGTGGTGATGAACCTCAACCTTCTGGCCCATCTCCTCAAGTGCCAGACACATCGCAGAGCGCATGTCATGCAGCGAATCGACCGGAGGTACCGGGAAGTAGCCGCCCTTCAAACCAGGACGATGACCGATATTACCGTCGTCGTTAACCGTATCAGTGTTCCATGCGCCTTCGCTGGAATCAACCCGGTACATGCAGCCATTTACATCATCTTTGTAACGTACATCATCGAATACAAAGAATTCATTCTCCGGGCCGAAAAAAGCCTGGTCGGCAATACCGGTAGAAGCAAGGTACTCTTCAGCACGTCTTGCAGTGGAGCGTGGACAGCGAATGTAACCCTGCATGGTTGAAGGCTCGAAAACATCACAACGGATATTAACAGTTGCATCTTCTGTAAATACGTCTGCCATCGCAGTGGATGAATCAGGCATAAGAATCATGTCGGACTCGTTGATGCCCTTCCAGCCTGCAACGGAAGAACCATCGAACATTTTGCCTTCTTCAAAAAAGTCAGCATCGACAGTGCTAGCCGGTATGGTTACATGCTGCTCTTTGCCCTTGGTATCGGCAAAACGCAAATCCACGAACTTGATCTCTTGGTCTTTTAGCAGGCTGAGTACGTCAGCGGGTGTCATCACATATCCTCCAGTGATTGCTCCATTAAAATTTAATACAGTGGTATGACTGCCACGGAGCGATGTGACGGTCAAACCAAACCGGTATAAGCGGCTTATTCAGTGTGCCTGCCGGCAGACAAGGGTCCACAGAGCAGGTTTTACTAGCGCATCAGTGTTTTCAGGTATCGGACAAACTGCCGCGCACAGAATTAATGTGTACGGCATAAACTGTGCCAAGAAGGGGAAAATATAAATACTTGTTTTTATTATACTTTCTTACTGTTGCCGCGCCAATAGTGCGCCATTCTAGTGCATTTGGGAGCACTTGTGCACTCCTGAGGCGCAAATCCCACGCTGAAGACTCCTGGCTGTAAGTCATAGATGCCCTGGGACCTCCTTTTTTATCCTTATTCACTCATTCAGTCGCTTATGGATTTTTATAAGGATTAGCCGCCCGGATTTACACTTAAAAAACACCCGCTATATTTTCCCGCCCACAGACCTGTGGACCACAATCGCCCAAAGGGGTCAAACACATCGCATGGCCCTTGCAGACCTGCTCACCAGTTAACGCTATACTTGCGCCCGCTTGGCCGCTGGTCGGCCACCTTATTTACCCGGAAATCAACCCACTGAGTCTGCCCTTTGACCTTTCAGGACCTCATATTTGCTTTGCAACGTTATTGGGCCGACCAGGGTTGTGTTGTATTACAGCCCTATGATGCGCCTATGGGTGCGGGTACTTTTCACCCCGCTACATTTTTGCGTGCTATTGGCCCCGAACCCTGGAATGCTGCCTACGTTCAGCCCAGCCGCAGGCCGACTGACGGGCGCTACGGCGATAACCCGTTTCGGCTGCAGCACTATTACCAGTTTCAGGTGGTACTTAAGCCATCACCGGCAGATATGCAGGACCTGTACCTGAATTCACTTAAATCTCTGGGCATTGATACGCTGGTGCATGACATCCGCTTTGTCGAAGACAACTGGGAATCGCCAACACTGGGTGCCTGGGGTCTGGGCTGGGAAGTGTGGCTTAACGGCATGGAAGTTACTCAGTTCACCTATTTTCAACAAGTCGGTGGTATTGACTGTCGACCGGTTACCGGCGAAATAACCTATGGCCTGGAGCGTATCGCCATGTACCTGCAGAACGTGGAAAGTGTCTACGATCTGATCTGGACTGAAGGTCCACAGGGCACTATCAGCTACGGTGATATTTTCCATCAGAATGAAGTAGAAAACTCCCGCTATAATTTCGAAGAAGCAGATACAGACCAGCTGTTTGGACGGTTCGATGAGGCCGAACGGCAGTGCAACCGGCTAATAGAAAAACAACTGGCCCTGCCTGCCTATGATTTTGTACTGGAAGCCTCGCATACATTTAATCTGCTCGATGCACGCAAGGCCATTTCAGTGTCTGAACGACAACGCTATATATTGCGGGTGCGGAGTCTGGCCCGTGCTGTGGCCCAGGTATATCTGCTTGGTCGGGAAACCCTCGGATTTCCCATACTGAACTCCAGCCTTAAATCGGAACATGCAACATGACAGCCCCAAAGTCTGCTGATTTTCTGGTTGAACTGGGAACTGAGGAGCTGCCCCCGAAAGCGCTACTGCGCCTGCGCGATTCTTTCAGGGACGGCATAACCGCCGGGCTTAGTGAGGCACGACTGCACCACGGTGATATAGAAGCCTTTGCAACACCTCGCCGACTGGCCATCCTGGTCCATGAGCTGGAATTAACCCAGCCGGTTCAGGAAATTGAAAGCCGGGGCCCCCCCGTAAGTATCGCCTATGATGACAATGGGAAACCTGCTAAAGCAGCGGTAGCTTTTGCTTCTAAATGCGGCGTTACAGTCGAACAACTTGAAACCGTAGCAACCGATAAAGGTGAATGGCTGTACTTTAAGGGCACCGAGCCTGGGGCCGCTGCAAAGGACCTGTTGGGAGATATAGTTGCCGCATCCCTGGCCGCATTACCAATTCCAAAACGCATGCGCTGGGGTTCGAGTGAGGTTGAATTTGTACGCCCGGTACATTGGCTCATGATGTTATTGGGCGATGAAGTTGTAGATGCAGAAATACTCGGCATCAAGGCAGGCCGTATCACCTACGGCCATCGATTTCTTGCTCCCGAGCCCATAGACCTGCCATCTCCCACTGACTATGTAGATATCTTGCGGCAACACGGCCGGGTAATCGTTGATTTTGCCGAACGGCAGTCACTTATTGAAGAGATGGCACAGCAAACAGCAAAAGAATTAGGGGGTGAAGCAGTCCTGCAAGCCGATGTAGTCGAGGAAGTAACCGCATTGGTGGAACTACCGGTACCTGTCGCAGGCCGTTTCGATAGCAGTTTTCTGCGGCTGCCCGCTGAAGTACTAATTTCTACGCTACAGGATCATCAACGCTATTTTCCCGTGCAGTGCGATGGTAGCCTGCTGCCGGCATTTATAGCCATCAGTAATCTCGAAAGTACTAACCCCGACGAGGTAAAACGTGGCAATGAGCGGGTTGTCTTACCGCGACTGGCCGATGCTGCTTTTTTCTGGGATCAGGATTCTGCAACACCCTTAAGCGACCGGCAGGAAAAACTAAAGACTGTTGTTTATCAGAAAGGGCTTGGCAGCCTGCATGACAAATCCCAACGGGTAGCTCAGCTAGCCGCTTTGGTAGCAGCTTATTTACAGGTTGATGGTGAGGCGGTTAATCGAGCAGCAGCCCTGGCACGCACAGACTTGCTTACAGCCATGGTGGGTGAATTTCCTGATTTACAGGGCCGCATGGGGTTCTATTACGCCCGTAATGACGGTGAGGCTGAAGCGGTGGCTGTGGCTATCGAAGAACTATACCTGCCCCGGCATGCCGGTGACCGTTTGCCAGCGACACCCATCGGGATGGCGCTCAGTATTGCTGACCGGCTCGATACGCTTGCAGGTATTTTCGCCCTCGGTAAAAAACCGGGGGGTAATAAGGATCCGTTTGGCCTGCGCCGCCAGGCTCTGGGGCTGATTCGCATCCTGATCGAATGCCGGATAGATGTCGATTTGCCGGCGCTACTGCGCTCGGCTGTAGAACTCCAGCCGGTACAAAATTTGGAAGCCCATATCGCTGCAGAACTCTATGAGTTTATTCTGGATCGTTTACGCTCCTGGTATATCAGCGGCCAGGCGCCCTCTTTTGCCGCGGGTGAAATTTCGCCGGAAATGTTCGAGGCTGTCAGAAGTCGCGCTCCCACCTCGCCCCTGGATTTTCAGGAACGCCTGCTCGCAGTACATCACTTTATGAGTCTCGAAGCTGCCAGCAGTCTCGCAGCTGCAAATAAACGTATAGCAAATTTACTAAAGAAAACTAAAGAGACCAACAACTCTAGCGTTAATGAAGCCCTGTTCGATATCCAGGAAGAAAAAGGACTTCACAAAGCGGTAACCGCTTTGTTGCCAGACCATCAGGCAGCGCTGGCAAAAAGAGATTACGCGAGTGTATTTAGGCGACTGGCAGAATTGCGCGAACCTATAGACAATTATTTTGACCAGGTGATGGTATTAACCGACGATGAAAAACTGCGCGCCAACCGACTTGCTCAACTGGGGCAGCTGCGTGGACTCTTTCTTGATATTGCTGACATCTCCGGCATACCAACGACCTGAGATAACCTCGACCACGCGATTTATCCATGACTTTTAACCAGCCAACCGTCGTTGTTCTCGACCGAGATGGTGTAATCAATGAGGATTCGCCTGATTTCGTTAAGACACCGGATGAATGGCGTGCCATCCCCGGCAGTCTTGATGCAATAGCCCGTCTACGGCAGGCAGGCTTCGAAGTCGCCGTTGCGACCAATCAGTCCGGTGTGGCCCGTGGTCTCCTGAGTATCGACACGTTATGGAGTATTCATAAAAAAATGCTTGGCGAAATCCTGGCAGCTGGTGGATACGTAAAAAGGATATTTTTCTGTCTTCACGGTCCCGATGAACAGTGTGAATGTCGCAAACCAAAGCCTGGCCTGTTAATGCAGGTGGCAGAATATTTTGCGTGCGGATTTGATCACATGATTGTGATCGGTGATTCAGCGCGGGATATACAAGCGGCACAAGCTGTCGGTGTCCGCGCAATATTGGTGCGTACGGGAAACGGCAGAAAAACTGAACAGGCCAATGAGAGTTTCAACGGCATTGAGGTTTACGATGACCTTGCCGCAGCCGTTTCCTCCCTGGTAGATCAACAGGGCAATAGCCTATGAGTTGGCTGATCCAGGCAAGCAGATCAATTCGCTTTATTATCTTTAACCTGATGTCATGGCTTACGGTGATACCTTTTGCGTTCCTTGTACTGATTTGCTGGCCATTTGGGCACCGGTATGCATATTTTTTTGCGCGCACCTGGGCGTTGCTTATATTGGGATTGGCCCGATATATATGTGGTTTACGTTATCGCGTACGGGGAATCGAAAATATTCCAGCGGAAAGCTGCATATTTTTTGTCAAACATTCCTCTGCTTTCGAAACTTTCGGATCGCTGGTAATATTTCCCCGCAGCTGCTGGGTACTAAAAAAGGAATTAATTTGGATACCCTTTTTTGGCTGGACACTGCTTGCACTGGACTCCATTGCGATCGACAGAGCCAAAGGCGGTATTGCGGTTAAGCAGGTTATTACCCAGGGAATAGATCGTTTAAAACGAGGTATCAGTGTAGTGGTATTTCCGGAAGGGACCCGTATGCCCGCCGGAACAACAAAACGTTACGGAATTAGTGGCACATTGCTGGCGCAGGAAAGCGGATCGCTAATTGTTCCAGTGGCGCATAATGCCGGGCATTTCTGGCCACGTCGAGGTCTGGGAATTATTCCCGGTGAAATAGATATTGTCATTGGCAAACCTTTTGTTGCCACTGACCGGGAACCACGTGAAATCAACCAGGAAATCCAGGACTGGATTGAAACAGAAGTGGCAGAATTAACCATATACCCGGGTAATTCATAAATTCACATACAGCAAATAGCAAATCTATAACACGTAGCGATAACCAGAAGGATGTTATTGGGGATCCGCAGATCTGGCGAAAATTTCTTGGAAAATCTGCTTAGGAAAGACATCCCACTGCAGCGAAAAAGCAGGCCTTCAATAGGCTAAACATCCAGATGTTCTACGTTAAGGGCATTTCGTTCTATAAATTCACGTCGCGGTTCAACCTGGTCACCCATGAGTGTGGTAAATATTTCGTCAGCGCCAACGGGATCCTCAATACGTACCTGCAGAAGACGACGCGTCTCAGGATTGATTGTTGTATCCCAAAGTTGACCAGGATTCATTTCACCCAACCCTTTGTAGCGCTGGATACTTTGACCTTTGCGGGCCTGTACCATTAGCCATTCCATCGCTTCATTGAAGCTGGAAATTTCCTGTTCCTGCTCACCGCGCACAATTTTTGCGCCGTCTTCAATAAGTCCCTTTAGTTCCTTACCGAGCTGTGTGATTTGCTGATATTCGGGTGATTCAAAAAAATGTATGGACAGATCGCTGATATTCTCAACCCCATGCTGCCCCCGATTAATACACAAACCGGACAGACCCGCATCAGTTTCCTTCAGGCTAACACCCCAGCTTCCACCTTCACCATTAAGAGTTTGCCGCAAAGCGGCCTGCAGTTTGTTTGCCCAGGCTTCCATCCACTCCCGATCCTCAAGCCGGTCGACAGTAACTTCGGGGAGGAATAAAAGCTGTTCAAGTAATACACGCGCATAACGGGTGGCCAGCCGTTCAATAATAGCCATTACACTCATATACTGATTAGCCAGTGTTTCGAGCGCACTGCCAGTGATGGGCGGCGCATCTTTTGAGAAATGCAGAGCTGTTTTTTCCATAGCAACAGTTAGCAGATAGGCATTTAGCTCCGCATCATCTTTAACATAGGTTTCCTGTTTGCCTTTTTTAATTTTGTATAGCGGCGGTTGTGCAATATAGATGTGACCACGTTCTATCAGGGGCAGCATTTGGCGATAGAAAAAAGTGAGCAGTAATGTGCGGATATGTGATCCGTCAACATCAGCATCAGTCATTATAATAATGCGGTGATAGCGTAACTTATCAGGATCAAAATCATCTCGGCCTATGCCGCAACCCAAAGCAGTAATTAACGTGCCAACTTCTTGCGATGCCAACATTTTATCAAAGCGGGCTTTTTCTACATTGAGTATTTTCCCTTTTAACGGCAGCACAGCCTGAGTACGGCGGTCGCGGCCCTGTTTTGCGGAACCACCAGCGGAATCACCCTCTACTATAAATATTTCCGACAATGCAGGGTCTTTTTCCTGACAATCAGCCAATTTGCCTGGCAAGCCAGCGATATCAAGAGCGCCTTTGCGACGGGTCATTTCTCGTGCTTTACGAGCTGCTTCACGGGCCCGGGCAGCATCAACTATTTTTGAAACCAGAATTTTGGCTTCGGATGGATGTTCCAGGAGAAAGTCTTCCAACTTTGCAGCTACGGTAGTTTCTACTATAGCTTTTACTTCGCTGGAGACTAACTTGTCTTTAGTCTGGGATGAAAATTTAGGGTCGGGAACCTTAATAGAAAGCACAGCCGTCATCCCTTCGCGCGCATCATCACCACTGGTTGATACTTTATCTTTCCGTGTCTTGATTTCTTTTTCGATGTAACTGTTTAGGGTTCGAGTCAGCGCACCCCTGAACCCTGCAAGGTGACTACCGCCATCTCGCTGGCGAATGTTGTTCGTAAAACAGAACATATTTTCCTGATAGCCGTCATTCCACTGGATAGCCACCTCAACAACAACGCCTTCAGATTCAGCAGTAAAATTGACCACGGTAGGATGTATGGGTGTTTTGTTACGATTCAGATGTTTAACAAAGGCACGAATGCCGCCTTGGAATTCAAATACCTCACTTTTCCCATCGCGTTCATCAGTCAGCGCTATACGAATGCCTGAATTCAGAAAAGACAATTCGCGCAAACGGCTGGCGAGAATGTCATAGTGATAGTGGATGTTGGTAAATATTTCTTTACTGGGCTTGAAGTGCACCGTTGTGCCCGTGCGGTCTGTAGGAACTGTTTGATGCAATGCGGCATCAGGTTCCCCCAGGGAGTAGCGTTGTTCATGGGTATAGCCATCACGGTGAACAGTTAAGTGCAGAGATTCGGATAGCGCATTAACAACTGAGATACCAACGCCGTGCAGACCGCCGGAAACCTTGTAAGAATTATCATCAAACTTGCCGCCCGCATGCAGGACAGTCATGATGACTTCTGCCGCAGATTTACCCTCTTCCAGATGATCATCTACCGGGATACCCCGGCCATCATCACTTACGGTGATGGATTCATCAGGGTGAATGATGACGGAAATTTCACTGCAATGGCCCGCAAGAGCTTCATCGATAGAGTTATCAACGACCTCAAATACCATGTGATGTAAACCAGTCCCGTCATCGGTGTCACCGATGTACATACCCGGTCGTTTACGGACAGCTTCAAGGCCTTTTAAGACCTTGATATTACTGGAATTATATTGATTTTTTTGAGCCATGTGGCCCCCCTGAAAGTAGCCGGATATTATAGCAGAGAAGAGAGCTTGCCATGCTCCACGTGGAACATTTGTCCTTGTGCAGCCCAAGGCAAATCTTCTGCTTCAAGTGCGGTTACAAACATCTGCGCAGGAATTTCCTGAAGCATGTGAAACAGCCGCTCACGATTATCCCTGTCCAGTTCAGCAGCCGGATCATCAACCAGGAGAATCAGTTTCGATGAGACCTGAGTAGCAACAAAACGAGTTTGGGCTATCACCAGCGCGGCCGCTAGCATTTTCTGCTGCCCGCGCGAAACCCGGTGGCGGGCACGCCGATCCTGAACCTGCAGGCTCAAATCTGCTCGATGTGGACCCACCTGGGTAGCCCCAAAAATACGATCCCGATGAATACTAGCGACTAAAGCATCACTTAGCGAGGTTTCCTCGGACCAACCTCGTTTATACGCACAAATAGCTGTAAATGAAAGATATTCTGAGATTATAGCCGAAAATATCTTGTTAAATTCAGCTATAAAGGCCAACCGAAGCTTATCTATTTGTTCACCATGCTCGATTAACGCTTCATTCCACAAACTAAGCTCAGCATCGGTGCCCCCTTGTCGCAACGCGGCGTTTCGCTGCCTTAATGCTTTTCGATACTGCCGCCAGGTTTCCAGAAAAGAATGTTTCACGTGAAACACTCCCCAATCCAGAAATCGCCGCCGCAATTCCGGCGCGCCTTGTATCAGTTCATGTATTTCAGGATCTATAATTTGTACAGGTAATAAGCGGGCGAGGTCTGCCCCATTACCCGGCTCGCCATTAACACGAACTCTCCGCTGACCGATGGCGACTTCTACACCCAATCGATGTTTCTGCTCGCCCTCCACAGTTTCCCCAAAAATGACGAATTCTCGCTCGCCGGCCTGGATCAGCTCACGATTACCACTGGCCCGGAAGGATCGTCCGCGCCCCAGATAGAAAATACTTTCGAGGAAGCTGGTTTTACCACTCGCGTTAGGCCCGGTGATCAAGTTCAAGCGCCGATCTGGCTCTATTTCGAACTCTTCCAGACAACGGAAACCGGATACCTTGAAACGCTGGAGGCTCACCCGGCTATTATCCGACGATTCAGCGCTTACTCAAAGTCGCATG